>FWPV01010075.1_pt1 | contig 15663 bp, 15 predicted proteins | sample 2228371 | NCBI WGS metagenome assembly FWPV01 (sample SAMEA103939776, study PRJEB20133) | metagenome | reverse complement strand
CCGTCGCCGGACGCCTTGAGCAGGGCGTCGAAGGCGGACAGCGGCGGCACCTCGAGCGGCTCGGCCTTCGTGCGGCGGCTCGGCAGGTAGCCACCGAGCGCCATGCGCCGTTCGCGCATGTATTGCAGTTCCTTCGATCCTTCCTCGAACTTCAGGTAGGGCAGGTTTTCGATGTCGGCATCGCTGATCGGCAGGTCGAAGCGGTCGCGGAAGCCGCGCAGCGATTCGAGGTCGACCTTCTTCTGCTGGTGCGAAATGTTCTGCGCCTCGCCCGAGCCGCCCATGCCGTAGCCCTTGATGGTCTTGGCCAGGATGACCGTCGGCTGGCCGGTGTGCTTGACCGCCGCGTCGTAGGCGGCATACACCTTGTGCGGATCATGGCCGCCGCGGTTCAGGCGGAAGATGTCCTCGTTGCTCCAGTTGGCGACCATGGCCGCCAGTTCCGGGTATTTGCCGAAGAACTGCTCGCGCACATAGGCGCCGTCGCGCGCCTTCATGGTCTGGTATTCGCCGTCGACCACTTCCATCATGCGCTGGGCCAGCAGGCCGTTCTTGTCCTGTGCCAGCAGCGGGTCCCAGTAGCCACCCCACAGCAGCTTGATCACGTTCCAGCCGGCGCCGCGGAAATCGCCTTCCAGTTCCTGGATGATCTTGCCATTGCCGCGTACCGGGCCGTCCAGGCGCTGCAGATTGCAATTGACGACGAACACCAGGTTGTCGAGCTTCTCGCGCGCCGCCATGGCGATCTCGCCCAGCGTTTCCGGTTCGTCGGTTTCACCGTCGCCGATGAAGCACCACACCTTGCGGCCTTCGGTGTTGGCGATGCCGCGGTCCTGCAGATACTTCATGAAGCGGGCCTGATAGATGGCCTGCAGCGGCCCAAGGCCCATCGATACCGTCGGGAACTGCCAGAAATCGGGCATCAGCCACGGATGCGGGTAGCTCGACAAGCCTTCGCCGCCGACTTCCTGGCGATAGTTGTCGAGTTGCGACGCGCTGATGCGGTCGAGCAGGAAGGCCCGGGCGTAAACGCCGGGCGCCGAATGGCCCTGGAAATAGATGAGGTCGCCGCCGTGGGTCGGGCTCGGCGCATGCCAGAACCAGTTGAAACCCACGTCATACAGCGTCGCGCTCGACGCGAAGCTGGCGATGTGGCCGCCGACATTGGTGTGCTTGTTGGCGCGCAGCACCATCGCCATCGCATTCCAGCGGATGTAGTTGCGGATGCGGTGTTCGATTTCGTAGTCGCCGGGTGCCTGCACCTGCTTGCCGGCCGGGATGGAGTTGATGTACGCGGTGGTCGCCGAATACGGCAGGTTGATGCCGGCGCGTCGCGCCTGTTCGGTCAGCCGTTCGATCAGGTAATGCGCGCGTTGTTCGCCCGCGTGCTCGATCACGCCTTCTAGCGCGTCCAGCCATTCCCGGGTTTCGACGGCGTCCGGATCCGAAACCAGCAGGGGGTGGGGTAGTGCAGACACAGGACTTCTCCTCTTGTTTGATCGACCGTTCGATCAAATGCACTGCCGATGCACAACCCGACCGGGGCATGGGGCCCGTCCGGGGTGGTCAGCGTGCCGGGCGAAGAGAGGCTCGTCCGGGGCGCCTGTCCGTCTGCGCATGGGTGATGCATATGTCGACAGCTCTGAAGCGGCAGCGGGTGGCTGCCAGGGCAGCGCCGTACGCAGGGATCGCCCGCGTCAGCGTGACCGCATTATGGGACACGCCCGGGACCGGCGACCAGTCGTGGATAACCGAAACGTCACACCGGTGCACAAGGCGCATCGGGAATGTTTCCCGGTGACATCAAGTTTTGCCGCGGGGTGTCGATACGTTTGCAGACCATCCATTTTCGGAGTGACAGATGATTCCTGTTCGCAAGTCGGACGTCGCGATCGGCAGACCATTGCCTTATTCCCTTTACGACCAGAACAACAAGCTTCTGTTGAAGGCGGGCGTGATCGTGCAGACGCAGAATCAGCTCGACGTGCTGAGCGAACGCGGCCTCTACCGGGACACCGTCAGCACCAGCCTGCCGTCGGTCACGGCGCGTGCCGGCCAGGAAAACGAGCCCAGGCGAGAGGGCGACAAAGCTGGCGTGCAGCTCGATCTGGAAGAGATCCGTCTGCAGATCGGCGACATCTTCCAGCTTCAGGGTACCGGCGACGACGGGCAGCGCTACACCGTCCGGCTGCTCGGCTATTCCAAGGGCCGCAGTGTCATGGTGACTGCGCCGATGGTCGAAGGCAGCTATGCGATCGTGAAGCAGGACGCCGCGTTCGTCGTCCGCCTGTTTTCGGGCAAGAGCGTGTATGCCTTTCCGGCGCATGTGCTCAAGATGGCGAACACACCCTTCCCCTACCTGCACCTGAGCTATCCGAAGAAGGTCAGCGGCATGCGCGTGCGCCAGGCGCAGCGGGCGCCGGTCCGGATCATTGCCGCGGTGACCGACGCCGCCGGTGCAGTGCACGCGGCGACGCTGATCGACATCAGCAAGGGTGGCGCACTGCTGGCCGGCAAGTCGGCGCTGGGCGCAACGGGAAGCCCATTCACCTGCAAGTTCCGCCTGCAGTTCGACGACATCGACCAGTTCGTGCAGGTGGGCGGCGTCATCCGTTCCGTCACGCACGCCAGTGACCCGGAAGGCGAGCAGGCCATCCTGAACCATGGCGTTGAATTCACCGATGTTCCGGAGCAGGACCGGCTGGCACTGACGGCTTTTGTCTACAACCGGATCATTGCGCTCAGCGAAGGCGGCTGATCAGTGGGATCGTGAGGGCCTCCGTGCGGGATGCCGTAGCGTCCTGCTAGGCGTACCATCGCCGCGGATCAAGCACGGAGCGCCCCGATGAAATGCCCCTTCTGCAGTTCGCCCGACACCCAGGTCGTCGAAACCCGTGAAAGCGAGGACGGCGACATCATCCGCCGCCGCCGCCGCTGTGCCGCCTGCGACAAGCGCTTCACGACCTACGAGCGGGTCGACCTGAAAATGCCGCAGGTGGTGAAGAAGGACGGCCGGCGCGCCGACTACGACCGCGAAAAGCTGCGCGCCAGCATGATGCTGGCGCTGCGCAAGCGGCCGGTCACGACCGAGTCGGTCGATCTGGCGATGGATCGCATCGAGGAGCGCCTGCTCACCATGGGCGTGCGCGAACTGGCGACCGACCGGTTGGGCGAACTGGTCATGCGCGAGCTGAAGAAGCTCGACAAGATCGGCTACATCCGCTTTGCCAGCGTGTATCGCAATTTCGAGGACGTCGACGAGTTTTCGGAAGTGGTGCGCGAAGTCACCAAGCCGGCGCGCGCGTCGCGCAAGGCAGCGACCTGAATGGACGGTGACGCACACCACATGGCGCGTGCCCTGCGGCTGGCGGCGCGCGGCCTGAACACGACAACGCCCAACCCGCGCGTCGGCTGCGTCATCGTGCGAGACGGACAGGTCGTCGGCGAGGGCTGGCATGTGAGGGCGGGCGAGCCGCACGCCGAAAGGCATGCGCTGCAATCCGCCGGCGATGCGGCGCGCGGCGCCACCGCGTACGTAACGCTCGAGCCGTGCAGTCATCACGGCCGCACGCCACCGTGCGCCGACGCGCTGGTCCGGGCCGGTGTGACGCGCGTGGTGGCCGCCATGCAGGATCCGAACCCGCTGGTTTCCGGTCAGGGGCTGGCCAGGCTGGCCGCGGCCGGCATCGCGACCCGTTGCGGCGTGCTGGAGCAGGAGGCGCGCGAACTGAACATCGGCTTCGTGTCGCGCATGACGCGCGGTCGACCGTGGGTGAGGTTGAAAACCGCTTCGACGCTGGACGGTGTGACCGCGCTCGACAACGGCGTCAGCCAGTGGATCACCGGTCCGGCGGCGCGGCGCGACGGTCACCGCTGGCGCGCGCGCGCCTGCGCCGTGCTGTCCGGCATCGGCACCGTGCAGGAGGACAACCCGTCGCTGACCGTACGCGAGGTGCCCGCGGAACGCCAGCCGCTGCGCGTCATCGTGGATGCCCGACTGGCGCTGTCACCTGCTGCGAAGCTGTTTGCCGACATCGACCGCGCACCCGTGCTGGTGGTGTGCGCGTCGGACGACGTGCCGAACGCCCGCGCGCTGCGCGATGCCGGTGCCGAGTTGCTGGTGCTGCCGAACGACGGCGGCAAGGTCGACCTGCCAGCCCTGCTGCAGGCGCTCGGCGCGCGCGGCATCAATGAGCTGCACGCCGAATCCGGTCACAAGCTCAATGGTTCGCTGCTGCGTGAAGGCTGCGTCGATGAGTTGCTGATGTATGTCGCGCCGACCGTGCTCGGCCGCGGCATGGGCCTGTTCAACCTGGGGCCGTTCGACACGCTGGATCAACGAGTCGATGTCGATATCCGCGACATCCGGGCGGTCGGGCGCGACTGGCGCGTCCTGGCGCGGTTGAGATCGTCGAAGTAGGAGCGGACCCTGTCCGCGATCCGCACGCCGATCAAGCGCTGTCGCGTGTCCGGAGACCGGATCGCCTGCGAGGCAGGCTCCTGCGAAAACCGCGGTGGTGTTGCCTTTCGTAGGAGCGGACCCCGTCCGCGATCCGGACGTCGATTACGCGACGCCGCATTTCGGAGACGCGAATCGCCTGCATGGCCGACCGTGGGACGGCTCCTACGAAAACCGCGACGGTGTTGCCTTTCGTAGGAGCGGACCCTGTCCGCGATACGCGCGTCGATTCCGTGTGTCGCGTCCGTGACGTGGCAGACGATGCGATCAACCCGCCCGGATCGGCACGAACAACCGGTTGTCGCCACGCTGGATCAACAGGGCGACCCGACCCTTGGCGCGTTCGACCAGGCGCGCCAGTTCTTCGGCGCTGCCGACCGGCTGACCATTCACCGCGAGGATGGCATCGCCCGGCTGGATGCCGGCCTGGGCCGACGGGCCCGCCGCGTCGGACACGACCAGGCCGCGATTCACGCCCAGTTGCTGGGCTTCACCTCCGGTGAGCGGACGCACCACCAGACCCAGACGGTCGCGTACCGGCTGCGCGTCGCGCCCCGGATCGGCCTGGGCGAGGGCTTCGGTGTCGCCCTGTTCGCCCAGCGTCGCCGTCACGGTGCGTTCCGCGCCCTGGCGCCAGACCTTGAGCTTCACCGGCTTGCCTGGCGGCAGATTGCCGATCACCTTGGGCAGGTCGAACGACTCCGCCACCTCGCGGCCATCGACCGACAGCACCACATCACCGGGCTGCAGGCCCGCCCGGTCCGCCGGACCGTCCTTTTCGACATTGGCAACCAGCGCGCCGCGCGCACGGTCCAGCCCGAAGCTGTCGGCCAGGTCGCGCGTGATCGGCTGGATGCTGATGCCCAGGCGCGCATGCTTGGCGCGGCCGAACTGCTTGATCTGGTCGGCCACGCGCATCGCCACGTCGATCGGAATGGCGAACGACAGGCCCATGAAGCCGCCGGTGCGCGAGTAGATCTGCGAATTGATGCCGATCACCTCGCCCTTCAGGTTGAACAGCGGCCCGCCCGAATTGCCCGGGTTGATCGCCACGTCGGTCTGGATGAACGGCACCAGCGATTCGTCAGGCAGTGCGCGCGACTTGGCACTGACGATGCCGGCGGTCACGGTGTTCTCGAAGCCGAAAGGTGCGCCGATCGCCGCCACCCATTCGCCGACACGCACCTGGTCCGCATTGCCGAGTTTGACGGCCGGAAGGTTCTTGGCCTCGACCTTGATCAGCGCAACGTCGGTGCGCTTGTCGCTGCCGATCACGCGCGCCTTCAGTTCGCGCTTGTCGGTGAACTTCACCGTGACCTCGGCTGCCTCCGACACCACGTGCGCGTTGGTCAGGATGTAGCCATCCTGACTGATCACGAAGCCGGAACCGATGCCGCGCGGTGTCGGGCCCTGGCCATTGCCCGGTCCCTGGCCGCCGCGCGGGTCCTGCGGCACCGGAATGCCGAAGCGGCGGAAAAACTCGTACATCGGGTCGTTCGGATTCATGGCCGGCGACTTGGCCGCCTTGCCGACGACGCTGATGTTCACGACCGATGCCGAGGTCTGGTCGACCAGCGTCGTGAAGTCGGGCAGACCGGTCACCAGATTGCCGGTGCCGGCGGCCGCCGTGGCCGGTGCAGCCTGCGCAAGCAGCAGCGGCTGGCTGTCGGCAGCGGCCTGCGCCTTGTGCATCCAGTCGATCGTGGTCGCCGTCGCACCAAGGCCGAAAGTTGTCGCGGCGATGGCTGCCAGAGCGGTACGTGACAGGGTGATCTTCATCGGATGTCCTCTACTGACTGTTCTTGCGCGCAGCAGCGAAGCGCTGCGGGGCTTGTGAGCGAACGATGGAGCCGCGCGGGCGACACGCTGTTCCAGCGGTTTACATCCCGAAACAATGGGCGTCATCGCGCAGGTTCGAGGGGAATCTGGGGAGCTAAATTGCCATATCAAGAGTCCGAGTCGATGAACCGCACTTGAAAACAGGTGACTGCACCGCCACCATGCTCAGTCCGGGTGTCAGGCAGCGGCATCGCACCATGATCGCGCCGCTATATACATAAGCAAAAACAGGATGACCATGAACCACTCAGACACCACACGCCCGAGCCGGGAAGAAGCCGAAGCGGCCGTTCGCACCCTGATCCGGTGGGCTGGCGACGATCCGACGCGCGAAGGCCTGCTCGACACGCCGTCGCGCGTCGTCAAGTCGTACGAGGAATTCTTCGCCGGCTATTCGATCGACCCGCGCGAAGTGTTGTCGCGCACCTTCGAAGAGGTCGAAGGCTACGACGAGGTGATCGCGCTGACCGGCATCCGCTTCGAAAGCCATTGCGAGCACCACATGGTGCCCATCATCGGCAAGGCGCATATCGCCTACCTGCCGGATCGGCGCGTCGTCGGCATTTCGAAGCTGGCGCGTCTGGTCGAGGTGTTCGGCAAGCGTCTGCAGATCCAGGAAAAGATGACCGTGCAGATCGCCGATGCGCTGTACGAAGTGCTGCAGCCACGCGGCGTGGCGGTGGTGATCGAGGCGGCGCACGAGTGCATGACCACGCGCGGCGTGCACAAGCCGGGTGTCGCCATGGTGACCAGTCGCATGCTCGGCGCCTTCCGCGACGACGCCAGCACGCGGCGCGAGTTCTTCAACCTGATCGGCCGGACCGCGGGCGGCTGCGAAAACTGAGCCGACGCTTCAGGTCGGGCCGCGCGGCGAGGCGTTGCTCCAGTGCACCGGGTTCGGTCGCGCGGGGCGGGCCCCGCCGCGCTGCGTTGTGACCGACGGTCTCGCTGCATCCGCCCGGGTCCATGCCCTTCAGCCAGCGTTCGCCGCAGAGTGCCTGTCTCGGTGGACCTTGTGCGGAGGCGGGTCTCGCATCCAGTCAGAGTCGATCCGGTATTCGGCGTCGCCGTAGTCGCGCGCGGGAGTGTCGAGGCGTGATCCGCCCAGCCTTTATCGCCTGACGCCTCAGGCGCTGCATATATATACGTGCAACGGCGAAACCCTTGCCGAACCCGGAACGGCGATCCAACAAGTCCGGAGTGGTGTCTCGCCTACGAAGGCTCTGTCCTGGCAGAGGTCAAGCCAGCCTCCCTCGAACCGCTGTTGCACGAAAACCACAACGCACCGGACGGGTGCGTACGTAATTTTACGCATGGCTTGCAGGGAGCTTTCATGCTTCGGTACAGTGCGGTCCACCTTCTGAATGTCCGAAGGTGTGTAGCCCGGCAGTACAGTCGCTCTGCGATCAAACATGATCCGGGCACCCACTATCATCGCAAGAGGAGAATTGCGTAATGTCCAAGAAATTGCTTGCAGCTGCGATCGCAGCCGCACTCGTACCGACCGCCGTGCTGGCCGAAGCCTCGAACGTGACCATGTACGGTCGTATCGACTACGGTTTCATGTCGCGTGGTGGTGACAGCGGTGGTCTGTCGCAAGGTGGTCGCGAAGGTCGCCTGAATGACTTCGAAGATGGCATCCAGGGCACGAACCGCATCGGTTTCCGTGGCAGCGAAGCCCTCGGCAACGGCCTGAAGGCAATTTTCGAATTCGAATTCGGTTTCTCGGGCGACAGCGGTCAGTCGTTCGGTGCCGAGTCGAACCGTCACAGCTGGATCGGTCTTGAAGGTGCCTTCGGTACCGTCCTCGGCGGCCGTGTTGATGGCGCCCGTTACTCGTTCGTCGGCCAGTATGACCCGTTCAAGAACCAGACCGTCGCCAACGCCGGTTCGCTGTTCGGTGTGACGTCGGGCCTCGGTCAGGCTGACCGTGCCGACAACGCCGTTGTCTACATCACGCCTGAAGTCGCTCCTGGCCTGAAGTTCCTGGCTGCCTACACGACTTCGCTGCTGTCGGAAGCCGGTTCGGGTGCAATCGCCGGTCAGGACACCGAAACCGGTGACACCCCCCTGTACGCGCTGGCTGCCCTGTACAACAACGGCCCGATCAGCGTCACGCTCGACTACGAAAACCTCAAGATCAAGCGTGCAAACGCGGGTCGCGACCTCGAGTTCGATCTGTGGGTTGCTGGCGCCAGCTACGACTTCGGCGTTGCCAAGCTGTCGGCCTACTACGAAAACACGAAGGGTGACGACACTGCGTCGGAAGCCATTTCGGACGCTGATGGCTGGCTGGTCGGTCTGACGGTTCCCGTCACCACCAACTTCGCGATCAAGACCAGCTACGTCAAGGCGAATGACGATGCCCGCAACAACGCAGACTTCAAGAAGTGGGGCGTTGGTGGTGAGTACTCGTTCTCGAAGCGCACCCAAGCGTACGCAACGTTCGCCAAGCTGAGCAGCGACAGCGCAGCGACCTGCGGCATCTCGAAGAACGCCACCGGTGGTAGCGGCACGGGTTCGAACGGTGCTGGCGGTACGGGCTACGGCGACACCGGCTTCAACATCGGTCTCGCACACACGTTCTAATCGGTTTCCGATCAGAAAGCTGTGTTGAAACGGGCGCCTTCGGGCGCCCGTTTTTCGTTGACGCTTTGTGCCCAGTGATGCCGGGCAGAACTACGCTTGACCAAGAATGTCGCCTTGGCTAATCTTGGCTAAGTACAGTTCGAACATACGGAGCGAGCAATGGAATCCCACGTGAACATGCTGCAGGCAAAATCAAACCTTTCGCGTCTGGTCGAGGCCATAGAGCAGGGGCGCGAACGGGAGATCGTCATTGCTCGCAACGGCAAACCGGCGGCGCGTCTGGTGCCTATCGAAACGGTGCTGCCGCAGCGCCGCCTGGGTTTCGCCAAGGGACTGTTCGTCGTGCCCGATGACTTCGATTCGACGAATGAAGAGATCGAACGAATGTTTTCTGGCGACGCGCAGCGGTGAATGTACTGCTCGACACTCACATTTCATTGTGGGCCATCGTCGATGATGTCCGTCTGGCAGCCAAGGCGCGCGAGTGGCTGCTCGCGCCCGAGGCGACGCTCTGGGTCAGTGCAGCCAGCGTCTGGGAAATCGCGATCAAGCACAGTCTGGGGCGCGAACGCATGCCGATATCCGGGCAGATGGCGCTGCACTGCTTCGAGCAATCGGGTTACAGAATGCTGGAGATCCGGCCTGAGCACGCGGTGGCTGTCGAGCGACTGCCGTTGATCCATACGGATCCCTTTGATCGGCTGCTCGTCGCACAGGCCGTCCACGAACCGATGCATCTGCTCACGCACGACTCGAAGCTTGTTGGCTACGGTCCCGCTGTAGTGCTTGTGTAGTCAGGTCGACCTATCCGGCGTCGAGCAGGATGTCCACACTTCCCGCCGACATCGAAAGTCCTTCTTCCCTGTGTCCGATCAGGCGATAGACCACCGTATCGCCCTTGCCCTTCAGATAGAGCGTCTGCGGCGGGTGGAAGTCAAAGCGGTTGCGCAGGCGGAGGTAGGTCGTGGTGTCGACCTGCACCATGCCGGGGACGCCTTCGGTGGTGATGCGACTGGCCAGATTGACGGTGTCGCCCCACAGGTCGTAGATGAATTTCTTCTTGCCCACCACGCCGGCGACGACCGGACCGGTGCCGATGCCGATGCGCAGATCGAGCAGCACGCCGGTGCCGGTGGTCTGGTTCCTGAGCCAGTCGCGCATTTCCAGCGCGAGATCGGCCAGCGCGGTGGTGTAGTCCGACGTGTTCTCGTTCAGTCCACCCGCCACCATGTAGGCGTCGCCGATGGTCTTGATCTTCTCCAGACCGCGCGCACCGGCCTGTTCGTCGAAGCGTGAAAACACCCGGTTGAGCATCGAGAACACCTGGGCCGGCGTCATGCCGGCGGCCACCTGGGTGAAATTCACGATGTCGGCAAACATGACGCTGACGTCGGCAAATCCGTCTGCGATGTTCTTTTCGTTCTGCTTCAGGCGTTCGGCGACTGGACCGGGCAGGATGTTCAGCAGCAGGCGCTCCGAGCGCTCCTGTTCGCTTTCCAGCAGCGCGTGCGCTTCGGCCAGCTGACTGGCGGTGCGCTGCTTCTGTTCGATCGCAAAGCGCAGCAGCATGAATACGATGGTCGAAACGGCGAGGAAGTTGAGCGCGAAGAACACCACGCTGGTTTCCACCGACACGGTGGCGTCGCGGTAGGTGCTGGCGTCGGCAAGATAGAAGTCGAACACGCCGGTGAGCACGATCAGGAAGGCGTAGGCGAAGAACCAGGCCAGCGCCTCGCGCGCGCCGATGCACAGGATGGCACCGACCGGCGCCAGCAAGCCCCACAGCAGGATGCCGCTGGCGGTGATGAAGTTGCCGATGGCCCACTGGGCGACGAAGGGCACGAACAGGAACAGTCCGAGCTGCGTGCTGCGGAACAGCTTGAAATTGCCGCTGCGGATGTACAGCAGCAGGTTGCCGGCCAGCAGAAGCTGATAGGCGAAAGGCAAGGTGGCCGACAGTTGCGGGCCGATCGACCAATACACCGCCAGCCACAGCATCGACGCCACGCAGACCAGGCCGGTCGCCAGCACCAGCAGCGACTTGTTCAGCCGTTCTTCGGCGCTGTCGCCGGGCAGGATGCCGCCGCTGCGCAGGCGCGACACGAAGCCGGGTGCCGCGGCGCTCACGGCAATTGCCCTGCGTTCATCATGCGACCGAACAGCACGAAGCGCGATTCCCATGCCACGAGGTCATCGAACTCCCCGCCTGTCGCGGCCGTGTTGACGCTGCCGTCGCGCGCATACAGCACGCCCGAGGTGCCCGGCTGCGAACTGTTGACCTGTTCGTCGGCGTTGCTCGCCGAATCGTGGGCGATCAGGCTGCCGATCGCCGTCGTGGCACCGCGCCCGTTTTCGCCATGCGACCACAGCGCGAAGGCCACCGCGGTGGCGCTGTTCAGCAGCACCTCGGTGCCCGCTGCGTCGCGCGTGCGGATGACGATGTCGCCTTCTCCGGTGAGCGCGATGCGCTGTCCGGGTGCAACGATCAGGCTGCGCGCCGCGGTGGTGTTCTGCGACACGACATAGCCGAGCCGGTTGCCCCAGCCGTCCAGGCCGCGTACGCCCAGCGTCTGCCAGGGCAGCAGGCCGCGCCGGTTGGCGCAATTGCCGCCGGCGCGGCTTTGTTCGGTGCCATCGACCTCCGACACCGCCGGGCAGGGCAGCGAACGATTCACCACGGCGAACGCGACAACCGCCTCGCGGGCTTCGCGCAGCGCCGTCTGGGTATCGGCGATGCGCGTGCGCAGCATGGCGAGTTGCAGTGCGGCGATCGCCCCCACGCTGAGCAGCGCGACGATGGTCAGCACCACCGCGATTTCGATCAGGGTGAATCCGCGCTGGCGCGTCATGATCCGGTGCACACGCCGGCGCAGGCCGGCAGCAGCGACAGCGCCCGCGCCACGCGCGAACCATCTGCCAGCGCGACGACGCCCTGCGTCCCCGACGTGCAGACGTGGGCGCACCACTGATTGTTGATCCACCAGGCGTACGGCGGTGTGCCGTCGCTGGCCAGCGAAATGTCGCCCAGCACGCGCGCCCCTGCGCTGGCGAACAGGCGGCTGGTGGTGAGCGTGAGCACGCGGTCGTTGAAATCGTCCTGCGCGCGCAGCGCGATGGCGTGCTCACCGCCGGTGTGCGTATAGACAGTGCCGGCCACCGTCGCCCCTTCGACGAATTGTTCGATGCCGCCTTCGCGGCAGCCGGACTCGCCAAAGCCGCCGCTGCGCGACTGCCCCGGCAGTGCGGAGCCGGGTGCGATCAGCACCGCCGCCACCGGCTGGCCGGCGCCCGCGGCACTGACCTCGACGATGCCACCCGGGGTTGCCGGGTTCAGTGCCGGCTTGTCGGCGCTGCTGCCGCGTTCGCTGGTCTGAATGTTGTTGCTGAAGCGTGCGCTGCGCGCATACCACAGGCATTCGCCGGCGCCATCGAGCACCGGGCCCATGCCCAACGTGCGCCAGGGCAGACGACCGATGTGGCCGTTGCAGTTGAAATCGGACACGCCGTCGTTGTCGAGATCCGGGCAGGGCAGGGCGCCCGGCGAGTTGTCATGGTTGCCGGCGACATTGCCCAGCGCACCATAAGCCGCCAACGCATCGCGCGCCCGGGCCAGCGCGCGCTCGGTCGCCAGTTCGCTGTCGGTGCCGGCAGGCGACGACAACGCGCGCGCCAGCGTGGCGATCGCCAGCAGACCGAGCAGCGCGACGGCGATCAGCAGCGCGGCGCCGCCCTGCCGTTGCCGTGTCGACGGCCATGCGCTCATCGGCTGCGCCCCGGCTGCACGTCGATCACACCCGAAGCCGGCGCTGCCTGACCGGCTTCGTCGACGGCGGTCTGCTCGCCCGGTCGCAGCCTGACCGCCTGACCCGCGTTGCCTTGCAGCTGAAGTGCGGTGCCTGCCGGCTGCGCCTGCAGCGACGGTAGTGCGCGCGCGTCCAGCGCACCGCCATTGACGAACCAGGTCACCGGGCCGGACGAGCGGACGACGATGCCGTCGTGCCGCACCGTGCCGACAGCACGTGGCACAGTGGCCGCCTGCACCGGCTGGCCGCGCAACTGCTCCAGCCGCGCGCGCTCCGCCTCGCTGTAGAACAGCCGCCCGAGCGGCTGCGCCGCCGCCGCATGTGCGACGCCGCACAGAAGCAGGAGCAGCGCGCGTTTCACGATGCTCCCCCCTCTTTCGGACGGAACGTGATCCAGTCGAGCAGACAGTCGGCCTGCAGCGTTTCCGGGGTCGCGTCGGTCACCACGCGCCGCACCATGCTGCATTCACGGACCCGTACCAGTGCCGGCGCGTGCTGGCTCAGTTCGTCGAGCAAGGTCAGGAGGTCGCCTTCATGCAGCAGGGGCAGGCGCAGGCGCAGTGTGCTGCTGCTGACTTCAAGCTGGCCGGCGTCAGAGGGCGCAATCGAGCGATCGAGCGGCCGCTGCGGCGAAAATTCGTAATCGAGCGCGCCCAGACGATGCCGCGACCGGGTGTCGCGGATCAGTTCGACCCAGGCCAGACGCTGTTCAGCGCCGATCGCGCCGCGCGCGGCGAGCTGACGGTAACGGTCGATCTTCTGCGCGATTTCCAGCTCTTCGGCCTGTGCAGCGGCCAGCCCGCCCTGTGCGGTGGCACGCGCGGCGATCGCCCGGCTGTGGTCCTGCTTCGCTTCGTCCGCCAGCCGGGCGCTCGCCCACAGCGCGCCGGCGCCGGCCAGTGCCATCAGCGCAGCCAGAACGGCGGCGCCGCGCAGCTTCTTCAGGTCGGCGGCGTTCACGGCGCGAGCCCCCGGCTGATCAGCAGCGCGAACTGCGGTGTGCTGTCGGCGCCGCTGCGGTCGCTGCGTGCCCCGCCGCGCAGCACCTGACCCGATTCCAGATCGAACGGCGGACGCGTGACTTTCACCTGCAGTCCGTCCGCTGCGCGGCCCAGGTCGAGGACAAGGGCGTCCACCAGTTCCAGAGCGCGTCTCTGCTGGGCGCCGTATTCGGCGGGCAGCCGCGCCTGCACCAGCAGTTGTGCCTCGACCGGCGCCAGTCCGTCGGCCGCCGGCATGCCGGCACTGCCCAGCTTCCAGTCGAGTCGGTCCAGTTCAACCTGCGGATAGATGGGCTTGCGAGCGATCATGCGAACCGTCCCGCGCGCTTCATCAATATCCAGCCGCACTTCCTCAGTGGTGCCGAAATGCTTGCGGTAGGCGGACTGCATCGCCGCCTCTACCGTCTGGATCAGAGAGGCTTTCGGGATCCCTTTCGCCTTCTCCAACTGGTCCAGCGCCTCGAGGAACTCCCCGTTCATGTCAGTCAGTCAGCTCCCTGCGTGTTTACGTTGTCGCGAGCGCCATCCCGCCAAGAGTCGGCGTTCCGAGCCCTCGTACCAGCCGCACAAGCCCGACGATCACGCCAGGCAAGACGTACCGGATCAGTCTCCCTCTGCGTCCTCGTCGTCCTCGTCGAGGTCCAGATCGTCCATCCCATCCTGGTCATCCTCGACGTCGAACTCTATCTCCTCGCCGGCCCCTTCGTGGGCGCCAAGCTCCGCGTCCCAGTCATACACGAGGCGGGCGGACTCTATGTTATCGGTGGCGATGCTTACCGTCTGACCGTCGATATCAAGCTCCACGTACTGGTCGGCGAGGCCCTTGATCACGCCTGTATCCGTCCGGCGCTTACCGTCCGGGCCAGTGTGGCGCACCGCGGCTTTCTCGCCGGCGAACCGCTGGAAGTCCGCGTCCTTCACAAGCGGCCGCTCAACGCCGGGCGATGATACCACCAGCGTGTAGCGACCCTCAATCGGGTCAACGGCGTCCAGCAGCAGCGACAGGCGGCTGGACATGTACTGGCAGTCGGCCACCGTGACGCCTCCGGGCTTGTCCATGAGGACCGTTACGGTGCGGTTGCCCCTGCGCCCGCCGACCTTCAGGTCAACCAATTCGAACCCGAACACCGTGAGTGTCTGGTCGATCTCGTCGAATATCTTGTCCTCGAGCGGGTTGGCCTTACGCTTCATCCGTCCCTCATCCGTCCGCCCAAACAAAACGGAGTGGGTGAATCACCCACTCCCAGGAAACGGCCCCTGAGACTTCTCCTACTGAGTTAGATTATACCCGCAAAGTCGCGCCCATGCAAGCCCAATTCGCCAAGAATCGCGCCAAGTTGCCACTTTCGGGCGAGATTCCGGGGCTTCCCAGCGCGCGAAGCGGGTCGCGAGGAACGATAGAGGGAAGGTCTGCCCGCGGTCTGCACCGAACCTTAACAGTCCAGAGACGAAACCCTAACCACCGCACCCGCTCTCCGAAGCCCGAACGAAGAAAGGCGAGCCGCATGCGATCTGTAAGGCTTCACGGCCTTCTCATTGTTGCTGCCTTCAGTTGCTCTCCGAATGGCCTGGCGCAGCCCGCAATCACTGTCGAACGCGACGCCCTGGTGGGACCGGCCGGCCCAATGCACCTGCGCGGCGCCAACTGGGGGTGGTGGGACTGCGTGGAGTCCGGCGACGGTGCGCTCATGCAGGCCTGGGGAGCGAATGTAGTGAGGATCGCTTTCTTCTACACGAAGATCACGCATGCCCCGACTTCGGACGAACTCGGCGGACCGGGCCTCGCGCTGCTCGACGCCATGTGCCGCTGGGCCGAGGAAGCCGGCCTGTACTTCATCCTAGACTGCCACGAGCCGCCCGGCGGCTGCAATACGGCGGAATGGTGCGCTGGAGGCGCCAATCGTCTCTGGTCGGATGAGGGCCGCCAGGTACGCTTCATGGAGATGTGGCGCGAACTGTCCCGGCGGTACAG
>FWPV01010074.1_pt1 | contig 15663 bp, 13 predicted proteins | sample 2228371 | NCBI WGS metagenome assembly FWPV01 (sample SAMEA103939776, study PRJEB20133) | metagenome | reverse complement strand
TGCTTGCGTCAACTCGCCTCCATCGTCTAGAGGACCAGGACACAGGCCTTTCAAGCCTGGTACAGGGGTTCGAATCCCCTTGGAGGCACTCCCTCAAGCCTCACCAAGACGAGGCCCGTTGCCCGTCTCGATGAGTCTCCAGGATTTGACAAATCGGGCAGCACTCCTTACGATCCTCGGTGAGGAAGCGGGCGCCGTCGGCGCGGCCGCTGGCCAGTTGCCGGACCGGCTCGTCGAGCCAGGCCAGGCCATCCGCACCGAAGATCCCCGGGACCGCCGCAGCACGCGCGATGCTGAGCGAAGGCGGCTCGCGATCGCGCAGGCCGGCTCACCCCTGTAAAGCAGGGCCAGGCCGACGTGGCCCTGTGAATCCTCACTGGTGAGGTGGCCCGGCTGGGCGGCGAAGATGATCCGCCCGCTTGATCTCGATTCTACGCTCTCTGGCTCTATGTTCAGACTGTTTCCCTACATTCGACGCTATGCCGGCCTGATCCTGCTTGCCGTCCTGTTGTTGTTCGTGCAAGCCAACGCCGACTTGACCCTGCCGGACTACCTCTCCAAGATCGTCAACATCGGCATCCAGCAGGGCGGCGTGGAAAGCCCCGCGCCCCAGGCCCTCCGCGACCAGACCTACCGGCGCCTGCTGCTGTTCCTGACGTCCGAGGAAGGGGCCCGGGTGGACGCCGCCTACCGCCTGGTGGAACCGGAGACGCCCGATTACGCCGGCGTCGTGGGGCAGTATCCGGCGCTGCAGGGTCAGCCGCTCTACCTGCTGCGGCCCCTCGAGCCTGCGGCGCGGGCCGCGCTCGAACCGGCGATGGCGCGCGGGTTGGTGACCGTCTCGTTCCTGGAGCAGGCCGAACGGGATCCCCGGAGAGCCGCTCAACTGGCGCAGGGCATGGGCTTCGACCTCTCGATGCTGCCGCCCGGCATGAGCCTGTTCGACGTTCTGGCCGGACTTCCCGCTGGGCAGCGAGGCCAGATGACCGCCGCCATCCAGGAGCGGCTTGCCGCGCTGGGCGCGGGGATGGTCACCCAGATGGGGCTGGCCGCCGCCAGAGCGGAATATGAGGCGCTGGGCCGGAACATGGCGGCCGTCCAGAGCGACTACATCTTGCGCACCGGCGCGCTGATGCTGCTCATTACCCTGGTGTCTGTCATCGCCACGGTCCTGGTCGGGCTCATTTCGGCGCGCGTGGCAGCTGGCTCAGCGCGCGACCTGCGTCACGGCCTGTTCGTGCGCGTCACCGATTTCGCGGGCGCCGAGATCGAGAAGTTCTCGACCGCCTCTCTCATCACCCGCGCCACCAACGACGTGACCCAACTGCAGATGGTGACGATGATGATCATCCGCATGGTGTTCTACGCGCCCATCATCGGCGTCGGTGGGGTGCTGCGCGCGCTGAACACGGCCCCCTCCATGTGGTGGATCATTGCCCTGATGGTGGTTGTGCTGGTGGGGATCGTCGTTGCTGCCTTCTCGGTCACCCTGCCGCGCTTTCGGATCATCCAGACGTTGATTGACAGCCTCAATCGCGTCGTGCGCGAGAACCTGAGCGGCGTGATGGTGGTGCGCGCGTTCAATCGCGAGGCGTTCGAGGAGCGTCGCTTCGACCGCGCCAACCGCGACCTGACCCAAAACGCGCTCTTTGTCAGCCGCGTGATGGTCATCATAATGCCGGTGATGATGTTCCTGATGAGCGGCGTGTCACTGCTGGTCATCTGGGTGGGCGCGCATCACGTGGCGCAGGCGCAGATGGCTGTCGGCAACATGATGGCGTTCATGCAGTACACGATGCAGGTCTTCTTCGCCTTCATGTTCATGTCCATGATGTTCATCATCCTGCCGCGCGCGTCCGTCTCGGCCAACCGCATCGCTGAAGTCCTGGAGACGCCTCTGAGCATTGTGGACCCGGCCCGGCCCAGGCACTTCCCCGAGCCATTTCGCGGCGAGGTGACCTTCGACCACATCTCGTTTCACTACCCCGATGCGGAAGAGGATGTTCTGCATGACATCACCTTCACCGCCCGCCCCGGCCAGACCACCGCCTTCATCGGCACCACCGGCTCGGGCAAGTCCACCATTGTGCGCCTGATCCCGCGCTTCTATGATGTGACGGACGGCGCGATCCGGATAGACGGCGTGGACATCCGCGACGTGCCCCAGAGCGAACTGCGCGCGCGGATCGGCTATGTGCCGCAGCGCAGCAACCTGTTCACCGGCACGATCGAGAGCAACCTGCGCTTCGGCGATGAGGACGCCGACCCGGAGGCGTTGCTTGCAGCAGCGGAGACTGCCCAGGCGGCGGAGTTCATCCGTTCCAGCCCGCGCGGCCTGCAGACGGAAATCGCCCAGGGCGGCGCGAACGTCTCCGGCGGGCAGCGCCAGCGCCTGGCAATCGCCCGCGCGCTGGTCAAACGCGCCCCGATCTACATCTTCGACGATAGTTTCTCGGCGCTCGACTTCAAGACCGACGCGGCCCTGCGCCGCGCACTGCGCCGGGAGGTCGCCGACAGCACGGTGTTCATCGTCTCGCAGCGAGTGGGCACCGTCAAAGGGGCCGACCAGATCATCGTGCTGGACGAGGGGCGCATCGTCGGCAAGGGAACACACCGCGAACTGATGGAAACCTGCGAGGTGTATCGCGACATTGCGCTGTCGCAACTCAGCCAGGAGGAACTGGCATGACCGCCCACAACGTGCCTCCCTCCCCTGGCGGCGACGGCCGGCGCCCATCGAGCCCCTGGCCGGGGACAGGCCAAGGCGGCATGCGCCCCGGCCCGATGATGGGGCGCGGTGGCCCCATGGCGATGATGAAGGGCGAGACCGCGCGCGACTTCCGGGGCACGATGAAGAGACTGATCGGCTACCTGGGGCCACACAAGCGGGCTACAGTGCTGGTCATCGTGTTGGCGATCGCGTCCACCGTCTTCTCGATTTTCGGCCCCAAGATCCTCGGCAACGCCACCACCGTGTTGTTTGAGGGTGTGATGGGCCAGATTGCCGGCACGGGCCGAGGCATTGACTTCGGGGCGATCGGGCGGATCCTGCTCACTGCCCTGGGGCTGTATCTCCTTTCCGCACTCTTCTCGTACGTTCAGGGCTGGATCATGGCGGGCGTGGCGGTGGACATCACCTATCGCCTGCGGCGTGACATCGCGGTGAAGATCAACCGCATGCCCCTGCGTTACTTCGATGGGACGAACCACGGCGAGATCCTGTCGCGCGTCACCAACGACGTGGATACCGTCAACCAGACCCTCAGCCAGAGCCTCTCGCAGGTCATCACGTCGGTCGTCACGGTGATCGGTGTGCTGATCATGATGCTGACCATCTCCTGGCAGATGACGCTGGTGGCGGTGCTCATTATCCCACTCTCGCTGGTGATCGTGCAGTTCATCGTCAGGCGCTCGCAGCGCTACTTCCGCCAGCAGCAGGACTACCTTGGCCACGTCAACGGGCATATTGAGGAGATGTTCGGCGGGCACGTCGAGGTCAAAGCCTTCAACTGGGAAGCGCGGGGCATCGAGAAGTTCAAGGGCCTGAACGATATGCTCTACCGCTCGGCCTGGAAATCGCAATTCCTTTCGGGTGTGATGATGCCGATGATGAACTTCGTCGGCAACCTGGGCTACGTGGGCATGGTGGTGCTGGGCGGTTACCTCGCCGTGCGCAGGCTGATCACGGTGGGCGACATCCAGGCTTTCATCCAATACGTCCGATCGTTCACGCAACCCATCACCCAGATCGCGAACATCTCCAATGTCCTGCAGCAGACGGCCGCAGCAGCGGAGCGCGTTTTCGAGTTCCTGGAGGAAGATGAGGAGGTCGCCGAGGCCGTGGCACCGGTCGAGATGGCCGAAGTTCGGGGGCATGTCGAATTCCGGGATGTCCGCTTCGGTTACACCCCCGAGAAGATCGTCATCAAGGGCTTTTCAGCGGAAGTCCAGCCCGGCCAGCGCGTGGCGATTGTCGGGCCCACCGGCGCGGGCAAGACGACGCTGGTCAAACTGCTGATGCGCTTCTACGATGTCAACGACGGCGCGATCCTGGTGGACGGGCACGACATCCGGACGCTGCGCCGCGCTGACCTGCGTTGTCAGTTCGGCATGGTGTTGCAGGACACCTGGCTGTTCAACGGTACCATCTTCGACAATATCCGTTACGGCCGCGACGATGCAACGAGCGAGGAAGTCATCGCGGCCGCCAGAATGGCGCACGCCGATCACTTCATCCGCGCCCTGCCGGGCGGCTATCAGATGGTGTTGAACGAGGAGACGAGCAACATCTCCGCCGGGCAGAAGCAGTTGTTGACGATTGCCCGCGCTTTCCTGACCGACCCGCCCATGCTGATCCTGGATGAGGCGACCAGCGCTGTGGACACGCATACCGAACTGCTGATCCAGGAGGCGATGCGTGGCCTGATGCGTGGACGCACCAGTTTCGTCATCGCCCATCGCCTCTCGACCGTGCGCGATGCCGACTGGATCTTCGTGATGAACGAAGGCGACATCGTGGAGCAGGGAACGCACGAAGAACTGCTCGCGCGCGGCGGCTTCTACGCCGAGTTGTACAACAGTCAGTTCGTGCGGGCCGACGAAGCGTAACGAGCCCGCGTGCGGATGGGGCTGTGCCGCGACCGCCACCGCCGCTGCTCCCCCTGTGATCCGGCCGGCCGGATAGATCCGTCCCTGCCCCGCCCGCTTGTGCGCGGAATCGGCTCGTGTGGTATACTGATGTCCACCGCGCGGTGTTGTGCCTGTCCTGCAGCCAGCCGATCTGGACAAGAACGACAGCGAAACCGGCGGCTTTCTGATGTACCTGGCCGCTGCGCCCCATGAGGCTGGCCAGGCGGGCGGGAGCGATGGCGCAGCGCTTCCCTGGAGTCCGTTCACCGGCACATGGTTGCCCCAGTCAAACACATCGAAAGGAGCGTTACAAATGGCTGATCATCCCGACTACGCGGCCCGCCTGGAGATTGACTATCCGGAGAAACTGGACAGGCTGACGACCTTCTTCCGCCTTCTCTGGATCATCCCCATCGCCGTCATCTTCGCCCTCATCTCGGGGGCCGGCCAGACGGTCACCAACACGATCGTCCTCAATGAAGCCGGCCAGATCGTGAACAGGACCAGGGAAACGGCCGGCGGGGTGGCAAGCGGCCTCGCCGTGGCCACCGCCTTGATGATCCTGTTCCGACAGCGCTATCCGCGCTGGTGGTTCGACTTCGCCCGCGAACTCACCCGCTTCGGGTATCGGGTCGGCGCCTACCTCTGCCTCCTGACGGACCAGTACCCGTCAACGGTCGAAGAGCAGGCCGTCCACCTGGAGATTGACTACCCCGACGTGGAGAGAGACCTCAAACGGTGGATGCCCCTGGTGAAGTGGTTCCTGGCGATCCCGCACTACATTGTCCTGGCGGTTCTCGCCATCGGCGCGTTCTTCGCGGCGGCTATTGCCTGGTTTGCGATCCTCTTCACGGGCCGGTATCCGAGAAGCCTCTTCGACTACGTGGTCGGAGTCGGTCGCTGGGGCCTGCGGGTGAATGCCTACGCGTTCCTGCTGGTGACCGACCGCTATCCGCCGTTCAGCCTGCGGTAGCGGCCCATCTTGCTGCCCTGGCCTTAAGTTACATTGCCGGCGGGTCAGGCCTGGGCGCATGACAAAACCGTCGGCTGTGCTGCTATGAACGCGCAACTCGAAGATGCGCCGGAGGTAGTGCCCGCCGCGAGCACCGGCATCGGCCGGTTGTCGCGCAACGTGTGGGCGGTCAGTCTGACCAGCTTCCTGATGGACGTCTCCAGCGAGATGGTCCTCAACGTCCTGCCGCTCTTCCTGGCCAACGTCCTGGGCGTCAAGACCAACATCATCGGCGTCATCGAGGGGGTGGCGGAGGCCGTAGCCAGCCTCCTGAAGCTCTTTTCCGGCTGGCTATCGGATCGGCTGGGCGGTCGCAAGTGGCTGACGGTCGCCGGCTACGGCATCTCGACTCTCTCCAAGCCTCTCTTCTATCTGGCTAACACCTGGGGCGCGGTGGCCGGGGCGCGTTGGGCGGACCGCGTGGGCAAGGGCATTCGCACTGCGCCGCGGGATGCGCTGGTGGCCGACTCGGTTGATGAGCAGGCCCGGGGCCTGGCGTTCGGCTTTCACCGTGCGGCCGACACGGCAGGGGCCATGTTTGGCCTGCTCATCGCGTTTGGCATTGTGTGGGCCGCGCAGCGCGGCGCGGTGGCGCTGCGCGCGGATGTCTTCCGCACCCTCGTGCTGGTCAGTATCCTGCCCGCAGCCCTGGCGGTCGTGACGCTGGCGGTGCTGGCCCGCGACGTTCCTGCGAAAGGCCAGCACGCCGCGCCCCGGTTTGCCTTCCGCGCCCTCGGCAAGCCCTTCATGGTCTTCATGCTCATCGTCGGGCTGTTCGACCTGGGCAACTCATCCGATGCTTTCCTGGTGCTGCGCGCGCAGGAACGCGGGCTGAGCGTGGCCGGCATTCTCGGCATGCTCATCACCTTCAACCTGGTCTACGCCGTCATCTCCACTCCCGCAGGCGCTCTGTCGGACCGCATCGGGCGGCGGACGATCATCATCGGGGGATGGATCGCGTACGCGTTCATCTACCTGGGCTTCGGCTTCGCGCGGGCCGCCTGGCATGTCTGGGCCCTCTACGCGCTGTATGGGCTCTACTACGGGATGGCCTTCGGCACGGCCAAGGCGCTGGTGGCCGACCTGGTGCCCCTCGAGTTGCGCGGCACCGCCTACGGCACGTACAACGCGATCCTCGGCATCCTGGACTTCCCCGCTTCGGCCATCGCTGGGCTCCTCTGGCAGGGTATTGGCGGCTGGCAGGGGTTCGGGCCCCCGGCGCCGTTCATCTTCGGCGGGGTGGTGGCGCTGCTCGCCGCGCTGTTGCTGCTCGCGACCGGCATCGGGCGGGCGCCGCAGGGGCGGATGTCCGGCTGAGTGCGCGCGGAATCACGGGTCATCTGCAGCGGGATTTGCTGGAGGGGCTACGCCCGCAGGGCACAAGGCCGGCACAGGAACCCAGGGCATCACGGCCGGACCGCGAAGCGCCGGCTACTCCCTTCATGCGGCGCGCGTCATGTGACCCGGCGCGTGACCTCCGGCACTACCTCACATGACCCCTTCGGTTGTATCCTGTGGCTGTAGGGCTGCGATGACGGTCACGCAGCCGAAACACAGGTTCAAACGGAGGAAAACATGAACACTCAGTCAACCGATCGTGTCCGCTCACATCGTGCGCCGCTGGTCGGCGGCATTGTCCTGATCGCCATCGGCGTGCTGGTCCTGCTCAACCAACTCGAACTGGTGGGCAACCTCGGCCAGTTGTTCCTCCCGGCGTTGGGCATTCTCTTCCTGGCCTGGGGCCTGGCCACCCGGACCTTCGGCCTGGTGATCCCCGGCGGGGTCCTGGGCGGCATCGGCCTGGGGATCGCGCTGATCGAAGGGCCTCTGGCCGGGCTGGGCGAGCCGGCTCAGGGAGGGGTCTTCCTGCTGGCCTTTGCGGCTGGCTGGCTGCTGATCAGCCTTCTGTCGGTGTTCACGGCCAGCGCGTTCCAGTGGTGGCCGCTGATCCCGGCGGGCGTGCTGGCGCTGGTTGGCGGGCTGCTGCTGATCGGCGAGGCGGGCCTGAGCGCGCTGAAGGTCCTCGGCTATGCCTGGCCGGTCGTGCTGATCGGCGCCGGCATCTGGCTCCTGCTGCGCAAGCGGGCGTAGTGGGGCTTCGCCGATTCGCCGATTCGAGAAGCGATGGGGTATCATAGGGCCATGTCCGAAGCAACTCCAGGCCGCCCCCGCCTTGATCCGATGAGCCTGAGTGCGTATGTCGTCATCGCGGCGCTCACAGTGCTGGGCCTCACCGTGTTCGTGGGCGGACGGCAGCCCTACGGGTGGGTCGGCATGGCCCTGATCCTGGCGTTCGATGTGCTGGTGCTCCTGCCCGATGCTGCGCTGGGCGGCATCAAGCAGCGAGCCCCACACCTCTACGTGGCGTTGGCTGCCACACTTGTGCTCGCCGTGACGCTGGTGCCTCCCGCCAATCCGTGGTTCGTGGTCCTCTTCTTCGTCCTGAGCCCGGAGGTGATGCTGCGCTTCGAGCGCCAGACCGGTTATGCCTGGATCGGGGTCTTCTCGGCGCTGACCGTGATCACGTGTTGGGTGGGCGGGCGCGGTTCGTTGGAGACGCTGCTCGTTGCGCCGATCTACATCGCCGGCTACTTCTTCTTCGCCGCCTTCGCCACGCAGACGGCCCTGGCCAACGCCGCCCAGGCCGAGAGCCAGCGGCTGCTGAGGGAGTTGCGAGATGCGCACCTGCGCCTGCAGGCGCATGCCGCCCAGGCCGAGGCCCTGGCGATTGCCGAGGAGCGCAACCGGCTGGCGCGCGAGATGCACGATACCCTGGGCCACCGGCTCACCGTCGCATCGGTGCAGCTCGAGGCTGTCGAACGGCTGCTGCCGGCCAACCCCGAGCGCGCCGGGCGGATGGCCGAGGCCGCGCGCGAGGAGGTGCGCCAGGCCCTCGGCGAGTTGCGGCGCACGGTCGCGGCGCTGCACGCCCCGCTCGAGGCGGACCTGCCGCTGGAACCTGCGCTGCGCCACCTGGCGAGGGATTTCGAGGAGGCGACCGGCATAGCGGTGGATCTGGCGCTGCCCGACCCACTGCCGGAGATCCCCCCGACGCACCGTCTGGCGCTCTATCGCGGCACGCAGGAGGGGTTGACAAATGTCCAGAAGCACGCCGGGGCCAACCACGCCTGGGTCTCGCTGGAGGTAGCCGACGGGCAACTGCGGTTGCGCGTCGCCGATGACGGCCGCGGGCCGACAGGGTCGGGCACGGCCGAGGAGACGGGTGCCCACTTCGGGCTGCGCGGCCTGCAGGAGCGCGCCGGCCACCTGGGCGGCACCGTTGTCCTGAGCGAGCGCGCGGGGGGCGGCGCCGAACTGCTCGTCTCGTTGCCGTTGCCGGCGGAGGCCGGGCATGCCTGAGACCACGCGCGTCCTCCTGGTGGACGACCAGCGGCTGATGCGCGAGGGGCTGCGCACGCTGCTGGAACTGGAACCGGGGCTGGCGGTCGTCGGCGAGGCAGGCAACGGCGAGGAGGCGCTGGACCGGTATGCCGAACTGCAGCCGGACGTGGTGCTGATGGACGTGCGCATGCCGGTGATGGACGGCGTCGAGGCCACTCGCCGCCTGATCGCGCGGTTTCCGGGCGCGCGCGTGATCATCCTGACCACCTTCGACGACGATGAGTATGTCTTCGAGGGCCTGCGCGCCGGCGCGCTGGGCTACTTGCTGAAGGATGTGGGCGTGGACGCCCTGGCCGAGGCCATCCGCACGGTGATGGCCGGTGGCGTCCTGATCCAGCCGTCTGTGGCCCGCAAGGTGGTGGCCGAGTTTGCCCGGCTGCGCCCAGCCGGACCTCCCGCCGGTGAGGCAGGGGCGCTGCCCGAGCCTCTCACCGGCCGCGAGATCGAGATCCTGCGCCTGTTGGCGGAGGGTCTCACCAACCGCGAGATCGCCGAACGGCTCTTCCTGGCCGAGGGCACCGTCAAGAACTACGTCACCAACATCCTGGGCAAGATCGGCGCTCGCGACCGCACGCAGGCCGCGCTGCGCGCGCGGGAACTGGGCCTCCTTCCATAGCCCGGCGAGTTGGGCTGGTGAGGCGCAGGAGCCGTGGTTGCGCGTATTGATTCGCCGGGGCATCTCCGCCCCGACAATCAGCCGGGTCGTGCTGCCCCTGGCGCCTCCACAGGCCGCGCCCGGCCTTGCGCGCCGCATCCCGGAGCCCGTCGGCGCGTCCACGCGGCCAGGCCGCGGGGCCGGTTCGGGCCTCCGGCGCAGCATTTGACAGGCGGCATGCCGATGATGTAAAGTAGTTGCGATTGGACGCAATTGCGGTCAATTGCAATACGCGCGAGGAGGGCATGCCATGTTGCTCAGTCCTAAGCCAATGCACGTCCCGGATGGCTTCCTATCGGTTGTCGTCTCGATCGTGCTGTGGGTCGTGTCGGTTGCCCTGGTTGCCGTGGCTCTCGGCCGCGCCAGCCGCGAGATGGGAGAGCGCAAAGCCCCGCTGATGGGCGTGCTGGCCGCGGCGATCTTCGCCGGCCAGATGCTCAACTTCTCGGTCACTGGCGGCACCTCCGGCCATCTGCTGGGCGCCGCCCTGGCGACAATCCTGCTGGGGCCCTGGTCCGCGCTGCTGGTCATGACCGCGGTGGTGGGCGTGCAGGCGCTGATCTTTCAGGACGGCGGTCTGCTGGCGCTCGGGGCCAATATCTTCAACATGGCTGTGATCGGCGTTGCCGTCGCCTATTTCACGTACCGCACCGTGCAACGCCTGGCAGCCGGCAGACGGTGGGGCATCTTCGCGGGCGGCTTCGCGGCCGGCTGGCTCTCGATCTTCGTGGCCTCGCTGGCTGCGGCGCTGCAACTGGCCCTCTCGGGGACCTCGCCGGCGAACGTCGCTGTGCCTGCCATGGGCGCGATCCACGCCCTGATCGGGATCGGGGAGGGGTTGATCACCGTCGGCGCGCTGGCATTCCTGTACGCGGCGCGCCGGGATCTGGTCGTGGCCGGCGGCGCGCCGGCGACAGGCGGCCGAGCCGTCTGGATCGGCGGGCTGGTGCTGGCCCTGGCGCTGACCGTGCTGGCGCCGCTGGCCTCCGCGCACCCTGACGGCCTGGAGTGGGTCGCCGAGCAGCGCGGCTTCCTGGATCGGGCGCAGGGTTCGTTGTACAGCATCATCCCGGACTATGTCTTCCCGGGGATCGCCAACGAGGCCATTGCCACGATCGTGGCGGGCATCGTGGGGACGCTGCTGGTCTTTGGCGTGGCGCTGGCGGTGGCCTACACCCGCCGCAGGCGCAGCGCGGCCAGTTAGCGCGGGCAGCATGCCCGGCGCCGGCCCCGTTGTCGGCCCATCCCAGGTCTGCCATGCACGTCCACTTCCTTGATCCCTACCGCCCGCGGCCCAGCCTGGTGCACGCGCTGGATGCGCGCGTGAAGTTCCTGCTGGCGGTGGGCTTCATCCTGGCGACCGCCCTTGTCCCCCCGGGGGCCTGGGCCGTTTACGTGCTGCTGCTGGCTGCGGTCGTGTCCGTGGAGGTGCTGTCCGAGCTGGGGGTGGGCTACGTGTGGCGACGTGCGGTCGTGGCGCTGCCGTTTGTGCTGGCGGCGCTGCCGGTGATGTTCACGCTGCCCGGCGATCCACTCGTGCGGCTGACCATTGGCCCGTGGGCGCTGGCGATCTCGGCGCAGGGACTGGAGCGCTTCGTGAGCGTCGGGATCAAGTCATGGCTGTCGGTGCAGATGGCGATCGTGCTGGCTGGGGCCACTCCCTTCCCCGATCTGCTGGCTGCCATGCGGGCGCTGCGCATCCCGCGCCTGCTGGTGGCGATCATCGGGCTGATGTGGCGCTATCTGTTCGTGCTGGTGGACGAGGCGCTGCGGCTGATGCGGGCGCGCGAGGCCCGCAGCGGGCACGCAGCCGAGCCGGGCGCGCGTCCGGGGGGCACGCTCATCTGGCGGGCGCGCGTGACGGGGGGCATGGCCGGCAACCTGTTCCTCCGCTCGTTCGACCGCGCCGAGCGCATCTACGCCGCCATGGCCGCGCGCGGCTATGATGGTGAGGTGCGCCTGCTGCCTGCGCCGCCTGTGCCGGCCGGCCAGTGGCTGGTCCTGGCGGGCGGGCTGATCCTGTTGGCCCTCCTGGTGGTTTTGGGCTATTTGTTGTGAGGGGTTGATGCACCACACCATCGAAGTCGAGGGGTTGTCGTTCGCCTACCCCGATGGCAATCAGGCTCTGCGCGGGGTTTCCCTGCGCGTCGCGCCCGGCGAGAAGGTGGCGCTGCTGGGGCCGAACGGCGCCGGCAAATCCACGTTGATCCTGCACCTGAACGGCATCCTGCGCTCCCAGGCGGGGAGGGTGCGCGTCAGCGGGGTCGAGGTGAGCGACAGTTCCCTGGGCAGAGTGCGGGCGGCGGTTGGGCTGGTCTTCCAGAACCCCGACGACCAGCTCTTCTCGCCCACCGTGTTCGACGATGTGGCGTTCGGGCCGATCTACCAGGGGCTGCCTGCAGCCGAGGTGCACGCCCGGGTTGACGAGGCCCTCGCTGCGGTGGGCATGCTCGCCTACCGGGGCCGCGTTTCGCACCATCTGAGCGCTGGCGAGAAGAAGCGCATTGCAATCGCCACGGTGCTTTCCATGCGGCCCGAGATCCTGGTGCTGGATGAACCCACGGCGGGGCTCGACCCGCGGGCGCGGCGCGGGCTGATGAACCTGCTGCGCGATCTGCCGCAGACGATGCTGATCGCGACCCACGACATTCGCATGGTGCTGGAGCTCGTGCCGCGCGTCGTGATCATGGACGAGGGGCGCGTGGTGGCTGACGGGCCGACGGCCGACCTCTTGGGGGATGGCGTGCTGCTGGCAGCCCACGGGCTCGAAGTGTACTGAGGATTTCCCGTGCCGGGTGTGCCGATCGGCGCCCGACACGCGCCGGAGAGGGCGTCATGGCCTGTACCGAACAATTCATCGCCGCGCTGCGCAAGCGCGGCATGCGGATGACGCCGCAGCGGGAGATGGTGCTGGCGGCGCTTCACGACCTGCCCGGTCATGCCCCGGCCGATGAGATCTTACGCCGGGTGCAGAGGCATAGCGCGGCGGTGGACATCTCCACCGTGTACCGGACGCTCGATCTGCTCCACGAGATGGGCATGCTGGCTGTCGCGGAGGGTGCAGATGGCCAGCGCCACTACGCCCTGACCGGCCAGCATCACGGTCATGTCCACCTGGTGTGCAAGCGCTGCGGTCGCGACGTAGAGGTGGACCGTCAGGCGTTCCAGGCGCTGGCCGATGAGGTTCTGCGGCGCTATGGCTTTGCGCTGGACCTGGCCTATCACTCGATCAGCGGGCTGTGCGCCGTTTGCGCCTGCGCAGGCTCCGGGCGCGAGGGCGAGCCGTCCCCGGAAGGTGACGGCGATGGGGAGGCAGGCCACAGAAAACCCGCCGGCGCTGAGTAGAATGGGGGCTGTCGGGTGGCTGCGCCGATGGGGCGTTGGCCTTCCGGCGGCAGGACATCACATCAGACTATGACGACATGGAGCAGAGAGATGCAGGCGATTTGGAACGGCGCTGTGCTGGCAGAGAGCGATCAGACGATCGTGGTCGAGGGGAACCACTACTTCCCGCCGGATTCGATTCGGCGCGAATACTTCGAGGAGAGCGCTACGCACACCACCTGCCCGTGGAAGGGCGTGGCAAGTTACTACAACAGGTCAACCCGGACGCCGCGTGGTACTATCCCGAGCCCAAGGAGGCTGCCAGGCAGATCGCGGGCTATGTGGCGTTCTGGCGGGGCGTCGCCGTCAGGTAGGGATCACGGCGGGCGCTTCGGCGCTTCTTACGATCTGCGGCGGGGCGCTACGCCGCTGGCCGCAGCGCCCGACCGTAACACGACCCAAAAGGGGAACGGTTCTTCCGTGTCAACTCTCCAGGCCAACAGCCACGAACTCGGCCTGTTCCACAGGCTGTTCGACAGGCTCTATCCGCTGATCCGCTTCACCTACGAGCGGATCCTGGGGCACGCCTGGTTTTCCCAGATCACGCCCGACCTGTGGTTGGGCGGCGCGCCCGACTACCGACGCGACTACGAGGCAATCCTGAAGCACAACATCCGGGCGGTCATCAACATCCGCGCCGAGCGGGCGGACGAGACCTTGTTCTATGACCGGCACGGGATCACGCACGAGCGCTACCTGGTCCCGGACATCGGGGTGCCGGACGAGGCGATCATCTCGCACGCCGTGGACTGGATCGCGGCCCAGGTCGCCGACGGCCGCGCGGTGCTCGTGCACTGCGCCAAGGGGCGCGGGCGCTCGGCTACCCTGCTGGCGGCCTATCTGATGCGCGAGCGCGGATTGACCTACGACCAGGCCGCGGATCTGCTCAGGTCGCGGCGGGCGCTGGTCAAGCTGGAGGAGCGGCACCGCCAGGTCCTGGAGGCGTGGATCGAGGGGCAGAGCCCGGCCAAGCCTCGCGGCTAGGCGCTGCGCCCACACGGCGTGGCCCTGCCGGCTGAGAACGGCCCCGAGGGCGCGCGCCTCCTCAGCCCGGCGCCGAGAACAGCGAGCGTCGAAGACAGCGCCTAGCCGTTCTGCGTGCCGCGCAGGATCAGCGGGCCGGTGCGAGGCGCGGCCGTCGAGTTGCGCAGCACCAACTCGAAACCGATCTCCATCACCACCGGCGGTCGCCAGCGTTGATCCGGGTCCTCGACCCGGCTGAGCAGGAGGGTTACCGCCGCATCGGCCAGCCGGGCGTGGCTGCTGCTCACCGCCGTGACCGTGGGGACGGTGAGCGCGAACCACTCGACGTCGTCGAAGCAGATCAGCGAGACCTCGTCGGGGACGGCGATGCGCTGCGACCGCAGCGTGTGCATGACGCCGGGCACCAGGCTGTTGCTGGCCACGAACAGCGCCGTCGGCGGGGCCGGCAGCCGCAGCAGGTCGAGCGCGGCGACGGAGCCCCACGTGCTCTGCAGCGTGCCGATCTTGATCAGCGTGTCGTCGGCGGCCAGGCCGTGCTCCCGGAACGCCGCCAGGTAGCCCTCGATCTCCACGACGGCCTGGTGCAGCTCATCGTGGCCGCGTATCAACATCTGCAAAGTGCCCAGGCCTGGCGCGGCCGCGATCCGGGCGCCGAAGAGCGTGAGCTGGAACAGGGCGTGCAGCTCCTGCGCCGGGCGATCTACGAGGCGCGCCGGCTCATCGCCCAGTTGCGCCCCGCCGGATTGGACGATTTCGGCCTGGAACACGCCCTGCGTCTTTACGTGGCCCAGTTAGAGGCGGAGGCCGATTGGCACGTCTCCCTGGAGGTGGATCCCCGCTGGCCCAAACTGCCTCCCGCGCTGGAGGCAGCCCTCTTTCGCATCGTCCAAGAGGCCTCCACCAACGCCCGCAAATATGCCGACGCCCGGCGGCTGCAGATTCGCCTCGAGGCCAGCGACGAGCAGCTTGAGGTGAGCATTCAAGATTGGGGCAAGGGGTTCGACCCGGCCGACGTCCCCCCCACGAACCCTCCCTTGCACCCCTCGGAACCGTTCGTTTCCGAAAAGATTGCTTTTCAGGAGACCAGCGAGGAGCCCGAAGTAGTTGAAAAAACTTCCTTTTTGCCTCCTCGCATATGGGATTTGTGCAAAACTTATGTCATGCTCATCCTGGTCATCTTGTTGGGGGGAGTCGTGGGGATTGGGAGTCTGGTCAAACTAACCCAATGGTTGATTCCTTCGCAACGTCCCGGCGCGCCGACCGCTCCGATCGAAGCCCGATGGGAGGCGGAGCGTCGGGGAGTCCATATTCTGCCCGATTCCGAGACATCTTCGGATACCCCAAAACCAGCCCCGCCGGAAAAGGAAGTTCCTCCCGCGGAAACGCAGGCCCCTGCTCACGCCCCCTAACCCGCTAAGAGAGCGGCCTCCGGCGGTTGGTTCCGGCGCTGCCCCTTAGGAAACCTTGGACGATGAGGAGCCTGTAGTCCAAATGCCGGCTTAGGTTTCCTATCCGGCTCGATCTGGCGATCCTCCGCGGGTGGAAGGGGTGGAATTTCTATCGGCTCAGCGCCAACCGGAAGATGACCCACAGGGCC
>FWPV01010071.1_pt1 | contig 15669 bp, 11 predicted proteins | sample 2228371 | NCBI WGS metagenome assembly FWPV01 (sample SAMEA103939776, study PRJEB20133) | metagenome | reverse complement strand
ATCCACGACATCCAGATGCTCTCCCCCGACGACGGCTGGGCCGTCGGCGTCATGGACGGCATCATGCGCTACACGGGCGGCATGGTCATCCCCGAGCACGGCCAGCTCTTCCTGCCAGGCCTACTCAAGCGCAGCCTTCGGCCTCAGTGACCGGTTCGCGGCAACGTCCGTCCCGCAACACGCGGTGACCGAATACGGGGCCCCGCCAGCGGCATGTCGCGCCCGTACCAGCAGGCCGCACGCCGCGGGGAGCAGTTTCAGCGCCCCACGGGTCAGGCCGTCCCTGGCGGGACGCACGCCGCAGAGCGCGCCTGCTCAACCAGAGGGGCACTGGGCATGCGCGGGGAGCACAGTGGGCGCCGAATCAGCGCCTCGTGCCTGGCCGAACCAGGTACACCCAGAAGTCACCGGGCGAGGTGGCGATCGGCGGTTTGCCGCAGTCCACCGGTTCCAGGCGGACGGTGGCTGGGAGCGCGTCGCGCTGCGGCCCGCCGATGAGCAGATAGCTTCCGACTAACGACAATGGGGCGTCGCCAGCTCGTTCCTTCTCGTACGGCGTGCCATCGGCTCGCATGAGGGCATCAAACGCCTTCAACACTTGGCCGCCCATCGTCAGGCGCTGGGCTTTGAGGTCACGGTCGACAATCACCGGCCGCTCGGGTGTGGACAGCCGACGCGCCGCGTGGACAATCTGCCACAGCCGGGCATTCGTCCGGCCGGCGGCATACTCCGCGGCGTAGTGACGCCGCAGGTGCACGCCGGCATGAGCCAACAGCGCGCCGCTCAGCAGCGCCACGCCCAGGCAAGCAGCCCAACGACGCCGCATCGAGCCCGCCGCCGCAACTGGCACGACAAGCGCCGTGGCCATGGCCGCGTAAGTCACCGGCAGCAGCGGCGAGACGTAGCGGCCGAGGATAAGGTGGTACCAGCGGCTATTCAGGAGGGGGAACAAGAGGCCGGCAAACAACCAACAAGCCAAAGCTATGCCAGCCCGGCGGGCGGTGACCAGCAAGCCGGCTACCGCCACGAGGCCGTAGAGCAGCGCCCCGGGCTCACGCAGCGCTTTCGCCTCAGCCTGCTCATAGGTGCTGTCGTCATACCGCGGCGCGAAGGCGGACCCTACCACCTGATACGAAAGGCGCGCGAAGTCGCGACCATTCGCTACTAGGCGGCGCCACACCAGGCCCTCGGCCAGGGTGGTGCTATGCGGCCGGCCCAGGGCGATCGAGCCGCCACGAGTGATCAGGTTGTAAGCGAGCAGATTGCTTACCGCTGCTAACCAGACCACCAACGCCAGATACGGCCACCGAGTGCGCAGCCAGCGCCGCCGTGAGGTCACCAGCCAACCGGACACGGCGGCAAGGAACACTACACCCGACCAATGGCTCTGCTGCACCAGGCCCAAGAGCGCCGCGACGATCAGGAGGCCCGCCGGCCAGTTGCGCCGCCAGACCTCTGCTGCCGCCAGCAACGCCAGGGCCGCCCAGAAGGGAGTTGTGGCGTGTGACCAGGCTACGTGGCTGTTAACCACGACGGGCACCATGGCCACCGCTAGCAGCAGCGCAGCCAGAAGGCCCGCCAGCCTGGCGCGCCAGCCCGCCGACGCGCCCAGGCATAGGCAGGCCATTCTGTTTGCCAGCAAGTAGGTGACGCCAACCGTCAGGCTCCCGAAAAGGAAGGCCAGAAGTCTCGGCCACGCGGCGCCTGCTCCGAGTCGGAAGCCCAGCGCCATCAGGTAGTGAAACAGCGGGCCGTTGTAGGTATCGATGCTGACAATGGGCCGCAAGCCCTCGCGGGCCATGTCCAGCGCAAACTGGATCTCCACTGTCTCGTCAGTGAAGCGGGGCACGTTCTGCAGTGCCGGCCAACGCACCGCGGCGCCGAGCAAGGTTGCTAGCCAGGCGAGCAACCAGTCGGCTCGGTCGAAGCCCCCGCAACTTGCCGGCATGGCCTCCACGGCCATGTTCGGCACCTCGGCGGCCAGACGCACAGAGGCTTCCTCACTGCGGCTCTGCAACGTCACGGCCGCACTGCCGGTTGCCCCGTGGGTTGGCGGGAGTCAGGTGGAATAGGCGGACCTTCCTCTATCGCCGCCAGATCGTCACACGGGACGTACTGCACGTCATCCCAGCGGAATCGCTGACCCTCGAAAGTTGGAATGTCGCGGATCCACCGCTTCTGACCGGCCTCAAGAAGGTAGATCTCCGGCCTGTCCTGGCACTTGAGGAGAATCGGGGGCGGCAACTCCTCGACCAGCCAGCGCATTCCTTCCGGCAGCGCGTCAACGTTCTGGGGCGGGCGGGCGAAGAGCCAGGGCGGCAGCAGCACGGCCAGCAGGGCCCATCCGCCAAGGGCGAACGGCGCCAGCGCGAGCGACCGACGCATTTCGCCCGCCCAGCGGTCGGCGCCGACCCTGAGCTGATTGGCGAGCAGGTGGGCCAGGATCGCTATCAGGAGGATGTTCCAGCCGATGGTTACCAGGCGGTTCGGTGTCCAGCCGTCCACTGCCGTGCGGTAAACCACGGCCGCCAGAGCATAGAGCCCCACCGCCAGGGCCAGGCTGGCCGTGGCGGCCAGACCACGCCTCAACCACACCGCCCGCCGCGAGTGCAGGGTCTCACGCGACGATGGGACCGCGGCAACAAGCAGCATGGCCACTGCGAAGAGCATCGCGTCGTAAATCACCAGCACCTCACGATACTCGAACGGCACCCGGAAATGCTTCGCCAAGAAGGGTATGTAGGCGACACCCACGAGAATCGTCAGCGGCAAGAGGAGCCGGGAGGTCAGAACGATGATTCGCTGCAGTCCCTCCTCACCGTCCTGGCGGAGCAGATCAAGCCGCGGGTCGTAGCCCAGCGCGACCGCCACTACGGCGACGACTCCGGCGCCGCCGGCCAGCAACAGGCGCGTGACCGCGTCGGGTAGCTCGAACTGGATCGCCTGAAAGAGCCCATAGGTGACGGCCACAAAGGCACCGCCCGTTCCAGCCATCAGGCTGCCAATGGCGGCCACCTCCAGGGTGCGGCTCAAGAAGGCGAAGCGATACTCGGCGTCGCCCGGCCGGCGCAACACGTAAAGGCCGATGGCCGACCAGGCGGCAATCGGCAGATGCAGCGCCAGGAGTTGCACATACTGGCGCTCAAATACACGCGGCGCCAGTCGCGGCTGCAGCCACAAGCCATAGGCGGCGATTCCCAGCAGCCCGGCACACAAGAGGGCCAGCCTTCGCCAGGCGCGATCACCGGCCAGGCAGGCGTACAACAGCACGAAGCAAGCGCTGAGTGGGCCAGCCGCCAGCAGCGCTATCGGCACCTCACGCTGCCCGTCCAGGAGTACCCACCAGCGGTCCGCCGAGAGCAAGTAGAGCACCAGGCCGCTGGCAATGGCCGCCGGCACCGCCCACTGCCAGTGGACAGCTCGCGCTGCCAAATGGCGGACACGCCGCAATCGCGCTTGCCAGGCGGCAAACAAGAGGTTGTCCGGCTCCTCGGCGGCTGCCTCATTGACGGCGGCAACAAAGGCCGGCACATCGCCCGCGCGGCGCACCTGGGCGAAAAGCTCCTCAAGCTGCTCGGCGTCCGTCGCCAGAGCACGAATCCGCGCGCCCAACTCGCCGCCCGGCTCGGCCCTGCCGGGCTCGCCGCTGCCCGGGCGGGCGCTCGGCGCATCCTCGGGCACCTGCCGAGGCAATCCCCCTCTTTGGTTGTCCATATGGCTTTCTCCTTGGCGTGACAGGGCCCGGGATTCTACACCCCATCCGAGACGCGGCGGGGTCCGAGTAGGTCCATAGACTGACCTGGCCGGTCAGGAACATGCAACTGAGCGGTCCTCTTGCCGCCGAGAAGGGCTTGCTCCCCCGCGGCAGGCCGCCCTGCGTGACGAGGTACGCCATTACTCGGCTGCGATCCCCCGTGCAGCGTAGCTCTCGCCCTTAGCGCAGCCCCTGAAAGCGAACGTAGTCGAAGCGGTAGCGGCGGCCCGGCTCGGCTAGCAGACGGACACGCAGCGGGGCACTGGGAATCAGCGGACCGTCATAGACCGCGGTGGCCTGAGCGCCGGCACCGGCCACGGTCAGCGAGACCGTCCGCGCCGTCCACAGCAGAGCAACATCCAGTTGGGCCTCTTGACCGGGCAACCAGAGGGCGGTCCAGCCCGTAAGCGGCCGCACAGCGGTCTCAGCCTCGCCTACGCATATGCCGCTGGGCTGAAGCTGAGACTTGCGCACCACCAGCTGGCCGTTGGCTCCCAGATAGGCCGCCTGGTAGCAGGTGCCGTTGACCCCGGTCCAGTTCTCCAGCCCCAATCGGCTTTCGGTCGACATGTCGGGCGACAGCCAGTCGCCGGACCGCACCCGGAGGCGGAGCAGCCCATACCCATAGCTCTGCACGCTGCGCAGCTCGGAGGCGGTGAGTGTCAGCCAGCCATCCTCCACCACCGGCCGGCCGGCGAAGACGCTCCACAGCCAACCGTCCGGCTCGCCAGGCAGGCTAAAGTCATCCGCCAATGACGGCCCCGTCAGCCACTCATCGGCAGCCGCAATGGGCAAGTAGGCCCGTGCCTGGAGGGTTGCGGTGAGGTCCCCACCTGGCCCGACCACGCCGCCCAGCGGCTGCTGGGCACCGCCCACAGCCAGGTTGCTCTGGCTGTTGCCCGCAGCAACCCGCACGAAGAGGGGCAGGCTGCCCACCTGGAACTGGATCCAACCCGAGTCATCGGGCACCAGTTCTTGCGAGCTCAACCCATCGCGGTCGGTCACGACGGCGCCGCTGGGCGCCGGCAACCGCACCGGCCGCGGTGAACCGTTGCTCCAGATGATGTAGGTGTCGGCGCCGGCGCTGCGGAATCGATAAGCCTCAAGCTCGGCCTCGCCCAGCTGCACTCGGCCCTCACAATGGCTACCGACGATCTGCTGGGCGTAGTGCTGATAAGTGAAGTAGCCCTGATCCGGCTGGTGGTCGCGGCTGATGAGCCAGCGCCACAGCACCGGGTCGGTCGGCGCTTGCCGAATATCAAACCAGAACAGGTTGTCAGCCCCGGCGCACAGGCCGCGCGTCTGATCCTTGACGATGAAATCCTTCTGGTGGTCCAGCGTCGCTCCGTAGTTGGACCACATGGATGTCTCAGTGATCCAGATGTACTTACCGTAGACACCGTGGCGTCTCATCGTGCCCTGAACTTCGGCCATCTTGTCGGGCATCGTTGGGAACTCGACGAAGTTGATGGGGTAATAGTGGAGGCTAAGCCCGTCAAACCACTTCCCAGCGCCGCACGCCAGGGTGTTGGTGAAGAACTGGCGGTCGAAGAGCTCCCAGTTGTCATATGCCAGGCCGCCGTGGAAGACCAGGGCCGACGGGTTGACGGATTTGACCTGCTGGTGGAAACGGCGCAGGTGGTCCGCGTATTGGCAGGGGTAAGGCCCCCAGCAGCCAATGGCCGGTCCCCAGCGGTGGGGGGCGCGGCCATCAGGCTCGTTGGTGTACTCCCAGGCCTGGACCCAGCGGTAGCGTTCCACCGTCAGCCGGATGAAGCGCTCAAAGGCAGCCAGGTCATCGACCGGCCCGCAAGGCAGCGCCGAAGCCCAGTCGGGCGCACTGTACACCACCACGAGGGGTTCGAAACCAAGCTCTCGGGCACGGCCCAGGCGGGTGTCCATGGCTGCCCAGTCATAGACCCCCGGCGACCGTTCGATGTCACGCCAGGCCAGCCAGAGTCGAATCCAGTTCGCTCCCATTTCTCGGGCCAAGGGGAAATCGAAAGCCAGGACCTCGGGGTAGCGAACCAGGTAGCCGAAGTCGACGCCCAGCTTGGCCGGTGTTGGCGGATCCAGCCGCGCCAGCGGCAGGTACAGCCGATGGGGGATGATGGCGACGTCGGTAGCGCTGACCGCGACCACCGGGCTGACGGCCGACCGCGCCGTTACCGTGGTGCGCACCTCGCCACCGGGCGGCGCCAGCCAGTGGGGCAGGGTTATGATCAGGGAGAAGCTTACGGCCTCGCCCGGTACCAGTCCGACCGTGAACGCCGAGGTCGCGTCGGCGACGCCCCGCAAGGCACGCAGACCAAGCGGCCAGCCACGCTCGGACACCGCCCCAACCGTAACCACGTCGGATACGGTGCCCGTGTTCGTGAGGCGATGGCTGTAGGTGACCGTGTCACCCGCGTCAGCGGCCAGCGCATAGCCAGGAGATAGCGCCAGCCCAGCAGTCCACGTCGTCGTGCCGGCGGCTTGCACCCTGGCTGGCTCGCCAGCAGCGCGGTGAGACGCCAGATCCCCGGCCAGCTTCCGGGCCACGACACCGTTGGGCACCCCTGGCCTGGTTGGCAGCTCGAGACCGACTGCTTTGGCCAGGGCAAACGCAGTACTTAGCGCCAGAGCGAGGATGGAAAAGGCCACCGCAGCGGCCAGGGCACTCCGATGATTGAGCTGTTCCTCCGACGGCCAGTGCATGAGATTCGGCCCTCCACTGCGCCGTAGCCAGCAGCGTCGAGAGACCGACGTTCCAACCGGTCAGACCCATTCTACATCGTCGTGCCAATGCGGCCCAGAGTGGCCCGGAGATTGCGCTTCGCGCCCGCGGCGGCGGCAAGCGGGTCGACATGCTCTCGGGCAGGCACGGAACGGGTGCAAGCGGCACTGCGTGACGAGGTCTGGCCGACGAGCCCTCGGGGCCTCTGGCCCTGGTCTGCTGGCCTGGGCACGTCTGTCACCGCGCGAACGTGTCCGGCAAGGGCGACGGTTGACCGTCCCCGCTGCACCATGGCAGGATGAATTGGCTGCGCCGCAACCTGCCCGATGAACGACGAGCTGAGGGAGGTGTTGTCATGACCCAAGCTGCTGCGGGAACCACTGGTCGGCGGCTGATCTGGCTGGGGCACGCTACCTGGCTGGTTGAGACGCCCGATGGCAAGCGTGTGCTCTTCGATCCCTGGCTGGACAACAATCCCAAGTGTCCCGAGCAATTCAAGAGGGGTGGTCTGGGGCGCCTGGATCTCATTCTGGCGACCCATGGCCATGGGGACCACATTGGGAATCTGGTGTCCGAGGCCCGTCGCACCGGGGCCACGGTAGCCGCCATTGCCGAGTTGGCGGCCTGGGCGGCTTCGCAAGGCGTGCAGAACGTAGTGGGCATGAACAAGGGCGGCAGCACGCGGATTGCGGGCCTCGGTGTAACCCTGGTCGACGCTGTGCACTCGTCCTCCTATCGCGATGAGTCGGCGACCGTCTACACTGGAGAGCCCTGCGGGATCGTTCTGGAGCTCGAGGACGGCTTCCGCATCTATCACGCCGGCGATACCGCCCTGTTCGGCGACATGCGGCTGATCGGCGAGTTGTACCGACCCGACCTGGCAATCCTGCCCATCGGCGGACACTACACCATGGGCCCGCGTGAGGCGGCGAAGGCAGCCGAGCTCATCGGCGCGCCGCTGGTCGTTCCGAACCACTTTGGCACCTGGCCGGTCCTGGCCGGCCGACCCGAGGAGCTGGCGGCAGCTCTAGCTCCGGGCATCCGCATGCTGGCGGTTGAGCCTGGGGAGAGCATTGAGCTATAGCCGGGCCCGCCGGCCACGTTCCCGGCCGCTGCCGAGCGCAGCTCTGCGTGGCGCGGTCGCGGGACACTGCCAGACGAGAGCCCAGCCGCGAGCCACTGATCAGATCTAGCGCTTAGCTTTGCCCGCCGCCGCGAGGCTGCTCCAGCAAGGTCACCGCGGCCAAGACCGCCACAAAGAGCAGGAGCAGGCTGGCCAGCCACCAGCCCCAGAGGCCGGCCAACAGGCTCGAGCCGACTACCAGCGCCACGAACCCCAGCCGGCGCGCAATCGCCGCTTTCGGTTGACCCAGGGCCTCCCGGACAGACCGCCGAGCACCAGGTGCCCCAGTCGCGCCGCGATCGCGTTGGCCCCGCAACCAGCCCAAAGCGCCAGCCACCAGAAGTGAGAGCGCCAGCAGCAGCGCCGCGGCGAATAGCCAGCGCCCGGGTACCCCGTTGACGCCCACTACCAGGATTCCGCACGACGCCTGGCGAGCTGGGGAGCGAGCACTCGGCAGCGCCATTACCCGCACCAATATCAGCCGCCGATAGGCGGCGTCCGCCACCGAGACCGGCCAGGTGACGACCCGCGTCGCTCCTGGCGGCAGGACTACCTGCTCGGAATGTTGCCGCCAGAAGCTGACATAGCCCCGCGAGACTCGCCCGCGCACCCGGAAGGAGTCAGTCACCACGGAGCGATTGGCAAACCGGGCGGTGACCGTGCCCGTCTCGTCGGCTGCAAGCACCACCGGACAGTGCAGCATGCCAGGGGCCGGGTTGCCAGCCTGGGCGGTGTCAGGGTCGAAGACGCTGGCCTCCATGTCCGGCCAGGCGGCGATGCAGGCCAGCGCGGCCAGCCCGAGGACGCCGATCAGGAAGGAAACACCAGACGCGGAGCCGAGACGGTTCATCGTCGAGCCCACAACGACGTCGGCGGCCGCTCGAGATGGCAGTCAGGCTGACTGCTTCGTCGGATTCCGCTCATGAACGATCCGCCTGGAGCACTGGCCCCTCCTACCTGTGGCGCTCTGGCGGCGCACCGTCCGCCGTTCGGTCCGCCGTGGGTGTTACCTGCCCTGGGCCAACCTCGCGGCTGGCGGACAGCCGCTGCGGCCTCGGCTCTCTGCCGCCTGTGACGGGCCGTGGCGGGCAGGCGGCCCGGTCTGAGTCCGGCATTGCCTGAGACCCGACCTGGCTGGCAGTCGGGTCGCCTGCCCACCACGCCGCGAGCCACCCGCCCCCGCCGGCCAGCCAGCGCCGGTTCGCCTTCCACCGCCCCCGGGCCCACGGCTGGCGCGCCTTCACCTTCCAACGGCCGCGACGGGCCAGGGTCCTTCACACCCCAGCCCGAGGTGCTTTCCGGGCCCGAGCCCTCTCTATATCTTTCCGACCAGGTCCAGGGAAGGCCTGAGCGTCTCCTTCCCGGGCTCCCAACTGGCCGGGCAGGCCTCACCACCGTGCTCACGGACGAAGATGGCGGCTTGCAGCTTGCGCAGCAGCTCTTTCGCGTTCCGGCCAATGTCGTTGTCGTGAATCTCCAGGGCCCGGAGGACGCCATCCGGGTCCACCAGGAACGTGCCGCGGAGCGAAAGACCAACTCCCTCCATGTAGGTGCCGAACTCCCGGCTAAGATTGCCCGTCGGATCGGCGACCATTGGGAAACGGATCTTGCCGACGGCCTTCGATGCGTCATGCCACGCCTTGTGCACGTAGACCGTGTCCGTGCTGACGCTGAGCACCTCAGCATTCAGTTCCTGCAGCTGGGCGTATAGCTCGGCCAGTTCCTCCAACTCCGTCGGACACACGAACGTGAAGTCCGCCGGGTAGAAGAACAGAATCAGCCATTGCCCGCGGTACTGCGATAGCCGGATGGTCTTGATCTGCTCGTTCTGATATGCCTCCAATTCGAATTCCGGAATGAGTTGTCCAATTTGGACCATCGCTCTCTCCTTCTTCTGGTTTTGACTGATGGCCGAACTCCATAGTACAGCCTTCAAACTGATGTTGCAGAAGTCGGGACTCTCGCGCCCCGCCATTTACTCGCTAACTAGGCCCGTGGCATGACCCACCCGCCCAAGGTTGCACAGCCGGCGATGTTTGTCCCCAACTTCGAGACGACATCGTGCGGCAGGCCCCGCAGAACTCAGATGCGCTCACCTCGGCAGGGTTCCATACGTTGGCTTCGTTATGGCCAGCAACGCAGCAACTGCCGTGGCGTTGTCGTGGCGCTTCGCCCGCTCAGGGTCCCGTTGCCGTGGCGCTTCACCCGGTCAGGGCCCCTCTGCCAGCGATGCGCTCTCCAGCTACAGATGGCCGGCGACAGACGAAGAAAGCCCGCCCCTCGTCACCGACCAGGCCAAGGTCCTCTTCGGCATCGAATACCGCCGGGTCGGCAAACCCTGCCCGACGCAGCGCCGAGAGCACTTCGTCCGCCCTGTAGGGCCGTTGCACGAGCGTAATATCCCTCCTCCGCCATCCGCCCTGCGCGGTGAAGGTCGTCAAGTCGAACGCGGCCAGCCGAGCCTGGCGGTCATAGCGTGTCCGCACGACGCAGGCATGATCGTCGGCAACGAAGCCAAAGGAGTCATTCCAGCGGGCCTCGTAGCCAGCCTCCATGTTGAGGTCGAAGACGAATCGACCACCAGGCACCAGAGCCCGGCGCACATTGCGAAATACCAGCTCAAGCTCATCCAGAGACAGCACATGGTTGAGGCTGTCGAACGTCGAAACGACCACCTGGCAGATCGGGCCCAGCCCGAAGAAACGTGCGTCGGCGGCCACGAACGTCGCGTCCGGTGCGTTCCGTCGCGCCAGAAAGAGCAGCCGCGGCGCTGCATCGACGCCTATCAGACGATGGCCCCGCTGAGTCAAGACAGCAGCCAGCTGGCCCGTGCCGCAGCACAGGTCAAGAACCGTCGAGGCCGGCGGCAGCTCCCCCAGCACCAAACGGTCGTACACCGGCAAGAAGCGGTCGACCGTCACGCGACCCCAATACCGATCATAGAGGGCCGCAAAGTCATTGTAGCCCAGAGCCGTCCCATGCAGACCCGCGCCCATGTTCCCGGTAGAGTATCCCACGGCGGGCAGACCGGCACAAGTTGGTGCCCGCCGCTATCACAGCCCCGCATGCCTGACCCATCGCCAGTCTTACATCGCCGGCACGTCATCCAGGCTGGCCACCAATTGGGCAACCAGCGCCGCGACCTGTTCTTCGTCTTCAGCCCGCGGCCGACCATGTACCTCGTGACTGCCAATGATCTGAATCCCGGCCGGCCGCAGGAGTTCCTCAGCCTGCCGAAGCGCACCACCGCTCCAACCGTAGGAGCCGAGAGCAATGGCGGCCTTGGCCGGCGGTCGCAGGATCGATAGCAGTGAGGCCCCATAGGCCGCGGCGGGATGAAGGCCGTTGATCAGCGTGGGTGATCCGAACACGATGCCGCGCGCATCCACCAAATCGGCCGCCAACTCACCAACGTCAACCTTCCCCAAGTCGTGGACCGTCACCTGAACGCCGTGCTCCAGAAGGCGTTCGATCGCCGTCTCCACTAGCCGCTCGGTAGCGCCCCACATGCTGACATACAATGCCACGACCTTGCGCGCCGTCTCGCCAGCCGTCCAGCGGCGATAGGGCTCAAGAATTCGCTCCGGTTGGCGCCAGACCGGGCCGTGGCTCGGCCCAATGAGGTCGATCGGCAGATCCTCCAGCTTCTGCATCGCCCGCTGCCCCGGCTTGCGGAAGGGCATCATGATCTCGCCGAAGTAAGCCTTGGCCAGCTCCACCGCATCCGGTAGCTCGTCATCGTAGATGCCGGCCGCGCTGTGCAGGCCGAAGAAATCGCACGGCAAGAGGACACGATCTTCAACCACGTAGGTGAACATTGTCTCCGGCCAGTGCAAGAAGGGCGCATCCAGAAAGCGCAGCGTCTTGCCCCCCAGGTCCAGGCTCATGCCGTCCTTGACGATCTGCATCCGTTCACGTTCGATGCGGTAGTAACGTTCCGCCATCTCTGCGCCTTTGGCGGTGAGAACCAGCTTGGCTTTGTTGCTCACGGCAAGCACAGTCCCGATCGCCGTGCCGTGATCAGGCTCGGCATGGTTCATCACCACATAGTCCAGGTCGGCGGGGTCCATAACCGCCGCCACGCGGCCCAACAGCTGGTCCTCGAAACCGGGGTTCACGGTGTCGACGAGTGCTGAACGCTCGCTGCCGCGGACGAGGTAAGCGTTGTAGGACGTACCCCTCGGTAGCTGAACGAGACTGTCGAACACGGCCCGAGACCAGTCTTTCACGCCGACCCAATAGACCCCCGGCTTCATCTCAATCACTGCTCGATTCATTCTCCGTTCTCCAGTTCGTTGTAGGCGGCCCATAGCGCCGACTGTGGATCGAACACTCGGGATCTGTTGATCAGCAGACGCACGCTCCACACCAGTGCGCTAAGACACCAGGGCGCTGCCCATGTCGGGCGGCAAATCGTCAAGCAGGCGCTTCTCACCCTCGAGCTGCCGCAGCCGGGTGATGTCCTGGGTGACCTCAAGCACCCCCAGATACTCGCCCTCTGGCGAGCGCACGGGGAAGTAGCGGATGTGGACCAGCTTACCCTCAAACCAAATCCAGAACTCAGCCACGTCCCGGCGACCCGCGCGGAAGTCGGAGATGATCCGCTCCACGACGTGCAGGCTCTTAGGCGGATGGCAGTCCTGAACCCGTCGGCCGATGACCGCCGGCATGCGCACGAAGATGCGCTCCCGCCCCTGGCTGAAGTAGCGCACCCGGTCGTCTTTGTCGACGAAGGTAATGTCGATCGGCAGGCTGTCGAGCATACTCTGCAGTTCGAGCGGCGTCAGCTCGCCGGTCGCAAAGCGCACCAGCACGCCTGGGGGCGGCGCGGGCGCCGCACCCGACGGCCCTGGAGCGGGAAGCGTGCTGGTGACCTGCTCGGCACTCGGTTGACCGGGCGCTGCCTGGCTAACATCAGCTCCAGCACCGAGTTCAGGCGCTGCGGGGCGACCCGGCGGTGGCACGGCCAGCTCGGGAGCCGCCACGCCACGCACCGCGGCGCCACCCGCGCCGCTTTGCGCACCGCCGCCCAGAGGCCCGGCCTGGTGATCAGCCAGCGCGTCGCGCAATGGCGTGAGCTCGCCCACGGCCGGCGATGGCGGGACCAGCGGCGTGAAGCAGCAGTAGCCGAGCTCGTCAAACTGAGCCCGGATGCCTGGCCACTCGGCCTCGGGTATGACCCGCATGGCCGTCGGAAACAGGATGCGGTTCTCTTTGGTGAAGTGGCTGGCCAGCATTTCGCTGAGAGCCACAGCCGATTCGGCGAGCCCCTGCCCGCTCTCAAGCGCCGCCACGACTCCCTTCTTGAGGCCCCGGATGCGATCGTGCTCGGCCCACATGACACGGGGCGGCTCGGCGACACCGTAGCGTTCCAGATGCGGGAAGAGAACGTTCTCTTCGCGAACATAGTGGCTTTCCGAAGCCACCAGATGGTGGACGAGATCGGCGGCCTCGGAGCGCTGCTGGTCGGTCGCGACACCCATGCGGGCCAGCGCTGCCAGTCGATTGGCCATCTGCAGCACTTCACGGTGTTCGGCCATCAGGATGTGAAGGGGATGCCACTCAGGCACGGGCAAAACGTCCCCGGCCAGCGATTCCTCGAACAGCGCCAGGTGCAGATCGCAGAGCCGCATCAGCTCCTCGCGTGGCAGACCCTCGGCTACCAGCTCCTCTTCGATCTGGGCAATCTCAACTGGCGTGATGTTGCCGATTGCCTCGCGGAAAGCCACCCTGAGTTGGGCCGGACTCTCGCCGGCATGAAGGCGACTTAGAATTGCCTTCAGGGCCTGCTTTCGGGCATCGCCTAGCATTTCAGCCATCGGTATGACCTCTCTCTCCTCGTGGTCGCAAGCCCAACTGGGCTGCGACAGCGGCAATAGTGGTGCTCTCCAGGAAGTCAGTGAGCCCGTCGCGGACCGGGTCATAAAGCCGGCCGAGCGGACAGTTGGGACTGCCACTGCACGGCTCCGCGGTGAACAGGCAATCCTCGAACACGGCCTCGCCGTCGATGGCTCGGATAACGTCGGCCAGGCTGATGGCCTCCGCCGGCCGCGCCAGGACCAGCCCCCCACCACGTCCCCGCGCCGCCGCCAACAGGCCAGCACGCACCAGCACGGGTGTCAGCTTGGCTAGGTAGGGCTCGGGCACCAGACTCTCACCCGCCAGCTGGTGGACGGTCAGCGGTCCGCTTGCCGTGCCGGCCAGCCGGATCATCGCCAGGACCGCATACTTGCTCGACTGCGAGAATCTCATCCGACGATTCCCGATATGGAGATCTCCATGTCCTCTTTATGATAGCCCAGGACGCTTGAGGGGTCAAATCGCTGCGGTCGATTGACAGCGCCTCAGCTCACTCTGGGGCAGCGACGCCGCAGAAAGCGGCTGCGCCTGAGTTGCTCCCACGGCGTGCTGACGGATGGCAGCGTGGGCATCAGTCGCTAGGGGCTCCGCCCCGGCCGCGTCGCGCCCTCGTCAGAACGGCGGCTGGGCATCAGTCGCTAGGGGGCCCCGCACTGGCCGCGTGGCGCCTTCGGCACCATGGCGGCTTGGATGTCAGCCGCTGGGAGCCAGGCCCCGGCCGCGTCGCGCCCGCGTCAGAATGGCGGCTGGGCCCGTTGCGCAGTGTGTCAGCTAACCTGGCATTCGACGTCTATGCCCATGCGCGCCATGTCAGCGAGCAAGCGGCCTGGCTCCGCCAGGTGGCCCATCAGCCACAGACCCGGCCGACGGGCGGAATCGTCCATGTACTGAAGAAGGACCGCTACCACCGGGATGGCGGTCAACTCGTAGCCGTCCGGATGGGCCGCTAGCAATCGGACCTTCGTCGGCCGCCCCTGCCTGACACCCGTCGCCTGCGCCTGGAGCTCGACGCGACAAGGCTGGCGATGGAAAGTGCGCATGCCCCACCAAGTCAACCTGCCGGCCGGGCGGGAGGCCCCGGGTACGATTCTCAGCCAGGCCCACACCAAGGGCGTGACAAGCCAGTCGTTCAACCAGTGCGTCTCCGAGATGTAGCAGCCCAGCTCCTGGAGCGACGGATACTTCTCGGGCAGCGATCGGAGCTCCTCAAAGAACATCGCATAGCAGCGCCTCGTGCCGATGTCGCGGCCGAAGTCTATCTTCCTGGTAGTGAACCAGCTTTCGACGCACCATTGGCCGTCGCGGTAGACACCCGGCTGGTAGTCCCTGAAGACCTCCGCCAGCTCGGTGAACCCGTCACTGTAAGGCAACTCCGGGCCCATGCTCAGGTAGCCAGCCACGACCGCGCTCTCGATAGTGTCCAGGTGGCTGGCGGCATGCCGCACCAGGGCCGCAGGCAGACCGGGATGTAACCCGGCCTCGGTAATGAAGCACCGCCCTGCGGACTCGATTTCGACGGCCAGCGACCGCAGCACCGCGAGCTTCCGGCGGCCGAGCTGGATGTCGAGGTAGTCCGCGCCAGCGTCTAGCGCCGCCCGGGCGACCGACTCGGCGCAGGCAGTGGTCGGCGCAGCCACCAAGATCAGATCGTGGCCGGCCAGACGGGCCCTTAGCGCCTCGAGGTCCCGGGCGTCGACAGAGATCGCTGCGGCGCGGTCACCAGGATGGCGTCGATTCAGCTCCGCCGCCAGGTCCGCGGCCCGATCGCCATTGCGAGCGGCGATGGTGACCCGGGCGGCTGACTGTGCCAGCAGGTGTTCGGCCAGCCGCCGCCCGGTGTGTCCGGTTCCACCCAGAAGCAGGATGCTGGACATGAAATCCGTCCTCTCCCTTGGCCAGCGCCGGCCGGCCGCAAAGCCCGTTCAGACTGAAGCAGCCGGCGCCGGCGGCATTCACAAGACCGACCGGCGGCTGATCAGGTCACCAGCCGCCGGTCATGGTGCAGATGCGCCGGCTGTTAGCTTGCCGCTCTCACTCCTAGTTCGTCGCCCCAGTTGCGCCGTTCGTCGTCTCAGGAACTCGTCCCGGCCCGCCCAAGAGCTGGATGATCGGTGCCAGGCCACTGTTCAGCTCCCTTAGCGCCTGCTCAGCTTCGGCCGCCGCCTGAACCTCGTCGCCACAGGCCTTCTCACCCGCCAGCGCCAGCTTCGCAAGCCC
>FWPV01010070.1_pt1 | contig 15669 bp, 11 predicted proteins | sample 2228371 | NCBI WGS metagenome assembly FWPV01 (sample SAMEA103939776, study PRJEB20133) | metagenome | reverse complement strand
ATCAACATGCCCAATCGTCCCGACATTGACATGCGGCTTCTTCCGCTCAAATTTCTTCTTCGCCATCCCTGCCTCCTGTTCGGAAAATCTAAAAAATAAAAGAATATTATTGATATTCAATGAAACCAGATGCTGAATTGCCATCCGGCTCGCTAATACGAAGCACCAACACAATTGATGCGAGTTATGCGGATTACGCTTCGGAAACACCTGAGCGCTGCGTAAGTTCGCCGCGTGCCTCCTGATTCATGATTTTTTGCGCTAATGCTGCTGATAATATCTCATACTGGAAAAATTGCATCGTATAAGTTGCGCGCCCTTGTGTCATCGATCGAATATCAGTGGCATAGCCAAACATTTCCGCCAATGGCACCTGCGCTTCAATCAGCACCGTTCCCTTTCTGTTTTCTATTCCTAATATCCGGCCGCGGCGTGCTGCAATATCACCCAAAACATCCCCCATATATTCATCAGGCACCCCTATTTCGGTCTTCATTATCGGTTCTAAGATGACCGGACGTGCCCGTTGCACAGCATCTTTAAAGCCCATCGAAGCAGCGATCTTAAACGCGCGCTCCGACGAGTCAACTTCATGATAAGATCCATCTACCACTTTCACCCGCACATCAATGAGAGGAATACCGCCCCAGATGCCCGTTTCAGCGGCTTCTTGAATGCCCTTTACCACAGCGGAAATATAGTCTTTGGGTATGCTTCCGCCAACTGTTTCATCAATAATCTCAAGGCCTGCCCCCCGTTCCTGTGGCTCTATATCAAGCAGCACATGACCATACTGCCCTCGCCCACCCGACTGCCGAACAAACCGACCCTCGCCGTGAGCTGCGGTGGTAATGGTCGCCTTATAAGCGACTTGCGGTTTACCAACCTGTGCCTGGACTTTAAATTCCCGTAGCAAGCGGTCAACAATAATTTCTAAATGGAGTTCACCCATACCGGAAATGATGGTTTGTCCTGTTTCAGAATCGGTGTGCATGCGAAACGACGGATCTTCTAACGCAATTTTATGCAAGGCCTCGCTCAGCTTTCCTTGATCTGCTTGGCTATTGGCTTCTATGGCAATAGATATGACCGTCTCCGGCGGTGTTATTTTTTCTAACACAATGGGGTTGTGTTCATCACAGAGTGTGTCGCCGGTTGCGGTATTCTTCATCGTGAGCGCCACGATATCGCCAGTTAAAGCTTCTTCAACTTCTTCTCGCTTGTTTGCGTGCATTTTCAAAATATGGGAAACTCGTTCTCGTTTATCTTTGGTTGAGTTATACACATACTGCCCTTTTTTTAGGCGACCTGAATAGACGCGGCAGAAGGTAAGATGGCCGACAAATGGGTCGGTCATTATTTTAAAACAGAGAGCCGAAAATGGTTCTTCGTCAGCTGCGTGCCGAACACGTTCATCGCCGTTAGGGCTAACTCCCCTGACTGATGGCACATCAAGGGGGGATGGCAAATAGGAGACCACTGCATCCAAAAGTTGCTGAATACCTTTATTTTTAAACGCCGACCCGCAGAGCACCGGAACCACCTGCAGGCTAATAACCGACTGACGCACAACTGCATAAATATCCTCTGGTGCGATCGGTTTTCCCGCCAAATAGTTTTCCATGAGGCGCTCATCTTGGTCAGCGACAAATTCTAAAATGTCTTCACGATATTCACGGGCTGCGGCTATGAATTCAGGCGGTATCTCCTCTATGTGAAGGTCAGCGCCAAGACTGCCTTCATCAAATATAATCGCCTTCATGGAAATGAGGTCAATGACCCCGCGAAACTGTCCCTCTTTGCCAAGCGGAAGCTGCATTATCAAGGGTTTGGCGAGCAGCCGCTTTTCGATCATTTCTACAACCCTAAAAAAATCAGCGCCGGTTCGGTCCATCTTATTGATAAAAGCAATGCGCGGAACGCCATACCGATCAGCCTGCCGCCAGACTGTTTCAGACTGTGGTTCAACTCCGGCAACCGCACAAAAAACCGCAATTGCCCCATCTAATATTCGCAGAGACCGTTCAACTTCAATGGTAAAATCAACATGCCCGGGCGTGTCAATGATGTTAATCCGATGCTCCTTCCAGTAACAGGTGGTTGCAGCAGAGGTAATAGTAATGCCGCGTTCCTGTTCCTGTTCCATCCAGTCCATAACCGCAGTACCATCATGCACCTCGCCTAGCTTATAGGAGACACCGGTATAAAACAGGATTCTCTCTGTGGTTGTGGTTTTACCAGCGTCAATATGGGCCATGATGCCTATATTTCTTATTTTCTCTATCGGTGTTGTGCGACTCAATCCCGTTTCCTCTGCATAAAATGCTGCACGTACATGCTCTCCGGTTAAGCAAAAAAATAATGCGTCCGAACACTATATAACTGCTATTATTGCGATGCAGAATCGGTAAGATAAAGGAGGTTACCCTGATGAAGAAGCGCGCTCTGGGTATGAAAAAATACTTAACTACCACCGATAATGGGCAAACGCTTTATTCGCTGCTGCCATTTTGTGAGTATCTTCCTTTTTCTTTATTGCATTGCCGCGATTGTTGGCTGCATCCAGTAATTCAGCAGCCAGTTTTTCCTGCATTGACTTTTCGCCACGCTCCCGAGCAAAATTAATAAGCCAGCTCATTGCAAGGCTCATGCGGCGTTCGGGCCGCACTTCAATCGGCACCTGGTAATTTGAGCCTCCGACCCTCCTTGATTTGGTCTCTACCACGGGCTTTACATTGTCCAATGCCTGTTTGAAAATTTCTAATGCCGGTTTATCTGCTTTTTTTTCAATAAGTTTCAGACAGTCATAAAAAATAGACTGGGCAACGCTTTTTTTCCCCCGTAGCATGAGCCGGTTTATAAACTTGCTCACGGTTTTGTCATGGTAAAGAGGGTCCGGCGCTATATCTCTTCTGCTTATTTCCTGTCTTCTGGGCATATTATTAATCTCACCTGAAATGAACTGCCTTGCTCACGAAACGGTACTCATCTTATTTTGGCCGCTTGGTTCCATATTTTGAACGGCTTTTTTTGCGGTCCTGGACACCAGTAGAATCAAGGGCCCCTCGTATGATATGGTAGCGCACTCCGGGTAAGTCTTTGACGCGTCCCCCTCTCACCAACACCACTGAATGTTCCTGGAGATTATGTCCAACTCCTGGTATATAAGTGGTAATTTCAATCCCATTGGTGAGTCTTACCCGGGCAACCTTGCGTAGCGCCGAATTCGGTTTCTTGGGCGTGGTTGTGTAAACACGGATACACACCCCCCGTTTTTGCGGAGATTGTTTTAGTGCTGGTGCCTTGGTTTTTTTCTTAATTTGTTCGCGACCGTAGGAACACAATTGATTAATTGTCGGCATTCGAACCCTTCTTTAATGCATATGGATTACTGTTTGAAATAAAATTAGTTTTTTTAACAAAGAAATTCTTAAATGTCAAATGTTAATTCATCCAAAATGTTCCCAAAAGTTTTATGTTGTCCGTTGGCGCATGGTCTATTTTGGGGAACGTCCGGGTAATTCGTCAACTGTCAAACCTTGGGTATCCGCTTTAACTCATGCCGGTGCAACGGTTTCGTATTCATGTGGCAGATCTTCGCTTTCCACCTGAATGCCAATTTTTCTATACCGCGGATATCCCGTGCCAGCGGGAATTAACCGCCCCATTGCTGCGTTCTCCTTCAGCCCCCGCAAGTAATCTATCTTGCCCTCGATTGCAGCCTGCGTGAGCACCCGTGTCGTTTCCTGGAATGATGCAGCAGAAATAAAGCTTTCAGTACTTAATGATGCCTTGGTAATGCCCAACAGGATTGGCTCAGCAACTGCCACCTGCCCCCCCCGTTGACGGATATTTTCATTAACCTCTTCAAATTTGTATCGCTCAACCTGTTCACCGAGCAGAAAATCAGAATCGCCGACTTCCTGGATACGCACCCGCTGTAGCATTTGTCTCACTATGACTTCGATATGTTTATCATTTATTTTTACCCCTTGAAGCCGATAAACTTCCTGAACCTCATCAACCAGAAACTTTGCAAGTTCGCGTTCTCCCAGAATGCTCAATATATCATGGGGGTTTGACAGTCCGTCTATAATTGCTTCACCTGCCTTAATGCGGTCCCCCTCATGAACGCTAATGTGTTTCCCACGCGGGATAAGGTATTCCTTCGGGGCAAGCTTTGTGCCGCTCGCCTCGGCAATTTCCGGCGTAATAATAACCTTTCTTTTGCCTTTCACATCCTTGCCAAATGACACGACACCATCAATCTCACTAATCACCGTCACTTCTTTTGGTTTGCGCGCCTCAAATAATTCAGCAACCCGCGGCAATCCACCCGTAATATCCTTTGTCTTGGTTGTCTCCCGCGGAATTTTTGCAAGAACATCGCCAGGCGAAACAAGGCTGCCTTCTGCCACTACAATATTGGCCCCGACCGGCATAAAATAGCGAGCATATCGTTCTGATTCCGATGCCAATCGCACCGTTTTCCCCGCATCATCTTTAATCGAAATCCGTGGTCTGCTGTTCGGATCCTTTGTTTCGACCACAACTTTGGTCGCCAGCCCGGTAACCTCGTCGACCTGCTCACGCACTGTAAGTCCTTCGATAAGATCACCGAACTTTACCCTCCCTGCGACCTCGGTAAGAATCGGCGTTGAAAAGGGGTCCCATTCAGCAAGAAGATCACCTTTTTTTACCGGTTGACCATCCTGCACTTTGAGTTTAGCACCATAGATAATTGGATATTTTTCTCGCTCCCTGCCGCTTTCATCAAGGATGGCAATCTGGGCATTGCGGTTCATAACAACCAGATCGCCATCCTTATTCCGAACGTATTTAACCCGACTGAAATTGACCCTGCCCTCGTGCAACGATAGGAGAGTAGTTTGTTCAACACGACCACTTGCGGTACCTCCGATATGGAAGGTTCTCATGGTAAGCTGGGTTCCTGGTTCGCCAATAGACTGGGCCGCTATCACACCAATTGCCTCGCCAATATTAACTATCTTGCCCCGAGCCAAATCACGCCCATAACACTTTACACAAACACCTCGCTTTGATTGACAGGTGAGCACTGACCGAATTCGAACCTTCTCAATACCGGAATCATTTATCTTATCAGCAGCCAGTTCGTCAATTTCATGATCTCGATGGACAATCACCTCGCCGGTTTGCGGATCTATGATATCTTCAAGACTTACCCGTCCCAGGACCCGATCGCCAATCCGTTCAATAATCTCTCCTCCTTCGATAAGGGAGGTCATATATATCCCGTCAATGGTCTTGCAATCATACTCAGTAATGGTACAATCCTGAGCAACATCTACCAGGCGGCGAGTTAAATACCCAGAATTAGCAGTCTTGAGCGCCGTATCTGCTAACCCTTTGCGGGCGCCATGGGTAGAAATAAAATATTGCAAAACCGTCAGACCCTCCCTGAAATTGGCGGTTATCGGTGTTTCAATAATTTCTCCGGAGGGTTTCGCCATAAGGCCGCGCATACCCGCAAGCTGTCGTATTTGTTGTTTCGAACCGCGGGAACCTGAATCCGCCATCATATAAATGGGATTAAAGCTCTGAACTTTTTTATTACCGTCGCGCGTTTTTACCTCTTCAACTTTTAATTCTTCCAGCATTTCTGCTGCAATATCCTCAGTGACCCGCGCCCAGATATCAATCACCTTGTTATACCGCTCGCCATCAGTTATGAGCCCTTCTTTATATTGCCGCTCTATGTCCCGAATCTCGCGTTCCGTATCACTGATCAATTTTCCCTTCTTAACAGGAATCACCATATCCCTAATCGAGATAGACAGTCCAGACTGGGTTGCATATTTATAGCCCAGATCCTTGAGACGATCAGCCAAAATAACGGTCTTTTTGTCGCCACACATCCGGTAGCAATAATCAATAAGGTTAGCCAGTTCTTGCTTGTTCATGACGGTATTGATAGTGCTGAACGGGATTTCATCGGGTAGTATTTCCTTCAGCAGCACGCGCCCGACCGTCGTCTCGACCAGTTCACCGTCGATACGCACCCGGATATTGGCATGCAAATTGACTTCGTTGTGATCATAGGCAATCCGTACTTCGGCAGGGCTCGAAAAAATAGCACCTTCGCCTTTCATATCCTGTCGCTCTCTGGTCATATAGTAAATGCCCAAAACCATATCCTGCGTGGGCACAATGATAGGCTTCCCATGAGCTGGTGACAGAATATTGTTCGTCGACATCAGGAGAACCCGTGCCTCAACTTGCGCTTCCAGGGTTACCGGAACGTGCACCGCCATCTGATCACCATCAAAATCGGCATTAAAGGCGGAGCAGACCAAGGGATGAAGTTGGATGGCCTTGCCATCAATTAATACCGGTTCAAATGCTTGGATACCCAGCCGATGGAGCGTCGGAGCGCGGTTTAACAGTACCGGAAATTCTTTGACAACTTCATCAAGGCAATCCCAGACTTCGGGAATTTCGCGTTCCACCATTTTCTTGGCGCTTTTAATGGTGGCAGCATGCCCTTTGGCAATGAGAAGATTATATACAAACGGTTTGAACAGTTCGATGGCCATTTTCTTCGGAAGACCGCATTGGTGCAGTCTCAATTCAGGACCGATAACAATAACCGTGCGACCCGAATAGTCAACCCGTTTGCCAAGTAAATTTTGGCGAAACCGACCCTGTTTGCCCTTGAGCATATCACTCAATGATTTAAGAGGGCGCTTATTACGACCGGTGATGACCTTACCCCGCCGTCCATTATCAAACAATACATCCACGGCCTCTTGCAGCATCCGCTTTTCATTGCGAATGATAATACCCGGGGCATCAAGTTCTTGGAGTTTTTTAAGCCTGTTATTTCTATTGATGACCCGGCGGTACAAATCATTGAGGTCAGATGTGGCAAATCTGCCGCCATCGAGAGGCACCAAGGGCCGCAAATCTGGGGGAAGCACCGGTATTACTTCCAGTATCATCCATTCGGGTTTATTCCCCGAATTTCTGAATGCTTCGACAATCCGCAACCGTTTAGCCAGCTTTTTCTTTTTTGCCTCCGAGGTGGTTAATTTAATCTCTTCGCGTAATTGACCGGAGAGCTTTTCAAGGTCAATCCTGCGCAACATTTCCCGTATTGCCTCTGCACCAATACCCGCCTCAAAATCTTCACGCTGCTCCTGCACCGCTTTGCGGTATTTTTCTTCATCAAGCAAATCGCCGGTTTTGAATGATGATTTTTTGCCATTAATAACCACATATGCTTCAAAATAAAGCACTTTTTCCAATTCGCGCAACGTCATATCCAGAAGCGTTCCAATGCGGCTGGGAAGACTCCTCAGAAACCAAATGTGCGCGACCGGCGCCGCCAGTTCTATGTGCCCCAGCCGTTCTCGGCGCACATACGAGGGAATTACTTCCACGCCGCATTTTTCACAGACAATACCGCGGTGTTTGAGTCGTTTATACTTCCCGCAATTACATTCATAGTCTTTCGTTGGACCAAATATTTTTGCACAAAAAAGACCATCCCGTTCAGGTTTGAAGGTCCGATAATTAATCGTTTCAGGCTTTTTAACTTCCCCGTTTGACCAGGCACGAATGGTTTCCGGTGATGCAATTGATATTTTTAACGCATCAAAACTGTGAGCATTGCGAGAACGCTCTTGTTGGTGAGGTAAAGATGTTCCATTCATAAATAAATCTCCTCTGGTGCCGCTGTGTTCAGCTTAGGTAATGCATGGCGTCTTATTTTTTTTCGCGGTCACGCTCAATAAACTGAACATCGAGACACAAACTCTGCAATTCTTTTACCAGAACGTTAAACGATTCTGGCACAGACATGGTGAGGTCGCGTTCACCTTTGACGATATTTTCATACAATTTTGTTCTGCCCTGAACATCGTCAGATTTGACCGTAAGGAATTCCTGCAGGGTATGGGCAGCACCATATGCCATCAGCGCCCAGACTTCCATTTCTCCCAGGCGCTGCCCACCAAATTGTGCTTTTCCGCCGAGCGGTTGCTGCGTAACCAGCGAATAAGTGCCAATTGAACGGGCATGAATCTTGTCATCCACCAAGTGGTGAAGCTTCATCATATAAATTGTCCCGACGGTTACTTTTTTATCAAATGGTTCGCCGCTTCTGCCGTCGAACAGTGTTGTTTGTCCTGATGCGGGCAAGCCTATTGATTCAAGGCAACTGCTGATTTCGCTCTCATGGGCGCCATCAAACACTGGAGACGCCATATGCACGCCCCGGGAAAGTTTTTTCACCACGTCTATCAGCTCGTCATCATCAAGTTCATCTAAAAACCGGAGCACTTCCCTCTGCCCGGCATAAATCTCTCTGAGGCGTCTTCTAATAGCCGCCGGGCTTGCGCATTTCTGCACCATCTCATTAAGCTGCACACCCAGACCAGTTGCCGCCCACCCTAAATGAGTTTCCAGTATCTGCCCAACATTCATCCGCGAGGGTACCCCTAAAGGATTTAAAATAATATCAACCGGTGTGCCATCTTCAAGGTATGGCATATCTTCCTCGGGCAATATGCGTGACAGCACCCCTTTGTTTCCGTGCCGCCCAGCCATTTTATCACCAACCGACAAGCGTCGCTTGACAGCCAGGTTAACCTTGACCATTTTAATAACACCCGGCGGCAATTCGTCACCGCGCTTGATCTTTTCTATTTTTTCACCAAAGACGACCTTGATGAGATTGAGCTGCTCGTCGCGAGCTTCTTTGATCTTTTCCAGCTTTTCTGTTACCTCGTCATCTTCTACCAGCGGTATCGTTAACCATTTTTCAAGTGGTATCCGTTCAACATCTTCGCTGGTGATTACCTGATTCTTGTTGATGATCATTTTGCCTTTACGATCGTCAATAATGCGCTTAGCACAGGTTTTTCCCACCAGGAGGTGTTTCAATTTTTTATCAACATTTTCCTTAAGGATTTTTATTTCGTCTTCCTGATCCTTGAGGATTTTTGCGGTTTCCTCATCTTCGATCGAGCGCGTTCGTTCATCTTTGTCAGCACCTTTTCGCGAAAAAATATTAACGCTGATGACCGTTCCTTCAACCCCTGGGGGGACCCGCAGCGAGGTGTCCTGAACATCTCGGGCTTTTTCGCCGAAAATGGCGCGCAGCAACTTTTCTTCCGGGGAGAGTTGCGTTTCGCCTTTAGGGGTAATTTTGCCGACCAGTATATCACCCGGTTTTACTTCGGTACCAATGCGAATAATACCGCTTTCGTCCAGATTTTTGAGCATATCCTCGCCCAATCCTGGAATATCACGAGTTATTTCCTCTTTTCCCAGTTTCGTATCGCGGGCCAGAATTTCAAATTCTTCAATATGGATTGAGGTAAAAACATCCTCCCGTATCAACCGTTCACTCACCAGAATAGAGTCCTCGAAATTGTAACCGCCCCAAGGCATGAACGCTACAAAGACATTGCGGCCCAAAGCCAGCTCTCCCATCTCAGTTGCTGGCCCGTCAGCGATAATATCGCCTTTTTTCACCACATCTCCGGCACGAACAATGGGCCGTTGATTGATGCACGTATTTTGATTTGAGCGTTTGTATTTAATAAGATTGTAAATATCCACATCGCTGCCAATACCGCCATCGGTGGTATCGCGTTTTATCACGATACGGACGGCATCCACACTTTTCACCGTTCCGCTTTCCCGGGCAATAACGGTGACCCCTGAATCGCGGGCAGCGATGCTTTCCATGCCGGTTCCTACCAGCGGTGCTTCGGTTCGCATCAGGGAAACCGCCTGCCGCTGCATATTTGACCCCATGAGAGCTCGGTTTGCATCGTCATTCTCCAGAAACGGGATCAATGCGGCTGCAACACTGACCAGCTGTTTAGGTGAAACATCCATAAAATCTATTTCATCGGGGCTGGCCATGACAAATTCCCCCCCGCGACGAGCTGAAATTAAATTCGCTTCAAATCTCCCCTGCGAATTAATGGGGGCGTTTGCCTGGGCAATCGTATACTTTTCTTCATCAAGCGCAGATAAATATTCAATTTTATTGGTTACCGTTCCTTTCTCAACCCTCCGATAGGGTGTTTCTATAAACCCGTATTCGTTCACGCGCGCGTAGGTTGACAGAGATGCAATCAGCCCAATATTGGGCCCCTCAGGCGTTTCAATGGGGCAGATTCTCCCATAGTGGGTCGGGTGAACATCGCGCACCTCAAAGCCTGCCCGCTCGCGGGTAAGACCACCAGGCCCAAGAGCGCTTAACCGTCGTTTATGCGTAATTTCTGAGAGGGGATTGGTTTGATCCATGAATTGTGATAGCTGGCTTGAACCAAAAAACTCTTTCACAACAGCGGTGACCAGTTTTGAATTAACCAGGTCATTGGGCATGAGCGTTTCAATCTCCTGAAGACTCATACGCTCCTTGATTGCCCGCTCCATGCGAACCAGCCCGATTCGGTAATGATTTTCTATTAACTCCCCGACGGATCGCACCCGGCGGTTTCCCAGATGATCAATATCATCGACTTCGCCGCGGCCGTTTTTTATTTCTATAAGCGCGCGAACAGTCTCTAAAATGTCTTCTTTCGTGAGTGTTTGCAAATCAAGAGGTTTTTTTAAACCGAGTCTAAAGTTGATTTTGAGTCGCCCCACCTTTGATAAGTCATAATGTTCAGGATCAAAAAACAACCGCTGGAAAAAGAGATTAGCGCTTTCTTGCGTCGGGGGATCATTGGGGCGGAGCCGTTTGTAAATTTCAACAATGGCTTCATCGGTTGACTGAACTTTATCAATGGTTAACGTATCACGCAGTGACGAATCAACATTTAAATTATCAATATAAAGCACTTTAATCTGTTTAATAGCGCGGGCAAAAAGTGCCTGTAATGCTTCCGCAGTCAGCACTTCATTACATTTGAGAATAACATCCTTGGTCTCGGGATCAACCACATCGTCGGCAATTATTTTCCCCACCAGGTCATCTTCCGTAGTGGCGATATATTTTATCCGCGAATCATGTAAACGCTTAAGTATGCCTTTATTTATCTTTTTTCCTTTCCGGACAATTATCTCCTTGGTCTTTTCATCAATGATATCTTCATGTGCTATTTCACCGGCCACAAATGGCGAGTTTATGCTCTTCCTGAGGTTACCTTTTTCCAAAATAACGTCTTCTATCGTATAGAAGTAGGTGAGCAATTCTTTCGTGCTATAACCCAGCGCTTTCAACAGCACGGTGACGGGAAATTTTCTTCTGCGATCGATACGGACGTAAATAATATCCTTTGGATCAAATTCCAAATCTATCCATGAACCCCGGTTGGGAATGATGCGCGCTGAATAGAGAAATTTCCCGCTGGACAGCGTCTTGCCTTTATCATGGTCAAAAAAGATCCCCGGTGAGCGATGAAGTTGGCTGACAACAACCCGTTCGGTACCGTTTACGATAAAAGTCCCCGTATCGGTCATAAGGGGTATTTCGCCAAAATAGACTTCCTGCTCTTTCACATCGCGGATGTTACGCGTGCCTGTTTCGTGATTAACATCCCACACCACGAGGCGGATGAGCACTTTTAACGGCGCTGCATAGGTCAATTCTTTCTGCCGACATTCTTGAATATCATACTTGGGTGAACCCAATGTATAACTGATGAATTCAAGCGATGACGTTTCATTATAATTTTTTATTGGAAAAACGCTTTTAAAAACTCCCTGCAGACCGATGTCGCTCCGTTTTTCAGGTGGAATATCTATTTGCAAAAAATTCTCATAGGATTTTTTTTGAATCTCAATAAGATTCGGCACATCCATAATAGCAGGAATTTTAGCAAAGCTCTTACGGAAACGCTGTTTATACGGTGATAGAGTGCCCATTAAAATGTATCCTCAATATGCAATAAAGGTACGCATACTATTGGCGTTCGAGCTCCCGGTTAGGTACGGAGAGCTCGATTCTCATCTGTTTAACGCGCTGCGCACTATTCCCTTTGTTAAAAACCATAACGGCTCTGGGAACAAATTATTTTATCTCTGCGACGGCACCAACTTCCTGGAACTGTTTAACCATTTCTTCAGCCTCAGCCTTGGAAACTCCTTCTTTGACTGTTTTGGGAACGCCGTCGACAAAATCCTTGGCTTCTTTCAGCCCGAGGTTGGTGAGGGCTCGCACCACTTTGATAACCTGGATCTTCTGCGCTCCGGCTTCTTTAAGAACAACGTCAAATTCCGTTTTTTCTTCGGCTTTTGCCTGCTCAGCTACTCCGGCTACAGTTCCCGCTGCTGGGGCGGCAATCGCTACGCTGGCTGCTGATACCCCAAACTTTTCTTCCAGTTCTTTTACGAGATTGGATAGCTCAAGAACCGACATGTTCTCTATGAACTTTACCACATCATCTTTTGTTATCTCTGCCATTGTAACCTCCTATATAGGTAATAATATTAGTGGAAATGAAATCTGAATCTTAACCGGTTATTTATGTTTGCTTCTTTTCTGCAAGTGCATTAAGCACGCGAAGGAATTTTCGGGGCACTTCAGAGAGTACAGTCACCAAGGATCGCGCTGGCGATGACAGAACACTGAGCACCTGACCTAAAAGAACTTCTCGACTTGGCAGTTCAGCCAGCGAATTGATTTCTTGAACACTGAGCAGTTTCTTGTTAATCACCCCAGCTTTGATTTGAAGCGGTGTTGCCGGGTTATCTTTAATAAATTTATTGAGCACTTTTACCACCGGCACCGGATTATCTTTCACAAATACGACGGCAGTAGGCCCGACAAACATCTCGCTCATTGCTTGAAAATCAGTTTGCTGTGCCGCAATGCGCAGCAATGTGTTCTTTGTCACTTTAAGTTCTGACCCTGCTTTTTTAACCTGCCGACGCAAATCATTTGTCGCTTCAACATTCAGTCCCTGATAATTAATAATAAAGCCTGCTGTTGATTCTGCAATCTTTCGTGATAGTGTTCTTACTGCTTCTTGGCGTTGTTGCTTATTCACGGTTCACACCTCTGTAGAACTTCAAAGATACATTATGAATATGCTGGACTCTTACTGAACTTTAATGGTTGCAGGATCTACCTTGATTCCGAGACCCATCGTCGAAGAAAGCACAATATTTTTTAAATATACCCCTTTGCTTGAGGCTGGCTTTAATCTCAAAACGGTATCCATCAGGGCAAGGATATTGTCATAAAGTTTTTGATCATCGAAGGATTTTTTACCCACGGGCACATGTACAATTCCTCCCTTGTCAGTTTTAAATTCGACCTTGCCTTTTTTCAATTCCTCTATTGTTTCCTTTACATTAAAGGTGACCGTGCCTAATTTAGGGTTAGGCATTAGGCCACGAGGACCAAGTATTTTCCCAATCTTCCCAACCAGCCCCATTAAATCTGGCGTTGCGACGGTCTTATCAAATGCCAGCCACCCACTTTGGATTCTCTCGACCAAGTCCTCTGCTCCGACATAATCGGCACCAGCATCGCGAGCTTCTTTTTCTTTTTCGCCTTTTGCAAAAACCGCCACTTTCACTTCTTTGCCGATTCCATGGGGAAGCAATACCGCACTTCTGACCATTTGATCTGATTTCCGTGGATCAATGCCCAAGCGGATCGCAACATCTACGGTTTCATCAAATTTTGCATAGGAAGTCTGTTTTAATAAGCTGATTGCCTCTTTTATGGGATATGATTTTTGCGTGTCGACCTTCTCTTTTACGTGATGATATTGTTTGCCTCTTCTTCGCATGGCCGTACCTTTTATAAATGTGTAAGATATCAATTACCTAATTTCAATTCCCATACTGCGTGCCGTTCCCTCAATAATACGGATAGCTGCTTCAAGACTATTGGCATTCAGGTCTGGAAGTTTTGTTTGGGCAATTTCCTGTATCTGGGCTGGCGTTACTGTTCCAACTTTGTTTTTATTCGGCTCACCAGAACCCTTGACAAGGCCTGCTGCCTTTTTGAGCAAAACTGACGCAGGGGGGGTTTTGGTTATAAAGGTAAATGACCGGTCTGCATACACGGTGATAACCACAGGGATAATAAGCCCCTCCTGATTCTGGGTTTTCGCATTAAATGCCTTGCAGAATTCCATAATATTTACCCCATGCTGGCCCAAGGCTGGTCCTACCGGGGGCGAGGGATTTGCCTTGCCGGCTGGAATTTGTAATTTAATCTGGGTAATTATCTTTTTTGCCATCGCTGCAATTCCTCGTTGAGGTTCGTCACACGGTTATTTATTATGACCCATTGGGTTTGTGGTAAAAAGAGGAAAGCGATAAAGCGCTCCGCCAATGACCATATCAGTTCTTTTTAACCTGTGAAAATTCAAGCTCTATCGGCGTTGGTCTTCCAAAAATGCTTACCAGAACTTTGAGCCGCATTTTGTCAGGCTTTACCTCTTCAACTGTTCCATTAAAATTCGAAAACGGTCCTTCAATGATGACGACGCTGTCTCCCTTCTCAAAACTGACCTTTGGTTTTGGTCGAAGCCGACCCTCGCGAATTTTTACAAGGATTTCATTCACTGAATCATCGGGGATAGGTATAGGTTTATTCTTACCACCGATAAATCCAGTTACTTTTGGCGTATTGCGCACTAAATGCCATGTTTCGTTGTTGAGTTCCATCTGTACCAGCAAATAGCCCGGGAAAAATTTACGAGAGCTTGTTTTAACCTTTTTTTCACCTTTTAGCCCCTTGATTATTTCTTCTACATCCTCTGCCGGGATCAAGATGTCTCCGAAAGCATCGTGAAATTTATACGCCTGAATTCGCTCTTCAAGCATCTCCTTTACTTTATTTTCAAACCCTGAATAAGTATGTATAACAAACCACTGTTTTGCCATATCTGTCTCAGCTCAAAATTATTTTAATGACACGTGACAGTCCCACATCAACAATCCCTAAAAAAAGACCGATAATTAACACAATAATTATTACGATAGATGTCGAGGCAATAGTTTCATTTCTAAGAGGCCAGGATATTTTTTTGATTTCAATGCGCACCTCACGAAAGAATTGCACAACTTTTGCAAAAATGTTCTTTATCTCTGTGAAACTTACGAGGTTCATGAGCGGTTTATCCTCTGCCTGCCTTTAATGAAACACTGTTAACATGTGTTATGCTTGCACCTTTCTTGGTAACGACGTAAAGATCCCCTATGTAAAACATTATCGCGCGGCAATCTCTCTCCTCACGCTGCCTAATATTTTAACCATATGGCAGGCCAGGAGGGATTCGAACCCCCATCACCCGGATTTGGAGTCCGGTGCTCTATCCGTTAGAGCTACTGGCCTGTTCGATTTACAAGTAGGCGTGAAGCGTGAAGTCTTTTTTAGGAATGACGAACAGTCCCCTGCGTCAGAACATCTACTTGGTTTCCTTATGAAGGGTATGGGTATGACAGAACCGGCAGTATTTTTTTAGCTCCAGTTTGCTTGTTGTCTTTTTTTTATTTTTTGTGGTATTATAATTTCGTTGTTTGCATTGGGAACATGCAAGTGTAATAATATCTCTCATGTATATTCATCCCTAACAAAATTTTGGATACCGGACATTCGTTCTATCGCTCACTGTTGCCTTATTATTCAATAATATCACTGATGACTCCGGCACCCACCGTCCGGCCACCTTCCCGTATCGCAAACCGCAGCTCCTTTTCCATCGC
>FWPV01008177.1_pt1 | contig 15670 bp, 15 predicted proteins | sample 2228371 | NCBI WGS metagenome assembly FWPV01 (sample SAMEA103939776, study PRJEB20133) | metagenome | reverse complement strand
CGGCTCAGGCGACCGCCGGTTTGCTCGACGCGGCCCTCAGTACGCTCAGATAGCCCGGCGCGGTCAGCATGCCCTGGGTCAGGCCCTTTTGCTCCAGCACCCGGTGCGCCAGCGGCAGGTTCCAGCATGGGGTGTGCATGAACATGTGATGTTCGGCGTGGAAGTTGACGTAGTAGGGCGCGATCAGGGCGCGCTCGATCCAGTTGGCGTTCGTGGTGCGGGCGTGGCGGAACGGGTCGGGCTCGTCCTTGGCCACCAGGGCGTGCTCGGCGATGTTGCGCAGGCGCGTGACCAGCGGGAACCAGGTGGCCATCGGCACGATCCACAGCGCCAGCCAAGCCCACCACAGGCCCAGGGCCGACAGCACCACCAGGATGCCGAGGTTCCACAGCAGGAACGGCCTCTGTCGCGCGATCTCGCCGGCGAAGATCGCGCCTTTCGGCGCATCGCCTTTCATCTTTCCGAGCAAAGGCCCGAAGCGCTGCTTGAAGAAGGTCTGGCCGGTCAGGTCGCGGACCATCTTGCGGCGCAACGAGCGCCGCGTGGTCGGGAAGGGCGCCGAGAGCACGAGGTCCGGATCCTCGGCCTGCTGGGCGTATTTGTGATGGCTGAGGTGATAGGGGCGATAGCTGGCCAGCGAGGCGCCCACCGGCGCGGCGCATAGCCACTCGCCGATCCAGTCGTTGACCTTGAGCTTGGGATGCAGCCCGCCGTGCGCGGCCTCGTGCATCAGGATCGCCAGGCCCAGCTGCCGCGCGCCGATCAGCATCACGGCGAACACATAGGTCAGCGGATTGGGGAACGCCACGAACAGCGCGCCGGCGGCGAGGATCGCGCCCCAGGCGTGGGCCACCATCCAGACGCCGCGCCAGGACGAGCGCGCGGAAATCCGCGTCCATTCCTCGGGCGTGAACAGGTCCAGCGGTTTGACGCGCGGAGCAACGGCCATGTGATGAGCATCGCACAGTCCGCGTGGGCTCGACAGCGTGACCCTACGTCACGATCGGGCGCGGGCTTATGGCTAGAAGCTGACGCCGGGCTTCCAGAGCCCGGCCACCAGGCCTGCGAACACCAGAAGGCCCGCCAGCGCGTTCGACTTGAAGAGCTTCAGAGCCCCGGGGCCATCTTCGATCCGCACAGCGGCGGCCTGGCGCGACAGGTGCAGGGCGAACAGGCCCGCCAGCGGCAGGAACAGCGGGCCTATGTCGCCGACCCAGCCGGCGATCACCAGCAGGATGAAGCTGACCAGATAGAAGCCGGCGACGCCGATCTGGACGTGCTGGCCAAGCCGCCGGGTCGAGGACTTGATCCCCGCCAGAGCGTCGTCCTCGATGTCCTGGATCGCGTAGATCGTGTCGTAGCCCAGGGTCCAGAAGATCCCCGAGGCGTAGAGCAGGGCGGCGGACCACGACAGATGCCCGGTGGCGGCGGCGTAGCCCAAGAGGGCGCCCCAGTTGAAGGTCAGGCCAAGCCACGCCTGCGGCCACCAGGTGATCCGCTTCATGAACGGATAGGCGGCTACGAGACCCAGCGACAGCACGCCCAGCAGGATCGCGGTCCAGCCCAGGCAAATCAGGATCAGGAAACTGACGAGGCAGCAGCCGACGACGAACAGCCAGGCCTGCTTGACGCTGATCAGCCCCGCCGGGATCGGGCGCATGGCGGTGCGGGCCACCTGGGCGTCGAAGTCGCGGTCGACGATGTCATTGAACGCGCAGCCGGCCGCCCGCATCAGGGCCGCGCCGACAAACACCGCCAGTAGCAGCAGCGGATGGGGCCAGCGGCCCTGCTCGGCGGCGGCCAGGGCGATGCCCTGCCAACCGGGCAGCATCAACAGCCAGATCCCCACGGGCCGGTCAAAACGGCCCAGCTTCAGCCAGGGCCGCAGGCGCTCGGGCGCGTGGCGGTCGACCCAGTTGGTGGGGGCGGCGTCGGGCAGGACGCCCGAGGGATTTTGCGTGGCGCTCATGCGGCGAGGCTTAACCCGTGGGCGCGGGCTCGTCCCATAGGGAAGATCGATCGGCCTGCGAAAAACGATCAATTGGATTTATCTGGCGTTCGGCGCGAAGGTCTGGTCACACCCTGAGGAGACCTCGCCATGACCCCGTCATCCTTTTCCGGCGCTGTTCTTCGCGTTCGCGCCTGGAGCCTGCTGGTGGCCGGCGGCGCGGCCGGGATGGTTCTGCCGCATCCGGTGACCACGGCCCTTTGGGCGGCTGCGGTGCGCCTGTTCGCTAAGGCCGGAGACGCGGGGATGGTCGCCCGCCCGACCTCGGCGACCAAGTTTGGGCCGCGCATCCGTCGGCGTCTCGCCGTAGCGCCCCACGAGGCGACCCTCCGCCTAAGTCTCGCTTAAGGGTTCGAGATGTTGCGAGCCGCTCTCAATCCTCTCGACAGCGGGATTGCGCGGCGCGAGGATCGGCGCATGGCTTTCGCCGTCCAGGACCGCCGTTCGCGCCGCCGCCGCCTCACCCGCGTCGAGCGCTGGGTGCTGGACGGCCTGGGCGGGGCGCTGCTGGCCACGGGCGCGGTCGGGGCGGTGGTGCCGGGCATGCCGACCACCGTGTTCTGGATCGGCGCGGTCCTGTGCTTCCTCAAGACCCGTCCCCACGCGGTGCGCCCCATGCTGCGCGTACCGGTGGTGGGGCCTGCGATCCGCTGGTTCCTGCGTTGGCGGCCGTTCGGCGGCGGGCGCAGGAAGGGAAAACCTCTCCCATAGGGAGAGGAGGGGCCCGCCGCGAAGCGGTGGGAGGTGAGGGGTTTCGGCATGACTGCGCTCCGTCGGCCGACTTAACCCCTCTCCCCAGCCCTCTCCCTCTGGGAGAGGGAGCCAAAAAGCCCTATCTCCCGCGCCATGACCGACATCCTCGAGGACGAAGACGAGACCGGCGCCCGTAAGCGCGCGCTGTCCAACCGCCAGGTGCTGGGCTTCGTCGCCCGGTTCTGGAAGCGGCGGCCAGTGCTGTTTGGCCTGGGCGTGGGCCTGACCCTGGTGGCCGTCGCCTTCGATCTGGCGCTGCCGTACGCCTCGGGCTACCTCGTTGACACCGTGGCCACCAAGCCGCGCGGCGACGGGCAGGCCTGGTCGGCCCTGGCGATCTTTGTCGGCGTCTACTTCGCCTTCGCGGTGGTGCGCAACATCGCCCACCGGTTCTGGATCCCGCTGGCGGCCCGGAACATGGAGGAGATGACCAACGAGAGCTTCGCCAAGGTGCAGGCCTTCTCGTCGGACTGGCACGCCGACAGCTTCGCCGGCGCCACGGTGCGCAAGCTGACCCGCGCCATGTGGGGCTATGACAGCGTCACCGACGCGGTGACCATCTGGCTGGGGCCGGGCGTCATCGTGCTGATCGGTCTCTCCATCGCCATGCTGGTGCGCCAGCCGCTGGCGGGGATCATCTCGCTGGTCGTGGTGGCGGCCTATCTAACGGTGAACCTCGTCATCACCGAGCGCTATGTTCGGCCCAGCAATCTGAAGTCCAACGCGCTCGACTCCAAGATCGGCGGCGCCCTGGCCGATGCGGTGACCTCCAACCCGACGGTGAAGAGCTTCGGGGCCGAAACCCGCGAGGCCGAGCGTCTGGCCAAGGTCACGGCGCAGTGGCGCGACGCGGTGATGGTCACCTGGAACCGCTTCACCGACGTGTGGCTGGGCCAGAACCTGCTGCTCGTGGTGCTGCAGGCCGGCCTGACCGGGGCCATGGTCTGGGGCTGGGCGCAGGGCACGGCCACGCCCGGCGACGTCGCCTTCGCCATTACCGCCTTCATGCTGATGAGCGGCTATCTGCGCAATCTCGGCGAAAACATCCGCATGCTGCAGAAGGGTCTGGACGACACCGAGGATGTCGCGGCCTGGACCCGGCTTGCGCCGCAGATCGCCGATGATCCGAACGCGCCCGACTTCCAGCCAGGACCGGGCGCCATCGAATTCCAGGACGTGACCTTCCGCTACAAGGCGGCTGGCGCGCCACTGTACGACCGGTTCTCGCTGAAGATCGCCCCGGGCGAGCGGGTGGCGCTGGTCGGGCCGACGGGCTCGGGTAAGTCGACCTTCGTCAAGCTGATCCAGCGCCTGCACGACCTGCAGGACGGGGCGGTGGTCATCGACGGCCAGGATGTCTCGAAGGTGAAGCAGGCCAGCTTGCGCCGCGCCATCGCGGTGGTCCCGCAGGACCCGGCCCTGTTCCACCGGACGCTGTTTGAGAACATCGCCTACGGCAAGCCGGACGCCACCCGCGAGGAGGTCGAGGACGCCGCCATCAAGGCCCGCGCCCACGACTTCATCCTGCGCCTGCCCAAGGGCTATGACACCCTGGTCGGCGAGCGGGGCGTCAAGCTGTCGGGCGGCGAGCGGCAAAGGGTGGCCATCGCCCGCGCCTTCCTGGCCGACGCGCCGATCCTCGTCCTGGACGAGGCGACCTCGTCGCTGGACGTCGAGACCGAGGGCCACGTCCAGGCCGCCGCCGAGGCGCTGATGGAAGGCCGCACCACGATCGTCATCGCCCACCGCCTGTCGACCGTGCGCGGCGCCGACCGGATCCTGGTGTTCCAGGGCGGCCGCGTCGTCGAGGAAGGCCGCCACGCCGAGCTGACCGCGAAGGGCGGGGTCTATGCCCGGCTGAACGCGATCAGCGCGGGGGTGGCGTAACGCTGACCTGGCAGTCCTTGCTGGCCGGCTGTAGCGCCAGGCGTCGGCCGCCCAGGATCAGATCGCGGCGGGCGACCGGTTCGCTCAGGCTGGGCGCGCCGGCCTTCATCCAGGCCTCCAGGTCGTAGCTCTCGCAGCCCGCCGCAGCGATCGCGGTCAGGGCCCAGACGCGGTCCGCGCCTTCGGAGAAGACCTTCAGGCGGTCGCCCTCGGCCAGCAGAACCTCGTCCTTGCCGTCCGCGTCCACATCGGTGACCAGCGCCGGGCACTGCATGGCGGTGAAGGTGCAGTTTGAGCCCGAGGGTTTTGACCAGTCCTGCTCGACGAAGCTCTGGGGCAGCGCCTTGCCCGCCGGATAGACGGCCATGGCCTTGAAGTTCGGCCGGGCTTCCTCCGCCGCGACGCGCTTTTCCGTGCTGGCGGCGGCCTCGCGGGCGCGTTTAGCGATCTCGCCGTTGGGATCTGTCTTCAGGCGGTCCAGAGCGTCTCGCCCATAGCGCCCCGCGTCAAACCGCAGGAACTGGAAGTCGAACTTGTCCGCCGCGACCTTGCCGGTCTCCAGCCGCTTGACCTGGCTGTTCACCGACAACCGCGCCGGATCGGCGATCGGGGTGAACAGGGCGATCAAAAGCAGGACGCAGACCGCCGCCATCAGCGGATTGGTCCGCTCCAGCGGCTGCATCCAGCGACCCGGCTTCACGGCGGCGAGCGCGTAGCCGATCGTGAAGCCGACGGCGACCAGTAGGAAGACGCCGGCGAACACCCGCTCGGGCGTCAGGCCGTATTGGTCGATCCGCAGCCATAGGGCGTAGCCGGCCAGGATCACGATCGGGATCAGCAACAGGCCCGCGATCCGCGCCGCGACCCGGGGGATCAGATGGGGCGGCTCGTCGCCGTCCTGGTAGGCGGCGTTGATCAGCAGGATCAGCGCGGCGGCGGCGGCCAGCAGCAGGGCGGTGGCGGCCTTGGTGCCCCACAGCGGCGCCAGGCCCGTGAAGGGCAGGGTGGCCAGGAAGCCGCCGCCGATCAGCACCATCAGCGGCAAGAGCCAGGTGAGCAGAGTCAGGCCCACAGTCAGGGCGCCGCGCACCAGGCCCGCGCGCGCCTCGGTCAGCTGCACGGCCATATGGACGGCGGCGGCGAACATCAGGCCGGTGGCCGGGAAGGCGAAGGCGGTCTCGCCGATCAGCTTGCCGATGGCCGTGACGCCGATCAGCTTGAACAGGGCGGCGGCCAGGAACAGCAGCAGCCAGAAGGCGCCGGTGAAGGCCAGGGACAGCGCCAACCGCACGCCGTTGGTCCAGGTCAGGTCGAAATAGTCCGTATAGGGCGCGACGGGCTTGCCGGCCGCGTCTGCCGGCTGGACCAGGTGATGGGCGATGAACAGCATCACCGCCGTCGCCAGGAACAGCGGCGGCGACAGCGGACCCGCCCCGACGCGATCGGGCGCGAACCCGACCCAGGCGGCGTGGACGGCCAGGATCGCCGTGACGGCGGTGGCGACCGCGCACCAGGCCAGCAGGCTCCGTCGACGCATCGCCGACAGGGCGGCCAAGGGCAGCAGCGGGACCATCAGCACGCAGACCAGCAGCGGCGCGTAGAGCATCGGCTGTGTCGCGGGCCAGGCCTTGGACTCGTCGGCCTTCTGCAGAAGGAACAGCGCGATCCCCTGGGCCAGGCCGATGGCCAGGCGGATCAGGGCCGGTGTCGGCTTGGCGGTGGTCACGCTGGGGCTCCCTCTTTGGCGCTACAGCATCACGCCGATGTGCGGTTGTGAAGCTCCAACGGTCCGCTGACGCCCGTTTCGCCCTGGCTGCAGTTGTATCGAGGGCTATGATGTCGGGTGCGGCGCGCGCGAAACGTCCTGGGTTCTATCTGCGGAGAAACGACCGATGATGAAGCCCCCCGCCGCATCTGTTGGCGACTACCTCGCCAAGCTGCCCGCCGATCAGCGCGCGGCGCTGGAGACCCTTCGCGGCCAGATCCGCGCGGCTGCGCCCGAGGCGGTCGAGGCGATCAGCTACGGCCTGCCGACCTTCAAGCTGAACGGCAATCTCGTCCACTTCGGCGCGGCGGCGAAGCATTGCGCCTTCTATCCCGGCGCGGTGATGGACGTGTTCGCCGATCGTCTGGCCGGCTTCGAGACCGCCAAGGGCACGATCCGGTTTCAGCCGGACGCGCCTCTGCCGCCGGATCTGGTGGAGGACATCGTCCGCCACTGCGTCGCGCGCAACGCCGAGATCGCGGCGGAACGGAAGGCGCGGAAGAGGAAGGCCTAGAACGCCCCCTCCGTCACGCGGCTGCGCCGCGCGCCACCTCCCCCGCAAGCGGGGCAGGAGGGGACCGCTTCCTCCTCACCCGCATCGCGGGGGAGGTGGATCGGCGCGCAGCGCCGAGACGGAGGGGGCGCGCTACCGCGCCAGCCGCCCGTCCTCCAGCGCGCTGACCTCGAACGGGAAGATCACTTCAGAATCAGGCTTGGCGACCCCCTTGAGGATCTTGTCGCCGTCCTTGATGGCCTTTTTCTGCAGGGCGATCAGCGCTAGCTGCAGTTGGACGAGTTCGGTCTCGTAGTCATCGGACTTGCTCATCTGGCGAGCCTACCCCCCGAAAATCCCTGTTTGTCGCGCCTTCGGGCGGCGAAACCGCTTTACACTTTCGCCTCAGGCGCTCGAGTTGCGTTAGAAGGGCGACATGATCCGTCTGTTCGTTCCCAACGACCTTTCCGCCGGGGCCGGCGTCGTCCCGACCGTCGACCAGTCGCGCTACCTGACCTCGGTGATGCGCCTGTCCGTCGGCGCCGAGCTCTTGCTGTTCAACGGCCGCGACGGCGAGTGGCGTGCGACCATCGTCGAGGCCACCAAGCGCGGTTGCCTACTAAAGGCCGAGGAACAGACCCGGCAGATGCATTTGGGCCCCGACCTCGACCTCATCATCGCCATGGTCAAGCGCGGCCGGGTCGAGACCATCGTCGAGAAGGCCGCTGAGCTTGGCGCGCGTCGGGTGCGCCTGACCATCACGCGGCGGACGAATGTCGATTTCGTCAAGCTGGGGCGCCTGGACGCCATCGCCATGGAGGCCGCTGAGCAAACCGGCCGCCTGGACGTGCCCGAGGTCGCCGACCCCGAGAAGCTGGACAAGATTCTGGACGGCTGGGACCCGGCTCGGCGCCTCGTCTTCTGCGACGAGGGCGGCGACGCCAGGCCCGCGATCGAGGCCCTGGCGGGAACCGGTGATCCGGCCGCGATCCTGATCGGTCCCGAAGGCGGCTTCGCGCCGGAGGAGCGCGAGCGTTTGCGGGGACTTTCCTTTGTCACGCCAGTGTCGTTGGGCCCTCGCATCCTGCGCGCCGACACGGCGGCCATTTCGGCCATGACTCTCTGGCAGGCTGCTGCAGGGGATTGGCGGTAGCACGCAGATTAGCTCAAGCTCACCCCTTGAGGTTCGCAAAGAAAACGCCCAACTGGGCGTGACCGAATAGTATCGCCGTCGGCGGAGAGCATGGGCCCTCTCCTCCAGCAGCACTGCACCCTGGGGAGGGACGGCTGGCATGGCCGAGACCGCTAACGTTCAAGAGCGCCAGCTGACGCTCGCCGATCTGACCGAATATTTCGCCAAGGGCTCCAAGCCCAAGGCGACCTTCCGCGTGGGGGCCGAGCACGAGAAGTTCGGCTTTTATCTCGGCTCGCATGAGCCCGTGCCCTACGAGGGCGACAAGGGCGTGCACGCCCTGCTGACCGGCCTCCAGCGCTTTGGCTGGACGCCCGTCATGGAGGGCGAGGTCATCATCGGCCTGGAGCGCAACGGGGCCAATGTCAGCCTCGAGCCCGGCGGCCAGTTCGAACTGTCCGGCGCGCCGCTGTCGACCATGCACGAGATCTGCGAGGAGACCGGCCAGCACCTCGACGAGGTCAAAACCGTCGCCGACGAGCTGGGCCTGGGTTTCACGGGTCTGGGCTTCTCGCCGAAATGGACGCGCGCGCAGGTCCCGGTGATGCCCAAGGGGCGTTACGTGATCATGCGCAACTACATGCCCAAGGTCGGCAATCTGGGCCTCGACATGATGCTGCGCACCTGCACGGTGCAGGCCAATCTCGACTTCTCCAGCGAAGCCGACATGGTCGCCAAGTTCCGCATGAGCCTGGCCCTGCAGCCGATCGCCACGGCCCTGTTCGCCAATTCTCCGTTCACGGAAGGCAAGCCCAACGGCTTCCTTTCGGCCCGGGCCAATGTCTGGACCGACACCGATCCCAACCGCACGGGCCTGCTGGATTTCGTGTTCGAGGACGGCTTCGATTTCGAGCGCTACGCCCGCTACGCGCTGGACGTGCCGATGTACTTCGTCAAACGCGGCGACAAGTACATCGACGTCGCCGGCCGGTCGTTCCGCGACTTCATCGAGGGCAAGCTTCCGGAGCTGCCGGGCGAGATCGCCACGATGAAGGACTTCGCCGACCACACGACCACGGCCTTCCCCGAGGTGCGCCTGAAGACCTATCTGGAGATGCGCGGCGCCGACGCCGGGCCCTGGAGCCGTCTGTGCGCCCTACCGGCCTTGTGGACCGGCGTGTTCTACGATGACGCGGCCCTGGCGGCGGCCTGGGACCTTTGCAAGGACTGGACGATCGAGGACCGCGAAGGCCTGCGTCGCGACGTGCCCAAGCTTGGCCTCAAGGCCAAGGTCGCCGGTCGCACCGCGCAGGACGTGGCCAAGGACTTCGTCGCCATCGCCAAGTCAGGCCTGAAGAACCGCGCCCTGCTGAACGGCGGCTTCCTGGATGAGACGATCTATCTTGGCGAACTGGAGCAGATCGCCGACAGCGGGATCACCCCGGCCGAGAAGCTGCTGTCGCTCTACAATGGCGCTTGGGGCGGCGACATCGACCGCGTCTTCACCGACTGCGCCTACTGAGGGACGCTGGGGTGGGTCAAAAAATGGCGCGGACCGCCGCGGCCAGTCCCACCCAAAGTCCGACCGTCGCGGCCAGCGCAAACAGCCTGCCCCAGGCTAACCGCCGCTGCGGACGGCGTGCGATCGCGTGAACAGCCTCATCGTAGGAGACATAGGCCATGGTTTCCTCCGGGCGTCTCTGACGGACGCTGGAGCGATGGTCGCGCTCCTAAGGGTTAAAAGCGCCTTAATTCGGGGTTTCGATCAAGGGGGCCCAATGTCGCGGTAGGGCTGGTCGACGTCGCGCTCTTCGCGCTCGGGATCGGGCATGGCGACATTGGGCGGCCAATGGTCGGCCTGGCTGTTCCCCGAGCCGCTGTCGGTGTGGCGGATCACCTCCCCGACATCGAGGGTCTCGGTCTGGGCGGGCGTCAGGTCGCCAAGCTGAAACTCGGCATGCTCGGGATAGAAGGCCAGACGCCCGGCGATCGGGCTGAGGGCCGGGTAGGGCGCCTCATAGGACCACACCGCATCCTCGATCACCTGCCGATCCCGATAGATCGTGAAGTACGAGGCTTGGCCCTTGTAAGGGCAATGGGTGGTCTTGTCGGTCTTGCGCAGGAACGCCGTCCGGACATGAACGCGCGGGAGGTAGTAGACCGGCGGGTAGTTGGCTTCCTGCAAAACCAGGACGTCGTCGCTGTCGGCGATCTCATGGCCCTCGAAAAGGACACGGACAACGCCGGGCGCGGGCGTCAGGCTCATGGGGTTGGCTTCGTTGGGCGGCTTCATGGTCTGGGGCTCCCATCCGCGTTCGGATCACGCCCTAAACGCGCCAGAGGCCAGCCAAGCTTCAGGTCTTGCAAGGCGTTTGGATCGCCCGGCGCAAGCCGTTGCTTGTGAAACCGTCTCTCGCGTGGTCTTCTCGCCGCCAAATTGGGGCCGGCGGGGACGATTTGACCATATGGGGGGTCTGTTTCCGCCTCTCGTCACGTTTCAAGGCTAGCGTATGAACATCGTTATCGCCGTGGGTATTCTGGTCACGCTCGTGACCGGCATCCCGGTCCTTGTCCAATTGCTCAAAGGCCATCCGCGCGGCCTGATCATCTGTTTCCTGGCCGAGATGTGGGAGCGCTTCTCCTACTACGGCATGCGCGCGATCCTGATCTTCTACCTCACGCAGCACTTCCTGTTCGATCCGAAGACGGCGTCGGGGCACTACGGGTCCTACACAGCGCTGGTCTATCTGGTGCCGCTGCTGGGCGGCTTCCTGGCCGACAAGTGGCTGGGTACGCGCAAGGCCGTTGCGTTCGGCGCCGTCCTCTTGGTCGCCGGCCACCTGGCCATGGCGGTCGAAGGCAAGCCCGCTGTCCAGACCCTGACCTATCAGGGCGCCACCTACGAGTTCCAGGCTGAGGGCCGCGGTCAGAACCGCGAGGCCAAGCTGGTGGTCGACGGCAAGGCCTATGAGATCGCCGCCACCAAGGTCGGCGACTTCGAGATCAAGGGCCTGCCCGCCAACGCGCCGCTGCCCGCCGTTCTGCCCAAGTCGGACTACAAGCTGGACGTCGCGGGCCGCGACCCGCTGTACCTGAACATCTTCTGGTTCTCGCTGTCGCTGATCATTCTGGGCGTCGGCTTCCTGAAGCCGAACATCTCGACCATCGTCGGCCAGCTCTATCCGCAGGGCGACCCGCGTCGGGATCCGGGTTTCACCCTCTACTACTACGGCATCAATCTTGGCTCGTTCTGGGCCTCGATCCTTTGCGGCCTGCTGGGCGTCAATGTCGGCTGGTGGGCGGGCTTTGGCCTCGCCGGGATCGGCATGCTGGCCGGCTTCATCGTCTTCGTGCTGGGCAAGCCCTGGCTGGACGGCAAGGCCGAACCGCCGGAGCCCAAGGTGCTGAAGGAGAAGGTCGCCGGTCCCATCACGCGCGAACTGGCCATCTACGGCCTGTCGCTGCTGGGCCTGGTGGGGATCTTCTTCCTCGTCCAGTTCAATGCCATCGTCGGCGTCGCGCTCAACATCGGCATCCTGGCCTCGCTGGGCTACATCGGCTGGTTCATGTTCACCAAGTGCGCCAAGGAAGAGCGTGAGCGCCTGGCGCTGGCGGTGTTCCTAATCTTCGGCGCGGTGGTGTTCTGGACCCTGTTCGAACAGGCCGGCTCGTCGCTCAGCTTGTTCGCCGCCACCAATGTCCAACTGGATCTGGTCCGCGAGCCGGTCCGGCTGTTCAGCGGCGCGGTGACGCTGGCCACGCCCGATCAGCTGGCCAAGGCCGGGATCGACGCGGCCTCGACCTTCTGGGTCGACACCAGCTTCAACGCCCCGCAGACCCAGGCGCTGAACGCCGGCTGGATCCTGATCTTCGCGCCGGTGTTCGCGGCGGTCTGGACGTTCCTGGGCGCGCGCGGCAAGGATCCGAACCCGGTGATCAAGTTCGGTCTGGCCCTGATCCAGGTCGGCGCGGGCTTCCTGCTGCTGCAGTGGGGCTCCACCTTCGCGGACGGCGCGTTCAAGCTGCCGCTGATCTTCCTGGTGCTGATGTACATGCTGCACACCACCGGCGAGCTGTGCATGTCGCCGGTCGGCCTGTCGCAGATGACCAAGCTGTCGCCCGCCTCGGTGGTGTCGTTCATGATGGCCGTCTGGTTCATGGCCGTGGCCATCGCCCAGTGGGTCGGCGGCAAGATCGCCGGCCTGGCGGCGACCGAAACGGTCGGTGGCCAGGTGCTGGACCCCGGCGCGGCGCTGGCCGCGTCGCTGAAGATCTTCAACATCATCGGCCTGGTGTCGGTGTTGATCGGGATCGGCTTCCTGTTGCTGTCGCCGGTTCTCAAGAAGTGGTCGCACGGGGCCGACGACGTCGGCGCGCCCAAGAAGGCCTAAACCGGGGCGTCCTAGGCAAAAGAGGGGCCCCGGCGACGATCCGGGGCCCCTCGCGGAGACGTGGAGGGGACCACGTCTCACCTTCGGGTGGGACGGTCCTCGCGCTCCCACCCCGAAGGGGCAGGACAATGGCGTCCTGAGTTCGACGGTGCCTCTCGGCTGCCGTTGAGGAAAGTTACAAGCCGGACAGGTGGATTAAACCTTCGCAAGGTGGCGCGGCGCGGCTGTGGATCGCTCTTGGACGGACGCGCGAGGAGGGGCTGTGAGCTCACTTTCGACACCCCTGAACATTGCCGATCTCGACACGCCTGACGGGTCGGCGCTGCTGGCGCTGAACAACGCCCACGCCGTGGAACTGTCCTGGCTGGAGCCCGCGCGGCTGGCGCACTTGGTCGCGCAGGCCTTCCTGGCGCGCCGTGTCGGCGTGGCCGACGCCCTGCTACTGACCTTTGACCAGGACGCCGACTACGACAGCCCCAACTTCCTGTGGTTTCGCGCGCGCTATCCGACGTTCGTCTATGTCGATCGCGTCGTGGTGGCCGACAGCGCACGGGGCAGGGGGCTGGCCAAGGCGCTCTATGACGACCTCTTCGCCGCAGCCAAGGCCGCGGGGCACGAGCGGATCGTCTGCGAGGTCAATTCCGACCCGCCCAATCCCGCCTCGGACGCCTTCCATGCGGCGCTCGGCTTTGTCCCTGTCGGGAAGGCGGAGATCCATGGCGGGAAGAAGACAGTGACCTATCTGGAGCGGCGGCTTTAGGAAGACGCCCCCTCCGTCGCGGCGCCGGACGGCGCCGCGCCACCTCCCCCGCAGGCGGGGCAGGAGGGGTGCGGTGACGTCTTCTCCTCGCCCGTGAAACGGGGAGGTGGCGCGATGCGAAGCATCGTGACGGGGGGCTTTCGGCGCCGCCCCTAGACCGCCGTCCCGCCAACGGTCAGGCCGGTGATCTTCAGCGACGGCTGGCCCACCCCCACGGGCACGCCCTGGCCGGACTTGCCGCAGACGCCGATGCCGGGATCGAAGTCGAAGTCATTGCCGATCATCGTCACGCGCGTCAGCGCCGACGGCCCATCGCCGATCAGGGTCGCGCCCTTGACCGGGGCGGTGATCTTGCCGTCCTCGACCAGATAGGCCTCGGTGCATTGGAAGACGAACTTGCCGTTGGTGATGTCGACCTGACCGCCGCCGAAATTGGCGCAGTAGAGGCCGCGCTTCAGCGAGGCGATCATCTCCTGGGGATCATCGTTTCCGGCCAGCATGCCGGTGTTGGTCATGCGCGGCATGGGCATGTGGGCGTAGGACTGGCGACGGCCGTTGCCGGTGGCCTTCATGCCCATCAGGCGCGCGCTCATCCGGTCGTGCATGTAGCCGACGAGGATGCCGTCCTCGATCAGGATGGTGCGCTCGGTCGGGGTGCCTTCGTCGTCGACGGTCAGCGAACCGCGGCGGCCCGCGATCGAGCCGTCGTCGAAGACGGTCACGCCCGGCGCGGCCACGCGCTCGCCGATCCGGCCCGAAAAGGCGCTGATGCCCTTGCGGTTGAAGTCGCCTTCCAGGCCGTGGCCCACGGCCTCGTGCAGCAGCACGCCGTTCCAGCCCGGGCCCAGGACCACGTCCATCTCGCCGGCCGGGCAGGCGACGGCGTCCAGGTTCACCAGCGCCATGCGCAGGGCCTCGTCGACCTGATCTTGCCACGTGTCAGGGCTGATCCAGGCGGCGAAGCCGGCGCGGCCGCCCGCGCCCGACGAGCCGCTCTCGCGACGGCCGTCCTTTTCGACGGTGACCTGGACGTTGACACGCACCAGCGGGCGCACGTCACGGATCAGCCGGCCGTCGGCGCGGAGGATCTCGACGATCCGGCGTTCGCCGGCCATCGAGGCCATCACCTGCACGACGCGCGGATCGCGGGCGCGGGCGAAGGCGTCGATCTCTTGCAGTAGGGCGACCTTGTCGGAGAAGTCCGGCGCGCTGACCGGATTGTCCTCGCCATAGAGCTTTTCGTTGGTGGCGCGGGGACCTTCGGCGGAGACGCCGGCGTGGCCGCGCTTGGCCAGGCTGGCCGAATCGGCGGCGCGGCGGATCGCGGCCTCGGAAATCTCGGCGGCGTGGGCGTAGCCGGCCGTTTCGCCGGCCACCACGCGCAGGCCAAAGCCCTCGCCCGAATCATAGGAGGCGCTCTTGAGGCGTCCGTCGTCGAAGACGAAGGCCTCGCTCTCGGAGCGCTCGAGGAAAAGCTCGCCGTCATCGGCGCCGGCCAGGGCCTCGCCCAGGATCGAACGGGCGCGGTCGGGATCGACGCCGGCGGCGTCCAGGATCGAAAGAGAAGAGGCGGGGATCGGAGCGTTCATAGCCTACAGGTAGGACTTCCGAACGCGCTCGTCACCCCGCCCCTTTTGTCGCAAGGCCGGGAGGCCCTCGGTCCGCCGCCGTGGAGGCGTCCTCTTCCTTCGACAAGCTCAGGATGAGGACGACTTTCCGCTTCGGCCCATTCGGAAACCTCACCCTGAGCTTGTCGAAGGGCGAGGTTTCCGCGCTCGCTGGAGATCAGTACTCGCGGCGGATATCTCCCGAGCCTGTGATCTCGCTGGTCACCAGCTTGGGCTCGGTGCGCAGTTCGACGTCGCCGCTGCCGGAGATGTCGATCTTGGCCTTGTCCGTGGCGAAGACCGCGCCGCCGCCGCTGCCCGAGACGTCGATGGTGGCGTCCTTGGCCTTCAGCGCGGCCAGGTCGGCGTAGCCCGAGCCGGAGTTGTCGAGCGTGACCGTCTCGACCTTGCCCTCAGCCTCGACGTCGCCGCTGCCGGAGATGTCCAGCCCCAGGGCCGGGTGCTCGTAGCGGCGGATATCGAGATCGCCGGAGCCGCGCACCTCGAAGCGGGTGACGTCGGGCGCCACGACCGTGATCTTCATCCGGTTGCGGTCGTGGCGCACCTGCAGCCCGTCGGGGCCAAGCGTCACCACGGCGCGCTCGGCGAGGTTGACCTCGTCCAGGCTGATGCGGCCGCCGTTGATCTTCAGGCGATCGACATAGGGCTGGGGTCCGGAGACGACGATCTTGGCCTCGGCGCCCTGGACGAACACAACGTCGACCGGGAGGTCGATAGTCAGCGTGTCCTTGCCCGTCCAAGGCAGGGTGCGATCGACGATCGGCGACGGTGCGCCGCCAGCCCCGACATGGCGGACGGTGCGGACCACCCGGCCATTGTCGTCGGTGATGGTCACTGTGGCGTTATCGCCGAA
>FWPV01005381.1_pt1 | contig 15671 bp, 20 predicted proteins | sample 2228371 | NCBI WGS metagenome assembly FWPV01 (sample SAMEA103939776, study PRJEB20133) | metagenome | reverse complement strand
TAAAGCTTATGGCTATCATTTGCTTTTAGCTTACAATTGCAAAAGGCTAAAGTTAACCCCCCGAATCAGTCTGGAATATAGCTTTGCCTCCGGCGATTCTGATCCTAAGGATAGTGATCACGAAACATTTGGCGAAGCCTTTGGTGCCAGGGATAAGATGTATGGCCGGATGAATCTTTTTTACTGCCAGAATATAAAAGATGCCCAGATCAATTTAGAATTAAACCCGAAAAAATGGCTTTATCTTAAAGCGGAGTTTCATAAATTTTGGCTGGCAAAAGGAAAAGATGCCTGGTATCTCAATGAGAAGGAATACCGGGATAAAACTGGACATTCCGGGGATGAAGTGGGAAAAGAGCTGGATATAGTAGTTAGGTTTAATCTCCCGCGAGATAATCAAATTCAACTTGGTTTTGGACACTTCTGGCCGGATGAATTTGCTAAAAATATGGCTTCCACCAAACAGGCCAACTGGGTATTTTTTCAGTGGGAGTATAAATTTTCCGAAAAAATTTTTTAAGGGATAAAAAGACATTAAGGAGTTATTAAAAATGAAAGAATTTAGAGTAATAGCTGGGGGAATTCCTCTTCCCTTATTTACAATTTTGCCTTTAATTAAAAAATATGATTTTTTAGCTTTAGACACAGAAAAAAGAGAACTGATAATAAATTTGTCAAAATTTTTACCAAAAATTTCTTTTAAAATTGAAAAAATTGAGAAAAATGAGGGTTTTCTGTCTATTTCAATTGAAAATATAACAATATCATTGTTAGATATAGTAACATAATTATAATTTTATTCTTGACAATTCCATTATAAAAATTAACTATTATATTGGAAAAAATTTAAGAAAGGAGGTAAAGAGCTATGACACTTAAGAAATTTAGACCCTACTCTGAAGTTCAATCTTTAAGGGAATCTATGTCAAATTTATTTGACAGATTTTTTTCTGACTTCTTCCGCTTTCCAGAAACTGAAGAGATTGCAACCCAGACCTTCTACCCTGCAGTAGATATAAAGGAAACACCAAAGGAATTTGTTGTAACGGTAGAGGTTCCTGGTATAAATAAAAAGGATATAAATATTGAAATTGCTGATAATACCTTGACAATTAAAGGGGAAAGGAAATTTGAAAAGGAGCAAAAGGATGAGTCCTATCACAGGGTAGAAAGGTCTTATGGTGCTTTTGTGAGATACTTTTCCCTGCCAAGCCAAATTGTTCCTGAAAAAATTGAAGCATCTTACAAAGATGGTTTGCTTTCCATAACCATACCAAAAGCGGAAGAAAAGATTCCCAAAAAGATTGAAATTAAGGATTAAAAAAAGCGGGCTTTTGCCCGCTTTTTTATTTTCCAAGATATTTAATAAAATTATTATTTAAAATTTCTGAAAACTCCTTATTTTCAATTCTGAGGTAATCTTCAAACTTTTTAAAAACTTCAAAAACAATTGAAGGAACAGCGGGCTTTCCATTAAAAGGCACAGGAGAATCCGTTTCCAAAAGTAAATTTTTTAAGGGGATTTCCTTTGCTGTTTCAAGAACTAAATTATCGTACAAGACAGAAGGTCCAGCTGATATGAAAAGCCCTTCTTCCCCAGCAATTTTTATCAACTTTTTAGAGTGTGTAAACCAATGCAATAAAACTCCTAACTTAGTTTCTTTATAAAAATTAATTCCAACTTCTAAAACTTCCCTTAAAGCCCTTCTGGAGTGTAAATTAATTGGTTTTTTTTCTTCTTTTGCTAATTTTAGTTGTTCTTTTAGCCAAAAATATTGTTTTTCTTTTTCCATATCAGACCTTGCATATTTAAAATCAAGTCCAACTTCACCCAAACCTTCTGAAAATTTTAAGTTCTTTTTTAAAAAATCAAAAGCAATCTTAATTTCTTTTTCCTCATTTAAGGAAATAGAGACAGGATGAATTCCTAAGAAGGGATATACAAAATTGGGATATTTTTCTTTTAAAGTTAAGGTCTTTTCCATTGTTTTTAAATCTTCAGAGACACAAAGCACTCCAGAAATACCCATATCTTTTGCCCTTTTTATTTCTTCTTCTAAGTTTTCTACATCATACAAATGACAATGGACATCGATTAAGTTTAAACTATTCATATTATTAGATCTTTCTATTATACAGTAATTATGTTAAAATATAAAAATGAAATATAAGTTTTATTACGATTCTTATGGTGGAAAATTTTTCCAAATTACTGTTATTGCAAAAGAAGAAGGAATTCTTTTAATAAGATTTAATAAACTTTTTAAAAACAGCAACCCAAATCTCCATACAAAAAATGCTTTAAAAGAAATTAATGATTATTTTAATGGAAATTTAAGGGATTTTACCTTTCCTGTAGTTTTAAATTTAACTCCTTTTCAAAGGGAGGTCTTAAATTTCATAAAAAAAATCCCCTACGGGAGCACAATGTCTTATAGAGAAGTTGCAATAAAATTGGGGAAACCAAAAAGTTTTAGAGCAGTGGGGCAGGCCTTAAAAAATAATCCCCTTCCCCTATATTTTCCCTGCCATAGAATAATAAAATCAGATGGTTCCCTTGGGGGTTTTGCAGGTGGCATTCGTATAAAAAAAGAATTATTAGAAATGGAAAAAAAATTTATAAACGAAAATAAAGATAAAATCGTATAAAAAAGGTATGCAAAAACTTATGGTTTTGCCAATTCAAGAAGGGAAAGATGCTGATTTAAACCTTATTGAAAGAATAAAAGAAGGTGAAGAAGAGGCATTGAAAGTTTTGATGGAAAAGAAAATTGATAAATTATTAAGTTTTTGCACAAGGATGTTAGGTGATAGAGAAGAAGCAAAGGATTTATGTCAAATGGTTTTTTTAAGAATTTGGGAACAAGCAGATAAGTTTGATTCTTCTTATAGTTTAAACACTTGGATTTATAGGATTGCATACAATTTATGTATTGACAATATAAGGCATAAAAAAAGTGTAGATGCTATGCAACAAAGGTTTTTGCAAGTGGTAAAAGAAAAGGATGTATCTCCATCTCCTCATAAAGAACTTCAAGAAGAAGAAATTGAAAGGATCTTAATTGAGCTTTCAGAAAATTTAACTCCAAAACAAAAGACAGTTTTTTTACTCCATGAAATTGAAGAAGTTTCTACTCCTGAAATTGCAAAGGTCTTGAAATGTAATCAGGCAACTGTAAGAAACCACCTTTTCCACGCCAGAAGAATTATTTCTGAAAAATTAAAAGAAAAATATCCGGAGTATTTAAATGGAAGATTATAAACTATTTCATTCTTTAAGAGGAAAAACCGTAAAGCCACCTTTAACAGAGGGCGAAAAAGAAGAAATTTGGAAGTCCATAAAGGAAAAACTTTATGTAAAAAAGAAGAAGAGGTTTTCTTATAGGATTTTAGCAATTGCAGCCCTTTTAATTTTATCCATAGGTTTGGGCTTTTTTTATAAATTTAATTTTACAAAAAAGGAAGACATAAAAGCAGCCAATTTTTATAATATTCCTATGATTGAAAGTTGGGAAGGCAACCCTGATGTAATTTATGAAACCGAAGAACAAGGGGTAAGGGTTGCCTTAGTTGTAGATTCAAACATAGTATGGGAATGATATTTAAATTATTAATAATTTTATTTTTATCCATTTCAATCTTTGCTCAGCAAAGAGAAATTCATTATTATGAATTAAAATATATTTCAGCTACAGAAATTCTTCCCTACATTGAAAAAATGATATCCCATGAAGGAGATATAAGGTATCAGCCAGTGAGAAACTCTATCCAAGTATCTGATTATCCAGAACAATTAAAAAAAATACAAGAATTTATTGAAAATAATGATATTCCTCCACAATTATATAAGATTTCTATAAAAGTTTATGAAGCTTCTCCTTTTAACAAAAAAGTTACAATTACAAAGGAAACGGAAATTTTAACATTAAAATTAAATAAGATAACTCCCTTTAGATCCTATGAAATCTTAGATGAGATATCCATTGAGGCAAAACCAGGTTCAAAAATTCTTCAAACAGTGGGAAAAGATTTTCAAATATCCTTTTATTTAAAAAGGTTTATTGGAAATCCTAAGATAATAAAACTTTTGGATTTAGAGTTTTCTAAAATAGAAAAGGGTGAAAAGAATACAAAAATAATAAGACCCCTTATAAAGACATCTATAAACTTAATTCTTTCAAACACCCAAATCTTAGGGGCTTCCTCTTATCAAAAAGATGGAAAAGCCCTAATTTTTGTATTTAATGCTACTACAAAATGAAAGAATTTCTTTGTCGCCTTGGCTATCCTGATGGGACAGTTAAAATTGAAGTTTTGAGAGCAGAAAATGCTGAAAATTTGAAAAAAAGTTTAAGTGAGAGGGGAATTTATGTCTTCTCTTGTGAAAGGAAAATAGGTTTATTTAAAAAAACAAAAGAAAAAATTCAAACGGATGTATTTTTAATTTTTAACCAAGAATTAGCTGCCTTACTTAAAGCAGGTCTTCCCCTACTCCAATGCTTAGAAATTCTATCAGAGAGACAAAAAAATCCCTTTTTCAAAAGAGTTTTATATGAAATAATAGATAAAATAAAAGCTGGGAGTTCCTTGTCTGAGGCATTTGAGTCCTATGGAGAGCTTTTCCCAAAACTTTATTGTACTACTTTAAAATCTGGAGAAAGGTCTGGAGAACTTGAAATTGTAATAAGGAGATTTATTCAATATCAAAAACTTATTAGAATGGTTAGCCAAAAAATAAAACAAGCTCTCGTTTATCCCTCAATACTTGTTACTTTATCTTTAATACTTATTACAATAATGATGACTTATGTAATTCCAAAGTTTACTTCCCTTTATGGGGAAATGGAAGCAAAACTTCCCATTCTTACGAGGATTGTTTTAAATGTCTCTTATTTTATTATTAAATATTTTCCTTTTGTAATTGGAGTTTTAATAGTTTTAGGAATTTTATTTTTTACTTGGAAAGAAACTTATGAAGGAAGGAAAAAAATTGACCAAATTTTATTAAAAATTCCCTTTATAGGGTCAATAATCCACCTTTTTGCTGTAAGTCAATTTACAAGGGCTTTTGGAACCCTTGTAGGTGGAGGTACTCCTGCTGTGCAGGCATTAGAAGTTTCTGCAAATTCCATATCAAATACTTATTTTTCTGATAAAATAAAGGGTATTATATCTAAGGTGAGGGAAGGAGAACCAATTTGGTCTTCCCTTGAGACAACGGGGAAGATTCCTTCTGTTACCATTGAAATGATAAAAGTAGGGGAAGCAACAGGTGCCTTAGATGAAATGCTATTCTTTGCAAGTGAGTTTATTGATGAAGACATTTCAATTAGATTAGGAAGGTTGATGACTTTGATAGAACCCGTAATTTTAATTTTTATGGCTTGCATTGTAGCAGTACTTTTGGCATCTGTTTATCTGCCCATTGTTTATTTAATTGGGCAATATAGATAAAAGGAGAAATTATGGCAGACCTTTTTAAAGAAAAGAGTTCCAAAGCTTTTGAATTAGCTCAAAAATATAATTTACCTTATGTAGATGAGGCAAATTTTCAACTGGATTATGAACTTTTTAGGTCAATTCCCTTGGAATTGATGGTAAAGTATCAGTTTATCCCAGAAAAAAGGGAAAATGGTGTCTTAAATATTCTTGTTTCAGAACCAGAAGCCCAAACAAAGTGGGATGAATTGGAGCTTGTCTTAGGTGAGCCAATAAGGTTAAAAGTGGCAGAGGCATATACCATAAAGGAGTTATTAGAAAAAGGAGAAAGTGGTCAAAGGATCTTAGATGAAGCCACAGAGGATTTTCGCTTACAACTTATAAGTGAAGAAGAAGGAGAAGAAAGTTTATCCATAGATAGAATAACTGCAGATACTTCTCCAATTATTAAATTAGTTGATTCCATAATATTTAATGCAATTCAAAGGAGGGCATCGGATATACATATTGAAACAAGGGATAAACAGGTGATTATTAAATACAGGATTGATGGAATATTATACCAAGCAATGGAACCCATTGATAAAAGGTACCATTCTGCAATTATTTCAAGGATTAAAGTTATGTCTGAATTGGACATTGCTGAAAAAAGAATACCACAAGATGGGAGATTTAAATTAAAAATTCATGGAAGGACAATTGATTTTAGGGTATCCATAATGCCTACTGTCCATGGAGAGGACTCAGTTATAAGAATCTTAGATAAAGAGTCCTTAAATGAAGAATTTAAAAATTTGAGATTGGATATTTTGGGCTTTAATCCAGATATTTTAAAAAAGATGAGGAAGTTTATTTCAGAACCCTATGGAATGGTTTTAGTAACAGGTCCTACTGGTTCTGGAAAGACAACAACTCTTTATGCCTGCATCTCAGAAATTCAGTCCTCAGAAGATAAAATAATTACAATTGAAGATCCCGTTGAATATCAATTAAAAGGTGTAACTCAAATACCTGTAAATGAAAAAAAGGGTTTAACCTTTGCAAGGGGACTCCGTTCCATATTAAGACATGACCCAGATAAAATAATGGTTGGGGAAATAAGGGATGAAGAAACAGCCCAAATTGCAATCCAATCTGCTTTAACAGGACACCTTGTATTTACAACAGTCCATGCCAATAATGTAGTTGATGTAATTGGAAGATTTTTAAATATGAATGTGGAACTTTATAACTTTGTCTCTGCTTTAAATTGTGTTTTAGCCCAAAGATTGGTAAGGGTTATATGCAAACATTGTAAAACTTTAGTAAAATATAAGGATGATTTTTTGGAAGAATCGGGATTGGATCCAGAAAAATATAAAAATTTTCCCTTTTATGAGGGGAAGGGTTGTGTGCATTGTAATGGGACTGGTTATTTTATGAGAACAGCCATAGGGGAACTCTTAGATATGACGGATACAATTAGAACCTTGATTTTAGAAAAAAGACCTGCCTCAGAAATTAAAAAACAAGCAGCAAAAGAAGGAATGGTTTTTTTAAGGCAAGCAGCTTTGGAAAAGGTTTTTCAAGGCATAACTTCTTTAAAAGAAGCAAACAAGGTTACTTTTGTAGAATAAATGGCTAATTACGGAATTATATATTTAAACAAAGACCATTTATATACTTTAAATATAAATTTAAAGAAAGGTAAAATTTTCGTAGAAAAATTTGAAGAAGAGACCCTTCCAGAAGAAGTTTTTAAGATAACTCCCTTTGGACTTTTTCCCTCTGACTCAAAACTTATCTCTGAAAAATTGGAACCCTTTATTGCTTTAAATAAAATTAAAAATTGGTCTCTTGTTTTACCTGACTTTTGGCAAAAAACATTAATCCTTGAAGAAGAAAATATACCTAAGAACTCCAAGGAAATTAAAAGTTTTATAGAGTGGCATTTTAAAAAGTCCTATAATTTAAAACCAGAAGAAATTCGTTTTTCTTTCATTTTATTAAATGATAAAAAAAATAAATTGCTTGTAAATTTTGCCTTAGAAAGGACCCTTTCAATTTTAGAACAAATCTTTAAAAATCAAAAAAAACACTTGGGACAAATAGTTTCTTCTTTTTGGTCTCTTTATTATGCAATTCCAAAAAAAGGCAGTTTTGCTCTTTTAAACTTAGAAAATGATACTTGGACCTTAGGTATTTTTGAAAATAGCAATATAATTTCCTTAAGGCAAAGGATAATCCCAAAGGGAAATTTAAATATATTAATAGAAGAAATTGAAAGAACAATAAATTTAAATAGGGCAAATTTAAATTATTTTTATTTAAATTCCTTTAATTTAGAAATGGGAATTGAAAACTTATCCCTTCCCTTTAATGTTTTTGAAATTGATTTTAACAATGTAGAAATTTTATGTGAAGTACCTGATTACTTTAAAAAAATAAAAAATTATTTCTTAGGAACAGTTTATGGATTACCTTAAGTTCAACTTAAGCCAAAAGCCCTTTTATGATGTGAAGAAATTGGTAATTTTTACGTCTTTTTTATATTTTATTGCAATTGTTTTAACTTCTTTTACTGCATATAAGGTTTATAACTTTTTTAAATTCTCAGAGGACTCAGAAGCAAAAATAATTGCTTTAAGTGAAGAATTAAAAAAATATCAAGAAGAAAATAATAAATTAAATAGGGAATTAAGCATAATTGATAAGAAAAAAATTGTAGAAACCTCAGAAGTCATTAATAACTTAATTAAAGAAAGAAGTTTTTCTTGGAGTAAATTGCTCCAAGAACTTGAAGGAACTCTTCCAGAGGATGTGCGCCTTATGTCCCTATCCACATCGGGTAGTACAAAGGGTAATATAAATATTAGGATTTCTGCTTTAAGTTCAAAAAGAGATGGTATGCTTAAAACCGTAGATGCCTTGAAGGAAAAAAAGGTTTTTTTTAATGTAAAACCAAACCAGTTTCAAGATGAAGAAAGGTCTCCAACCATAGGCAAAAGATTTGATATACAGTTTAATTATAAAGGTGAAGAGAGTGATGGATTATAAGATATTAAAAGAAAAGTACCTCCTTTTTTTACCTCCTTTAATCTTAATACTTTTATGCCTTTTAATTTATTTGATTTGGAATTTCTCCTTTAAAAATAAGGCATCTTTAAGTGCCATAAAAATTTCAAACCTTGAAAAAAAAGTTGAAGAAGAAAAAAGATTAAATAGTATTTTAAAGGAAGAGTTAAGGGAATGGGAAAGAAATATTTCAGAAATTAATAAATTTAAAGAATATTTAGGAAGTGCAAAAGATAACTTAACATCAGTTATAAAAGAGATAGAGGACTTGTCTTTTAAAGCAGGAGTTGTACCCCATTCTTATGGTTTTAGTTTTAGTGAAAAGGAAAGAGAAGATTTTATTGGATTTAACATTGATTTTCCCTTTGAATCTGATTATTCGGGAGTCAGGAATTTTCTCCATATGCTTGAACTTTCTCCTACCTTCATTATATTAAGTTCTATAAATTTAAATACTTCAGGGGAACTTTCAGAAAAAGTGAGATTGCAGTTTAAACTGACAACATTTTTTGCAACGGAGAAAAACTGATGGTAAGAAAGGGAGTTATTTTTTTAATTATTTTTTTGTTTTTAATATTTCTTTTGATAAAGCTTATTCCAAAGATAGGTGAAAATAAAAATGTATTTGAATCCATTGAAAAGGATAAAAAAGTTATAAAAAAGAAGGAACAAAGGGAATCTTTAAAACCAGCCAAGATTAATTTAGAGGCATTAGAAAAGAGGATTAGGGAGGAGACATTAAGTATTGGAAGAAATATTTTTAGGTATGGAGCACCAAAAACAAACTTAGCAGAAAAAACTCCAGAAATGACTTCAAGCCCTGCAAAAGTAGATTTGAAGCAACCTCCTCCTGCTCCTTCTCCTCCTGTTTCTCCCTTAACTTTTGGTGAAAGTTCATCTCCAGAAGGTCCAGGAAGGTTGCCAAAGGTAGAACCGCCAAATTTTTCTTATAAATATTTGGGCTATTTTGGGCCTGAAGAAAAAAAGTTAGCTGTCTTTTCAGATGGGAAAGAAATAATTGATGTTTTTGAAGGAGAAACCATTTCAGATAAATTTATTTTAAAAAAAATTGGTTATGAAAGCGTTACAATTGGTTTTGTTGGTTTCCCTGAAGATATAACAAAAAAAATAGAGGTGGGACCGTGAAAAAGTTAATATTAATGATTTTAATTTTTCAATTTTCTTGTACCGGTTACAGGGCTTTTAAAAGTGGAGAAGAAGCAGAAAAGGCAAAGGATTATGATAAAGCAGTAGCAGAATATGTCTCTGCCCTTTCAAAGGATCCAGAAAACATAAAGTATAAGATTTATCTTGAAAGGGCAAAGCTTAGGGCTTCCCAATACCATTTTGAAAAGGGAAAAAAATTTCATCAGGCAAAACAATATCCTGCTGCAATATTGGAATATCAAATAGCTGTCCAATTAGATCCCACAAACCAATTTGCAGCTCAAGAATTAGCAAAGGCACAAAAGGAATATGAAACAATAAAAAAGGCAGAATCAGAAATTGAAAAAGCAAAAGAAGAAGCAAAAAAAGCCCAAGCTCAACCTCCAAAATTAAATCCCAAATCCAAAAAGCCCATGAGTTTTTCCTTTCCAAAGCCCACTGAATTTATGGATATATGTAAGGCAGTTGCAAAGGGATTTGGTTTTAATGTTATCTTTGATCCCCAGATGAAGGAAAAAAAGATTACAATTGAACTACAAGATGTTACACCAGAAGCTGCCTTAAATGCCTTAATGCAAGCTGGTGGAACCTTTTATAAAGTAATGGATCCTTCAACAATTATTATTGTTCCAGATACTCCACAAAACAGAAAGGCATATGAAGATTTGGTAATAAAGACCTACTACCTTTCAAATGGAGATGTAAAAGATGTAACAAATGTTTTAAGGTCCATAATACAAACAAAAAATTTGGGCCAAAATCAACAACTTAATGCTGTAATTATAAGGGATACAGCTGATAAAGTGGAACTTGCAACAAAAATAATTGAAGCAAATGATAAGGCAAAAGCAGAAGTATTGCTAAATGTAGAACTTTTACAAGTGGATTCAAATAAATTAAGACAAATTGGGACAGAACTTAGCAGTTACTCCTATGGAACAACTTTTAAAAATCCAGAAACAGATGATGCAACAATTAGTTTAGATGACTTCAAAATTTCAAGGGGAATGTTTTCCTTAACGGTTCCCAACATAACTTACTATCTTGTAAAAAACATTTCAGAAGCAGAACTTTTAGCCCAACCACAACTTAGAATTTCTGAAGGGGAAAAGGCATCCTTGCATATAGGAGATAGGGTTCCTATAATTACTGCTTCTTTTCAAACATACACTGGCACAGGGCAGTACTATCCCTATAATTCTTTTCAATATGTGGATGTGGGGATAAAAATTGACATAGAACCAAGGATTCACCATAACAGGGAAGTTACTTTAAAGTTAAAAGTAGAGGTCTCTTCAGTAAGTGGAGAAGTGGAGATATCTCAAGGGCAGAAGATTCCTCAAATTTCAACAAGAACAATCCAATCTGTTATAAGATTAAAAGATGGAGAGACAAACCTTTTAGCAGGTCTTTTAAGAACAGATAAGACCACAAGTAAAACAGGTTTTCCTTGGCTACAAGATATTCCCTTAATAGGAAACCTTTTTTCAAAATTTAGTAAAACAGAAAAGAGAACAGACCTTGTTTTAACAATAACACCACAAATTATAAAAATGCCAGATATTACAGAAGAGGACTTACTTCCAATTTGGGCAGGGACAGAAGAAAATATCTCCTTTAGGGGTTCTGGAAGCAAGATTGAATCAGGTATTCCTTCCCCCTTTGAAGGAGAAGAAAGACAAATGGAGGAAAGACCCATTGAAGAAAGAGAGCCAAAACCTCAACCAAAATTTGAAAGGCCAGGTTCGGGGGTAAGACCTAACTTAGAAAGAAGGATTACACCCTTTGATAAATCAGGAGGGGAAAGTAAATCAGAAATTCCATCTTTTTATATAATTCCCTCAAATATTTTGGGAAGTGTTGGTGAAACAATTACATTAAACTTATCTGGGGATTTTTATGGTTTTAAGGAAGCAAGTTTAATTTTAACTTTCCCCTATGAAAACTTAGAATTTAAGGGGCTGGCTCCTTTCGGAAATGGAGAAATTGAATATACCTTTTTAGAACCATCAAAAATTAAATTAAATATAAAACTGTCTCCCTTCTCTCAAGACATTGCAACTTTAAAATTTTTCATAAAATTAGAAGGGGACTCATCAATTAAAATTGAAGAAGGTATTGCCTATGATGAAAATTTACAGGCATGGCCAATCCAAGCAAATGAAGCAAAGATACAAAGATTTCAAAAAAAGTAAGGGTTATACCCTTGCTGAAATGTTAATGGTTTGTGGACTGATTGGTATTCTTACAGCTATGATTGTGCCTGTTGCAAAATATACAGTAAAAAGGCACAAGGAATTGGAGTTAAAATATTACTTAAGACAAATGAGGACTGCAATTGATGAGTATAAGCGCCTTTATGATATCTTTAAATTTCCCATACCCCTTGGTTCTGAAGGTTATCCTCCAACCTTAGAAGATTTAGTTGAAGGAGTTGAAATAAATAATAAAAAATATAAGTTTTTAAGGAGAATTCCTGTGGATCCAATGACGGGAAAAGCAGAATGGGGTTTAAGATCCTTACAAGATGAACCAGATTCTACAAGTTGGGGGGGGCAAAATGTCTTTGATGTCTATTCTTTAAGTGAAGGAGTTGCCTTAGATGGAAGCAAATATAGTGAGTGGTAAAAGGGGTTTTACATTAATAGAACTTATAATTGTTATTACAATTATAGGGATTTTAGCTGCAATTGCTGTTCCTGTTATGAAGCAAGCTCCCAGGAGAGCAAAAGAAGCAGCCCTTAAGGAAAATTTATTTACATTAAGGTCTTGCATTGACCAATATTATGCTGACAGACAGGTCTATCCCCAGTCCTTAGAAGAACTTGTGGAAAAGGGATATATCAGGAAGATTCCCATAGATCCCATAACTGGACAAGCAGATTGGGTTTTAGAATATGGTGAAGAAGAGTTTGGAGATGAAATGGAATCCCAACCTGGAATAGTAGATGTACATTCTGCTTCAAATGAAACAGCTTTGGATGGGACTTCTTATTCAGAATGGTAAAAAACAAGGGTTATACTTTAGCAGCAGTTTTAATATTTACTACTTTAATAGTAATAGGGCTTACTGTTGTTTTACAGAGTTGGACTAATTTAATCCAAAGGGATAGGGAAGAGGAATTGATTTTTGTAGGATTACAATATATTCAAGCAATAAAAATTTTCCAGCAAAGAAACGGTAGATTTCCAAACACATTAAAGGAACTTTCAGAGCATGGTTTTGCAAAATTTAGGTGTATAAGAAAACTTTATAAGGATCCCATAACAAACTCTGACAAATGGGGTTTAATTTATGCAAATAATACAAAATGGCCCTATGTGGAACCCTTAAATCCCGTTGAAGGTCAACCAGGAATTGGGCTTCCCCCTTCAACAATAGAAATTAAACCCCTTGAAGGAGAAGAGGCACCAATTGGACCAATTATTGGTGTCTTTTCAACTTCAAAAAAGGAGTCCTTAAGAAGTTTTATGGGAAGAAAAAGGTATTGTGATTGGGAATTTACAATTAACCTTCAAATTTTGCCTGGTGGAGCAATTGTTCCCCCACCTTCTCCTGGGGGTGGAATTCCAGTGGATAAAAAACCGTAAATTGGAATTTTCTGTTCTTGGTTCTGGGAGCAAAGGAAATGCTTATCTTGTAAAAGATGGTGATACAATTTTGCTCATTGATGTAGGTTTTACCTACAGGGAACTTTCAAAAAGATTAGAAAAGATTTCCATAGACATAGAAAAAATTTCTGGAATACTTTTAACCCATGAACATCAAGACCATATTAAGGGGCTTAAAATATTATTAAAAAAAATTCAAATTCCCCTTTATTTGACTTCTGGAACCTTAAATTCCATTCCCTTTGATTTAAAGACAAAAATAGAAGTGATAAAGGGAGGGGAGGACTTTCAAATTGGTTCAATTTTAATTTCTCCCTTTTCAATTATGCATGATGCAAAAGAACCCATCTCCTTTTCCTTTTCAAATGGAAGAAAAAAGATTGGTTTTGCTTCTGATTTGGGAAAGGTCACCCTTTTGGTCTTAGAAAAACTTAAGGGTTCAAATTTATTAGCAATTGAAGCAAACCATGATGAAAACTTGCTTATAAATGGTCCTTATCATTATAGGTTAAAAGAAAGGATAAAGAGTACTTATGGACATTTATCAAATAAAGATGCAGCTGAGGCAATAAAAAGTTTACTTACCCCCCATTTAAAATATATTTTGCCAATCCACTTATCAGAGATAAATAATGAACCAAATCTGGTAAAATATTATGTGGAAGAAATTTTAAGAATTTATTCTATGGATAAGGTTTCTTGTATTATATCTTCTCAAAAAGAAGTTATTCCATTTTTGGAGGTTTAAATGAAAGGAAAGTTGGAAGTTTATTTAAAGGAAACTGTTTTAGATCCACAGGGAAAGGCAATAAAAAATGCTTTAAAAAATTTGGGATTTAAAGAAGTGGAAGATTTAAGGGTTGGAAAAATTTTTTATATTGATCTTTTAATAGAAGATAGGGAAGAAGCAAAAAAAAGGATAGAAGAGATGGCTGATTTGCTTTTATGCAATAAAATAATAGAATCATATAAAATTCATTTATGAAAATTGCAGTAATTATTTTTCCAGGTTCCAATTGTGATTATGATGTTTTTTATGCCTTAAAGGAGGTCTCCCAAATCCCTTCAGAAATGGTTTGGCATAAGGAAAATTCTTTGAAGGGTTTTGATGGGGTTGTCTTACCAGGTGGTTTTTCTTATGGAGATTACTTGAGAGCAGGTGCCATAGCAAAGTTTTCTCCAATTATGAAAGAAGTGGAAAGGTTTGCAAAGGAAGGAAAACCTGTTTTAGGTATTTGCAATGGTTTTCAAATTTTAACAGAAGCAGGGCTTTTACCTGGTGCCCTTTTAAGAAATAAAAATTTAAAATTTTTATGCCAAGATGTTTTTTTAAGGGTTGAAAGTAAAAAATCAATTTTTTCTAAGGAATTAAAAATTGGTCAAGTTATAAAACTTCCCATAGCCCATATGGATGGAAACTATTTTTGTGAAGAAAAGACCTTGAAATCTCTAATTAAAAATAAACAAATAATCCTTAGATATTGTTCAAAAGAGGGAGAAATTTCAGAAAAAAATGGAAATGAAAATCCAAATGGTTCCCTTTATTCTATTGCTGGAATTTGTAATATAGAAGGAAATGTCTTAGGTATGATGCCCCATCCAGAAAGGTATGTGGAAAAGATTTTAGGATGCCAAGATGGAATTTTTATCTTTAAGTCCCTAAGAAAATTTTTTAAAGGTGAAAAATGAAATATAATGAAAAAGCAAACTTAAAAGAGGCAATTTCCTTAGGTCTTTCAAAAAGTGAATGGAATAAGATTTTAAAGTTTTTAAAAAGAGAACCAAATTTTACAGAATTGGGAATTTTTTCTGCCCTTTGGTCTGAACATTGTTCTTATAAAAGTTCAAAGATATATTTAAAAAAATTTCCTACAAAGGGTAAAAAGGTTGTCCAAGGTCCGGGGGAAAATGCTGGAATAATTAAAATTGATAAGGAATTATGTGTGGTTTTTAAAATGGAATCCCATAACCATCCTTCCTTTATTGAGCCCTTTCAAGGTTCAGCTACTGGTGTGGGAGGGATTTTAAGGGATATCTTTACAATGGGAGCCAAGCCCATTGCTTTAATGGATTCCTTATTTTTTGGTTCCCTTCAAAACCCAAGGATGAAATATTTATTAAATGGAGTTGTAGAAGGAATTGCCTTTTATGGAAATTGTATAGGAGTTCCCACAGTTGGAGGACAAACAGTTTTCTTTGAAAGTTTTAATAATAATATTATAGTAAATGTTTTTTGCTTAGGAATTGCTAAGGAAAAGGAAATTTTTTACGGAAAAGCAAAGGGAGTTGGAAACCCCGTCTTTTATTTGGGCTCAAAAACGGGAAGGGATGGGATACACGGTGCTACAATGGCATCTGAGGCATTCAATGATGATTTAAAAGAAAAGAAACCCAATGTT
>FWPV01010043.1_pt1 | contig 15672 bp, 11 predicted proteins | sample 2228371 | NCBI WGS metagenome assembly FWPV01 (sample SAMEA103939776, study PRJEB20133) | metagenome | reverse complement strand
ATCCGGGCCAGCTGTATCCCGGTCGTGACCGGTGTCGGTCACGAGATCGACTTCACCATCGCCGACTTCGCCGCGGACTACCGCGCGCCGACCCCTTCTGCTGCCGCCGAGATTGCCACGCCGGACATCGAGGAACTGCGCTACATGGTCGCCCGCGCCCGCGAGCGTCTGAGAGAGGCCATGCGGGCCGACCTGGACGAGCGCCGCCGCCAGCTGGAAGGTGAGGCGCGCTTCCTGGCGACACTCAGTCCCCTGCGCCGTATCGACAGCGCACGCCAGCGCATTGACGATCTGGCGCTACGGGGCGCGCGCGCCTGCCAGCAGGTTATTGCTCTGCAGCGGGAACGGCTCGCCGCCCGCCGTAAGGCGCTGGTCGCCGCTGATCCGCGGGCGATCCTGGCCCGCGGCTATGCCATTGTCGAGCGCGCTGACGATGGCGCCCGTCTGCGGCGCGCCGCCGATGCCAAAGCGGGCGATAGGCTGGACGTACACTTTGCGCAGGGCAGCCTGCGCACCCATGTCGACGCCATCAGCGAGGAGTGACCCCATGACACAACAGCCGCTGCCTGATTCCCTGACTTTTGAGGAAGCGCTGGCCCGCCTGGAACAGATCATCGCTCGCCTGGAAGAAGGCAGCCTGACGCTGGAAGAATCCGTCGCCCTGTTCGAGCAGGGCCAGCAACTGGCCGTCTTCTGTCAGAACGCATTGGACAGCGCCGAATTGCGCGTCCGTGAACTGACCGCCCTGGACTGAGATCGCCGGAAGCCGGCAGACAACAGTGATAGATAGCCTGTTTGCCGTAATACTTTTCCCAAGTTATCCCAAGCAAATTTTGGGATAATTCCATTAGCATGAAAACCATAAATAAGAGAAACCGCCCCGCCAGAAGACAATCCTCGGCGGGGCGGCGCTATGTCGGTCGCAGCCAGAATCAGCGAGTCTCACAACTGATGGCCGTGATCAGCAGCCCCCTCGACCCGGACTCCGTCTGCACACGGGCCAGCGGGTAGGCGGTCAGCGCATCCGGCCCGGCAGGATACAGGCCGTTCACCCGGTAGGCGCCGTCCTCCAGCGCCTCGACTGTGAAGGCCGCCGGGATATCCTGCGCGCACAGGATCGGATCGGCGATGCGCGGCTCGCCAGCCTCTGCTGCCAGCGTCTCCAGCAGCCCATCCGCCAGGAAGTAGCGCCAGGGGATCATCGGATTCTGCAGCAGATTGACCGGCACCCCCCAGTCCATCGCCCGACGGACATGCTCCGCATACTGGCTGTAGACCAGCGCGATCGCTTCATCCGCAGCCAGTTCGCAACGCACCTCGTCAATGCGCCAGCCGCCATCCTGACGGATCAGCGCCACGGCCAGTGTGCGCGGATCGGCCATACCGTTGAAGTATTCACGCAGGGCAACCAGCGCCGTCTCCTCGTTGGCGCGGATCGTCTCCGCCCCCACGCCAGCGGGCAGGTCCTGGGCGCACAGCAGAGGGTCGGCGACAAGATCACCAGCAGCCACCAGCGCATCCAGGCTGGCGATTTGCTCAGTGCTCAGCAACGTTGGGTCGCGGTAGACACCATCCTGCAGGGGATTGCGGGCAGTCCCGGCGACTTCGTCGTAACGGCCATAGGCGATATACTGCTCGTAGAAGCGGCTCACGACTCCGGCTGGCGTGACGGTTTCCCCGCAGGTTACCCCGTCAATTTGCCAGCCCATTTCCGTCGCCCGAAGTGTCACCGTAACCGCGTGGCGGCTCAGGCCGAAGCGCTGCTCCACCAGCACGGAAGCGATCTCCTCACCCTGGGCGATCAGGGTTGTTGTGAAGGCCTGGGGTACATCCTGCGCACAGAGGAAGGGATCAGCCCATAGAGCGCCCTCTTCCATCAGCGCGTCCATCCTGGCCACCAGCGCCGGGGTCAGTTCGACCCGGTTGCGATAGGCGCGGTCGACCATCGGATTACGAAAGTTCCCCTGGGCATCCGGCGTCAGATATGCCAGATACCAGCCGTAAAAGCTCTCCACGACTGCCTGCGGCGAGGCCGCTTCCTGAGCGGCAACGAAAGGCGTCCCGACCACATCGGTGATGCCCACAACTGTGAAGATGGCGCAAAAGGCCAACAAGGCGATCCAGAGCCGATACATCATTTCCCCCTCTTTTGGGACAGTCGGCGCAAAAGTGCCCGCACCGGGTCTCTCCCCCTGTCAACCACAATGGGCCAGGATCAACGGCGAGGATGGCTGCGGGGCTGGCCGCCGGGGAGTTTCCTCTCATTTACCCGGAGGTCAGGCGGCGGTATTGCCTCTCCAGCAATACCAGGGCCTACAATACACGAGCGCCCGGCGTCCTGCTTGACGACCGGGCGGCTCCCTCCCTACCGATTCCCTACGCCCGCCTCACGGCGGCCCCCGTCTAAGGCGCTGCGCTGCGTCGCCAGCCCAATCGCCGCAGGAGCAGGCGCGGGGCGGTCAGGGCTTCTTCAAGTCTGAGCAGCATACCCAGACCGAAATAAGCCCCTGCGCCAAGCGCTATCGCCAGCAGCAGGCCGATAACGGGAGTCAGGCCGCGCGTAAGGGACAGCGTCACCCAGGCCAGGGCGCCCATACCTGCCGCTGCCAGCCCGGCTCGCCAGGTTAGCGCCCACACGCGCCGCCCCTCGATCCCTCCGATCCGCCGCCGGAGCAGCAGCCACAGCGTCGCCGCCTCCAGGCCGGTCGCCAGGCTCATCGCCAGCGCCAGCCCCGCAAATGGCCCACGGGCCAGGCTCCCCGGCTCCCCGATCACCCGGATCAGGAGCACGTCGAGCAGGACATTGAGCGCCATCGTGATCACACCGACAATCACCGGCGTCCAGGTATCCTGCAGGGCGTAAAAAGAACGAGCCAGAATTTCCAGCAGAGCATGAGCCGCCAGCCCCAGGGCGAAGAATTGTAGCGCCCAGGCTGTACCTGCGGTTGCTTCCGGCAGCCAGCGTCCGCGCTCAAACAACACCCGAACCAGCGGTTCCGCCACCAGAATCAGGCCAACCGTCGCCGGAATCGCCAGGAACAGTACGCTGCGCAGCACACTGCTCAGCAGCCGCCGGAAGCCTTCCCAGTCTTCCGTAGAAGCCAGCGCGGCCAGCGATGGGAAGGCCGCCGTGCCAATACTCTGGCCGAGGATACCCAGCACGGTGAACATCAGCGTGAAGGCCGTGCTGATACTGACCTGGGCGCCATCGACCATGAATGAGGTGAAGGCGGTGATCACCACAAAGTTGATCTGCACCACCGCCTGCCCGATGATCCGGGGGATCATCAGGGCCAGCACGCGCAGCACACCGGGCGTGCGGATGCTGAACGAGAGGCGGAGACGGGCGTCAAGACGGCGCAGACCCGGTATCTGAATCCCTGCATGCAGCAACGCGCCAACCACGGTTCCCCACGCCACGCCATGAATGCCCAGTGAACCGGTCAGAAACAGCACCCCGCCGATGATCCCCAGGTTGTACAGGCTCAGGGCAAAGGCCGGACGCCAGAAGTGCTGGTGGGCGTTGAGGATACCCATCAGCAGGCCGCTAAGGCTGAAGATCACGACTGTGCTGAGCATGATCCGCAGCAGTTCCACCGCCAGTTGTTGCTTGGCAGGGGTATCGCCGGGCAACAGAACAGTGCGGACGACTTCCGGAGCCAGGATGGCCATCGCTGCCGCCAGCACACCCGCCGCCGCCGTCCATAAGGTCAGCACTGTCCCGGCCAGTCGCCAGGCAGCGTCGCGCTCGCCGCGGGCCAGAAAGCCGGTGAAAACCGGGATGAAAGCCGACCCAAGCGCGCCACCAGCGATCAGGTTGAAGAGCAGTTCCGGGATGCGCGTCGCGGCGAAGAAAGCATCCAGTTCGCTGGAGGCCCCGAACGTCGCCCCGACCAGACTCTGCCGCACCAGCCCCAGTACCGCGCTGGCCGCATAGGCCAGCATCACCACCAGCGCAGCGCGGGCCATCCGCCCGCCGGAAAGCGCCTCAACCGCTTTCCCGCCGGGAATACCATCTATCTGCCTGCCGGTATTTGCCATACGTCTCTATCCCCTGCCAGGGCAGGCTAGTCCCGGAAACGGGGGTCCTCCGCCAGGATACGGCGCAGCCCCTCTTCCAGAGAGACCTGTGGCTGATCCCCCAGCAGTTCACGGGCCAGAGTCAGGTCAGCACACAGCCGTGTGGCCCCGGCTGGCGTACGGGAATTGAGCGTCTGCGCCTCGCGTCCGGTCACCCGCTCCACCAGACGCAGCAGGTCTCTGATGCTGGTCTCCACGCCGCTGCCGATATTGATCACCCGCTGGTCAACATTGGCGGCGCCGCCTGCCATGACCAGCGCATCAACCACATCATCGATGTACACAAAATCGCGCGTGCTGCTCCCATCACCGTGAATGATCACACTGCCGCCGGAGAGGATACGCTGCAGAAAGGAGGGGATAACCGGCGGGAAGGAGGCCCGCAACGGCTGACCCGGCCCGTAAGCGTTGAAGATGCGCAGGCAGACGGCCTCGATCCCCCACAGACGGCCGATTGTCCGCACGTAGTATTCGGCAGCCAGCTTACTGACGGCGTAGGGCGATTGCGGATTGGGCGTCATATCCTCGCGGACGGGCTGTTCGATCTGCTCACCGTAGACCGCACCGGAAGACGCCAGCACCACCCGCCGGACGCCAGCGTCGCGCATGGCTTCTAACACACTGACCGTCCCGCCGACGTTGACAGCATTGTACTCGCGCGGGTATTGCAAACTCTCCGGCACGTGGACGCGAGCCGCCAGGTGGTAGACGCACTCCACCCCCTGCATCAGCGTCCACAGGCGCGGCACATCGGAGACATCCCCGCGCGTAAAGGCAATACGCGGGGACAGTTGCGCCTGATCCCCGCTGCTCAGATCATCCACCACGCGGACTTCGTGCCCGGCTGCCGCCAGCCGGTTGGCCAGCGCCGCCCCCAGAAAGCCCGCTCCTCCTGTGATCAGAAAACGCATAGACCATCCTTTGTCGATGTCCGGGTATCCTGACAGCCCCGATTCAATACAGCATCGGCCAAAAATGCAAAAAACGGCCCGCAGCGCGCGTATGCTATAATCCGGCCAGCGCCGCCGTGTTCCACGCCATCGTTGCCTTCGATGCCGGGAAAACGTTGACCAACTGAGCTTCGTCTATGACCCTGCCCCCTGCCCCGGAACCTGCCCCCCCCCTGCCACTGCGGGCAGATGCCCCGCGTCCCTATCGCCGGACGGCAGTTGCGCTGCTTGCAGCGCTGACCGGGCTGATCATGGCCCTCTGGTGGCTGGGCACACCCCCTGGTCTGGCCGGCAAAGCTGACGCTGTCGGCTATGCGGTCTGCCACCGCATCGCCGATCGATCTTTCCACGTGGATGGCGTGCAGCTGCCCCTGTGCGTCCGCTGCACGGGGATGCAGGGGTGATGATCGGCTTTCTGGTGCTGGTTGCCGGAGGGCGGGGCAAAGCGGCGGCTTTTCCTCCCCGTCGCGTGCTGATCGTCCTGGCCGCTTTTGTCATCAGCATGGGGCTGGACGGCCTCAACAGCTATCTGCACCTGTTCCCCGGCTACCAAGGCCCGTACGAACCGCAGAACTGGCTCCGCCTGCTCACCGGCTCCCTGACCGGCGTGGCCATGATCACCCTGATCCTGCCGGTTTTTAGCTTCACGATGTGGACACGCCCGGCAGCGGAACCACCCCTGCACAGTCTGAGGGAGATGGCCGGGGTGATGATCGTGATCGGCCTGGCCGACGCGCTGATCCTGTTGGGCAGCGCCCCGGCGCTGATCATCCTGGGCTACCTCAGCGCTTTCGGCCCCATCCTGATCCTGACCATGGTCTGGACGATCCTGTTTGTCAGCCTGACCCGCCGGGAGAATAGCGCCCGCTGCGCCACTGACCTGATCGTGCCGTTGCTGGCCGGTCTGGCCCTGACCTTCCTGATGATCGGCGGCATTGATCTGCTACGTTACCGCCTCACCGGCACGTGGGCCGGATTTGACTTCAGCCAGTTCGGATGATCTGTCACCGGGAAGATGCTGCCCGGGCTTCATGGAATCGACACGGGCAAGGAATAGCACCGGGGGGCGCGACCCACATCCGAACAACACAACCGGGCCGGACAGGTCTGACTCGCTTCCTGTTCGGCAGTATTGCCCACAAAGAGCCGGAAACGGTGCGCGAGCCGGTTATGCTGCTCCGGCCTGATCGGGGCTAACGCCCGGACTCCCAGGGCAAACCGGCAAAGATTGCCTGCGGCGCGCAGCCCACGCCGACGAGCGTGGGACCGGTATGTGCTCCCAGCACCGGGGCAATGGTCGTCGTGGGCAGGAAGTGGCCATCGAACCGGGCGGCCAGCAGATTCCGCAACTCCTCCGCCCCTTCCGGATTGTAGGCATGCATCACCTGCAGACGCAGATGGGCACCCTCACCGAACTGGTTGGCCAGCACATCCACCAGCGTCTGCAAGGCCCGCCGGAACGTGCGCGCCTGGCCACGCTGATAGTACTTGCCCTCATCCTTGGACACGCCCAGGATCGGCTTGATCTGCAACAGGGAGGCCAGCAGCCCTTTGAGATGGCTGATGCGCCCCCCATGAACCAGATAGTGCAGCTCATTCAGGGTGAAGATCGTCTCTGTAGCAGCACTGATCACAGCCAGCAGATCGACAATCCGATCCTTATCCCAGCCCGCCTTGGCTGCCCTCGCGGCGGCTTCCACCTGCCAGCCCTGCGGGCCGGACAGAGTCAGCGAATCGACAAAGGTCACCCGCGCTTCGGGGACCATCTGCGCCCCCTGACGGGCCGCGTTGAGCGTGCCGCTCAGACCAGACGAGATGTGCACGGACAGGATATCCGGATCCTCCCTGGCCAGAGCGCGGTACAGTTCGGCGAAATCACCGGCAGAAGGCTGGGAGGTCGTGGGGTAGCTCTCAGTCTGCGCCAGCAGGCGGTAGAATTCCTCCGCCTGTATGTCAACGCCGCTGCGGTAGGTCTTGCCTTCCAGTGTCAGGAGCAGCGGAACCAGATGGACATTGTCCAGGCCAGCCCACTGCTCGGCGGAAAGATCCATCCCTCGATCGGTGACAATCTGCATCCGGGTCTCCTCCTGTGATGGATCGCCAGCACCGGTGACGATCCGCCTTTCCTGATCGTGTATACCCTCCACCCGCCCCGAAGTTACGCCCGTCCCAGCGTGTGGACGGCCAGCAGCATCCCTGCGGCCAGCCTGATGGTGGCCGTCTCCGCGGCAAAGACATTGCTGATGCCCCGCGCCGGGCCAAAGGAGAGCGTTTCATTCCGTAGAGGATAGGCCAGGCCGGTCGTCACAATGCCCGTCACCTCCCCGCCAAGCGGGATCAACGACAGGGTATCGCCCTGTTGCCCGGTCAGGCGATGCTCGCCCGGCCACAGGAGCCAGGCCGTCTGCCGCCCGGCGATCAGGCGCACATCGCGCCCGCGCAGCGCCGGCAGTGTCAGCAGGAGGATGTTCGCCAGCGTCTGATCGAGCCGCCCGCCCATCGCGCCGAGCACACGCACCGTCTCCGCGCCATGCCCGGCAGCGTAAAGCAACGCCAGTTCAAGGTCGGTCTCATCCTTGGCGGGCGGGTAGCGCAGGAGAGTTGCTCCCAGCATAGCACAGTGCGCCAGTTCCTCTTCGCTCAGCGAGTCCATATCGCCGATCACGATGTGCGGCGCCAGACCCAGCGCCAGCGCGTGGCGCGCCCCGCCATCAGCGGCGATGATCAGCGCTTCACCCGCGCCTTCCAGCGCCTGATCGACCTGCGGCCCGGGGTTCAAGTCCCCGTTGGCAAAGATCAGCACCCGCATATCCCCTCCCTGCATCATGACCCGGACAGCAAACACAACGCCGCCCGGTTGGAGGGCGGCGGGCAACCCGGCAGCCGGGATCACCTAACGAACCCGGCGCACCCAGCGTTCTTTATGCAGCACCAGGCTGCTGAGATCGACAGCTTCCAGGAAGTCCATGATCAGGCGCTGGAAGTTGGTCGGATCGCTGAGCATGGGGAAGTGCCCGACCGAGGGCACGATCTCACAGCGCAGCGTTGGCCGGTTGCCGCCCAGCAAGCTGATCACGCGCTCACCGGGCGGCGGCAGAAACCGATCATCCTGGCCGTGCAGGAGCAGAGTCGGCGTCTCCAGATGGCGAATCTCCAGCGCCAGGTTGATCCGGTCAAAGGATTCCGCGCTGGCCGCCAGCGCCGCCGGAGAAGTCTTAGCCGCTTCCACCATATGCCGCTCATATTCCGGCGTCTCCCGTTCCAGATGCTGGGCCAGCAGTTCAGTCGGTGCAGCGTCCAGCAGCAGTTCACGCAGCGGGTTGGCCGCCGGATCCGGGCGTACCACCGGCAGCGGATTGCGCGGCGGCACGCGCTGCACCGCCGTGCGGCTCAGGCTGGCCGGGGCACGGAAAGTCGGCAGGCGGCCCGGAAGTGCAGCCGGCGGCTGCTCCGGAGCGGCTACCGGTGGCAATCGCCGTGACCCGCTGGAAGTCGGCGGCGGGTTAGATGGACGGGCCGCTTCGGGAGGTTCGGGCGTTTCAACAGGCTGCGGGCCTTGCTCAAAGACCGGCGGGCTGATCAGCAGCAACCGCGCCACACGCTCCGGGTGGTGCAGGGTGTAGCGAACCATCACTGCCGCGCCCAGTGAGTGCCCGATGAACGCCGCTTTGGGAATGCCCAGCCGGTCCATGAACTGGCCCAGCAGGTCCACCTGGGCCTCCACTGACAGTTTTTCCGCATCCTTGCTGGAGTCGCCATATCCCCACAGATCCAGTGCATACGTCCGGTACTTCATGGAGAGGTGCTGCATGGACGGAATCCAGTACCGCCAGGAGTTCAACCAGCCGTGCAGGAAGATAACCGGACGGCCGCGACCCAGCACCTCATAGTGCACCAGATCGTTGTCAATGGTTATGGCGCTCATGCCCGCCCTTACCCGGTCTTGCCTGTTTCACCGGCGTCTGCTGCCGCCTGGCCGGGTAGCTCACCCGCTGTCTCCGAACCTGCCGTCGTCCCGCCTGGTTCTCCGGCGATCGGCGATACGCCAGCGGCGGCAGGCGGCTCGGCAACCACCGGATCCGCCGAAACCACCTCACCAACCACCGCTGCCGCATCGGTTCCCGCGGAGTCTGCGGCAGTTACGTCCGCGGCTGCAGCGGCGTATTGCTGCAGGATCTCCGCCACGCGCCGCGCCAGATCGTCGGGGGCAAACGGTTTGAGGATGTAATCCACCGCCCCCGCCTCCAGGCCGGCTTTCATCTCCACATCCTGCCCTTTGGCGGAGAGAAAGACCACCGGAATGTGCCTGACCGTGTCCAGTTGCTTGAGGGCGCGGCAGGCCTCGTAGCCGGTCATGTGTGGCATCCGCACATCCAACAGGATCAGATCGGGCATCACCTTGGGCGCCAGTTCAAGCGCCTCAAGTCCGTTGACCGCGGTATGCACTTCATGGCCGGCGAACTTCAGTGTGAAGTCGACCAGATCGCGGATATCGCGTTCGTCTTCGGCAACCAGGATTTTGGCCATATGCACTCCACGCCATTCCCATCGTAGCCGGGATGGCCCCGATCATGTCTGTGACACTTCGGCGCCCCCCACCGGAGGCTCCTCAACCAGCGGCAACGAGACATAGAACGTCGACCCCTGGCCGACTGTGCTCTCCAGCCAGATGCTACCGCCATGCATCTCCACCAGTTCCCGCGTGAGCGCCAGTCCCAGGCCGGTTCCCGGCGTCTCGATCACCAGCGGATGCTCGCTGTAGCGGAAGAAGCGTTCAAAGATGCGTCCCTGCACTTCCTCCGGGATGCCAATGCCGGTATCCCGTACAGCGATCAGGAACCGGCCATCGGTCATGTGAATGGACAGGGTGATCTTACCACCTTCGAGGGTATACCGATAGGCGTTATCGGTCAGGTTGGTGAGCACCTGGGTCAGCTTGTCCGGGTCGGCATAGGTGACAGGCAGATCATCGGCGATGTCATCGATCAGGGTCAGCGCCTTCCCCTCGCTGGCGCAACGACCGCGCAGGTTATTGAGCACTTCCCGCGCCAGCAGACTGAGTTGCACCGGGCGGATATCGAGCGCGACTTTGCCGGAGTCAATGCGCGAGATGTTAAGCAGATCGTCAACCAGGCGGTTGAGACGATCGGCATTGTTCTTGATCGTCGTCAGGAAGTTCATCTGCAGGTCGTTGACCTGGCCTGCTGCCCCTTTGACCAACAGGTCAACATAGCCCTTGATACTGGTCAGCGGGGTACGCAGTTCATGGGACACGTTGGAGATGAATTCGGTCTTCATCCGGTCGACTTCGACATCGCGGGTGATATCGCGGAAGACCGAAACCGTCCCCAGGAACTGATCGCCCAGATGCACCGGCGCCAGCGTCACATTGACGATTCGTTCGTCAAGCTCGAGCGTTTCGGAGAAGTACTCACCCGACCGGATGCTTGCCGGGTCGCGCATCCAGGCTTCGATGCGCTCCGCCCACCGTCGCCCGCCGCCACCGTACAGGCCACTCAGACTGCGGATGGAGCGACCGACAATATCCTGGCGGCGCAGGTTCAGCACGCGCTCCGCCGCATTGTTGAACAGCGTAATCTCGCCAAACTCGTTGGCGAACATCACGCCATCAGCCACGCCCTCCAGGACGGCGCTGCTCTTGGAGGCTTCCACCTGTTGCTCACGAACCATGTCGCCCAGCCGCTCCGCCTGCTCGCGGATGAACAGGTATAGCTCGGCGTTGTTGATCGACGTCGCGAGCTGGTTCCCGGCAGCCACTGCCAGACGCAGATGATCCTGGTTAAAGGCCCCCGGCCGGACGCTATACAGCAGCAGCACACCGAGCACATCGTCGCTGGTCTCCAGCAGCACGGCCAGTGTGCCGCGCGGATCGCGGTGATGCGGCGCGGTGACCACCCAGCGCGGATCATTCTGGACATCCTCAATGACCACCGACTCGCGGTTCTGGATCACCCAGCCGGCCAGCCCTTCATCAAGGCGCAAACCGGCCTCCATACCGGCGCTGGCAAACTCCGCGCCCAGTTCGGCCCGCTTGTACAGGCGCGACTGAGCATGATCGATCAGCATGATCAGCCCCTGATCGGCGCCTACCGCCCCGGCCAGCAGACTCAGGGCGCGGTTCAGCACACGGTCAAGGTCCAGCGTTGCGGAAAGCTCAGCCGTCATGCGGTACAGCACGTTCAGGCGGTCGCGCTCAGCACGCAGCTCTTCCGTCCGCTCATGAACGCGCATCTCAAGCTCTACCGTCAGCCGGCGCAGTTCCGAGAACAGGTTAGTATTCTGGACGGCAACGGCCAGCTGGTTGGCCACCGTTGTCAGCACGCGCTGCTCGTTCAGGCCAAAGGCCCGCGCACTGTGCGCGTCCGCCACCGCCAGCACCCCCACCGCGCTGGGGCCAACCGACAGCGGAACACCGAGGAAACTGCGCGCCTCCGGCAGCAGGGTTTCGATCTGCAGGTTACGGCGCACTTCCGCCAGGTCATCACCCACCAGCAGCAGCGGACGATTGGCCCGGACGATCCAGGAGAACTCGTCATCTCCCAGCGAGCGGGTCTCCAGCGGCACGTCCGCGCCGTCGCGCACGGCCACCGGGAAACTCAGAAGGCCCCGATCATGATCGTAGATCGCCAGGTATAGCCATTCGGCGTGGGTCAGCGCCGGAATCTGCGTACGCACGATCGGCAGCAACTCGCGCATATCAACCGCCGCCGAGACCGCCCGGCTCAGGTCGTTGATCAGGAAGGCCTCCTGCACCTGGGCGGCGGTCTCGCTGCTCAGGCGGGCGTTCTCAATGGCAATGGCTGCCTGCCCGGCCAGCGTCCGGGCGATGCGCTGCTCGCGCAGGCCGAAGCTACGATACCGATCATGGATGTCAATCTGGATCAGGCCGACCGCGTTCTCCCGCACCACCAGCGGCACAAGCGCCCGCACCGCGCAGCCCAGGGCGGCCATATCCGTGCGTTCGTGGGGATACTCTGCCTCACCCTGCCGCACAACGATCAACCCGCGCGATTCCAGCACCTGGCGGCGCTCAGGGTAGCGATCCAGCGGATAGACCGCCCCCGCCGGGGCCTGGCTGACCGCCTCACCTTCACGCTGAGCGTCGGCGTAGACTTCCAGGGCCTGCGCCACTTCGTCCCACAGCATCACGACACAGCGATCGGCCCCCAGCGCGTGAACAACCTGAACGGCGACATTCTCCGCGACCTCGCCCAGTTCCAGCGTAAGGGACATCACCTGCGCCGCTTCCAGCAACGTCTCCAGTTCCCGTGTGCGGACGAACGACTGCTCCAGCAGATTGGCGTTCTGAACGGCTATAGCCGCCTGCCCGGCGATCGTCCCCGCCAGCTCAATCTGCTCCGGGGTGAATGTGCGCGGCTCGTCTGCCGCTTCCAGCAGCAATGCGCCGATGACCTGCCGCCCGACCAGCAAAGGCACAAGCATCAGGGCGGCCACCCCGCGTTCAAGCAGCCCTTCCCGCATGGCGGCCAGTAACGGCTCCTCCCGCACGTCCGTCACAACCAGCGGCTGGAAGGTATGGCGCAGATGGGCCAGGGCGGGATCACTCAGGGGGATCACCTCGGTCGGCGGCGCATCCCCACGCGGTACAGCAATCACCACCGAGGCGATATGCAGCTCCAGGTCAAAGAGCAGGGCGCGCGCGGACGTCGCGCCAAGCGCCTGGATGCTCTCCTGCAGCGCCACCTCGAAGATATTCTCAATGTCCAGCGACTGCGCCAGCTTGGTCGAGACGCGGTTGAGCAGGCTCAGGCGGTCGGTTTGCTGCGTCAGTTCACGGGTGCGGCGGCTGGCCTCAGCAAAGAGCCGGGCATTCTCCAGCGCGACCGCCGCCTGGTTGGCAAACGCCAGGAGCAACTGCTCGTCGGCAGTCGTGTAGTAGACCGGCTCGGCCTTATCCAGGGCCAGCAGGCCGACGATCTCCCCCTTACTGACCAGGGGCGCGCCAAGCCAGCTGCGCATCCCGCCCCGTACCTCCGGCGGAAAGCGCGGATCCCGCGTCATATCCAGCACGTTGAGCGCCTGCTGGCGGGCAGCCATCTCCCGGAACAGCGGATGATCGGCGATGGCCACCACCTGCCCGACCCGGTCTTCCGCACCGGTCGCGTAACCGCGTGCAGCGGCGGCGCGCAGCGCATCACCTTCGCGCAGCCACAGCGTCACGCCATCGTAGGCCACCACGCGGTCCAGCTGATCCAGCACCAGCGCAATCACCTCATCCGGCTCCAGCGTTGCCGTCAGACGACCGGAGATGTCGGTCAGCGCGGCGAGTTGCTCCGCCCGGCGTTCCAGATCGGCTTCCAGCTGGGCGCGTTCGGTGACGTCATCCACCAGCAGCACCAGGCCGGCCATCGCCTGCCCCTGCCGCAGCGGGTAGAGATACAGATTCTGGACGATGGCCTGCCCGGCAGCCGTGCGCCCCGGCACGTTATAGACCAGACGCGGCTCGCCCTCCGTCAGAACAGCGTCCATCTCCGCCGCCAGCAGTGGGGCGTACTCTGGCCGATAGGTGAACAGGGGTTGTCCCGTCGCCTCCGGTCCCCAGCCATAGGCGCGGCCCATGGCGGAGTTGAACATCGTGATCCGCCCGTCGCGATCCAGCACGACAATCCCCTGCTGGATAGACTCAATGATCGCGCTGGTATAACCCTGCAGATCGCGCATCTCCTGGTACAGGCGCGCGTTCTGCACGGCAATGGACGCCTGTGTGGCGAAGATGGCGGCTCGCTCCAGGCTGTCTGCGCTAAACGGCCGGTCAGAGACGGTACGGGCGACAACCAGCACGCCCAGGGCGACTCCTTCCCGCAGCAGAGGGACGCCCATCACCGCCCTGGCCGTGAGATCATCCGCCAGGGCGATGCGCAGCCCGTCCTGCTCCGCAAAGCGGTTGACCGACAACGGCTGGCGGGTGGTGAACACACGAGCAGCCAGCAGGCGCTCATCGGCCTGCGGGATGCGCAAACCGACAAATTGCTTGCTGCCCGGCCCCACACCGACAATCCCCACCAGTTCGTCGCGCTCGGCCTGCCAGATATAGGCCCCATCCACATCCAGAATGGCCAGGCTTTCCCGGCAGATGCTGGACAGCGTGGTCGAGAGATCGAGTGTCGCGTTCAGTTCGTTGCCCAGACGGACAAGCGCCGCTGAGAACTGCTCGCGCTCAGCAGTCTGCTGGTACAACCGGGCGTTAGCGATGGTTACTGAAGCCAGGTTGGCCATGCGCTGGACAAGCGCCAGCGTGCCTTCATCAAAGCCAAAGGCCCGGTCGCTTTTGCTGCCCAGGTGCAGGACGCCGATCACTTCGCCGCCAGCCGGCATGGGGATCAGCATCGTGGAGCGCTCGCCGCCTTCCCACCAGCGACGCAGATCAGGCTCCGACGGCAGCTCGCCCTCTACCGGGGCAAAGCGCACCTGTCCTTTGTTGGCCTGCCGCACACTGGCCATCACCGTCCCTGCAGCGGGTAGGGGATCACCGGAACGTACCTCCAGGCGATCCACCGCAGTAAAGGTAGCCTCCAGCAGGTCAAAGCGGTCGTCACCCGGGTTGTAGAGGGCGACCGTCATTTCCGTGAACAGCAGGAAGTGCTGCAGACCCTCGGCCACCGCCTGGACAATCTGTTCAACGTCCAGCGTACCGGTAACCGCCTGCATCATCTGGTTGAACAGAGCTTCCTGCTCGGCGGCCCGGCTGGTCTCCTGGTAAAGCCGGGTCAGTTCAATAGCGCTGGCCGCCTGGCTGGCGAACAACTGGATCGGTCGCAGGCTGTCTTCTGTTGGCGAACGGCCATCCGCCGGGTTCTCCATCCCGATCAGGCCGATCAGGCGGTTTTCCGCCCCGTAGATCGGCAGGATAAGCCGGTCAGCGGGGTGCCAGCGCCCGGCGGGTACCGCCTGCGCGGGATCGGGCGGCTGGCCGCCGCGCAGGTTCTGGATCACCCAGGGGGCGTCATAGCGCAGGTAGAAGCCGGAACCAACGCGCATTTCATAGAAGAGCGGGTCATCCAGCCAGGCCCGTACCTGCTGGCCGGTCGCCAGGCTGGCCTGCAGAGCGTCCAGTTCCGCTTCCGAATACCCCACCGCGATCAGGGTTGTGGGGTCAAGATTGGCATCGCGCAGGGTGATCGAGACGCGCCCCCACCCGGCATTCTGGATACCCTGGGCCACCACCTGCAAACGGGAAGGCACATCCAGGGCCTGCTGAACCTGGGTGGAGACGGCATACAGGCGCTCCATCAGGTCGCGGTCGCGGCGAGCCATCTGGGCTTCGTGCTGGATGACTTCCAGCAGGCGGGCATTCTCCACGCCAATAGCTGCCTGCTGAGCGAAGATCTCCAGCGGCTCCAGGGTTGCACGGGTCGGGCGGCGGCCATCCAGCGGCGCGTCGACCGTCATGATGCCCAGCAGCCCGCCACGTGTATTCCGCAGCGGCACAACCAGCGCATCATCCGGCTGCCAGAGCGCGCTGATCTCCTCGTCCTTTACATACTCGCGGTGGTAGACAATTTCCTCGTCGGTCAGGAAGGGTCGCCATTCCGCGGCACGCTCCGCCGGAAAGAAGTAAGACTGGCTGATCCGGAACTTCTCCTGTAGCAGACCTTCGATC
>FWPV01010069.1_pt1 | contig 15673 bp, 9 predicted proteins | sample 2228371 | NCBI WGS metagenome assembly FWPV01 (sample SAMEA103939776, study PRJEB20133) | metagenome | reverse complement strand
AGCTGCAAGCCGAGCCAGGGGAAGAGGTTCGGCTGGCCCCGGCCAGGGGTTTGAGGGTGTTTGAGGTTCGGGCCTGAACGGTCAAGCTCGTGTGTCATACCGGATTCAAAAAGATAGTAATTCAAACCAAAAAAACTAGAGGCTTGGTTGCGCCGCGCGCGGCGCAACTTGAATCCTAGAGCACACCCCACCCCACCTCTCCTTTCAGTCGGCGAAGCAAACGTCTCCCTCCGGTCGGCGAGGAAAGCGTATCCCGTTGGTCGGGTTAGTTCGCCGCCATTCGGTGCCGTACTAACCTAATCTGGTATAAAGCCATACGGTTAGGGTGTCGCCATCTTCTTCGTGCAACGCCTTGGCATGGCACATAGAGGAGGCGCGCACAGCACAAGGGAAGACTTGGTTTTAGCACCCGCTGGCCTTAAGATGGCCTGAATATGCCCCGAGCAACTATTACCTCCAGCCTCAAGGACAACCATTCCAGAGGCTCAGTCGGTGCGTTTTTGCAAGAGAAGATTCGAGCAGAGTCGGAGATGTCGGTAGTGTCGGCTTTTTTTACCATTTACGCCTATGAGGCACTCAAAACCCAACTCGACAGTATATCCGCCATGCGGTTTCTATTCGGCGAGCCGAACTTCATCGGCACCCTCGACCCCAGGAAGGATCCTGCGCCTGCTATGCGCATAGAGCAGGATTCCCTCGAGTTGCAGCACCAGCTTCGGCAAAGCCGGGTAGCGCAGCTCTGTGCAGACTGGATCAGAAACAAAGTCGAGATCCGTTCAGTGAAAAGACCAGGTTTCCTGCACGGTAAGGTCTACCTAATCACCCAGGGGGATTATCAGGAAACTATTCTGGGTAGCAGCAATTTCACTGTACAGGGGCTGGGCTTAGGAAAGCACCGCAACATCGAGCTCAACATCGAAGTGACCGACCGCCGCGACCGCGACGATATTCGGGCCTGGTTTGACGAGCTGTGGCACGATGATTCACTGGTAGAGGATGTGAAGCAGCAGGTTCTGGCTTACCTCGAGCGGCTTTACTCTCCCAAATCACCTCAGTTTGTGTATTACAAAACCCTTTTTCATCTCTTCGCACACCAACAGGCCGACAAAGGCACTGAACTAAAACAGCAGCAAAGACTAAACCAGAGCACCATCTGGCAGACCCTTTTCGAGTTCCAGCGGCACGGGGCTGAGGCGGCAATCCGCAAACTCATCACCCACCAGGGCTGCATCCTGGCAGACAGCGTAGGACTCGGTAAAACCTACACTGCCCTGGCGGTCATCAAGTACTTCGAAAACCTCAACGAACGGGTACTGGTGCTTGCCCCCAAGAAACTGCGTGAGAACTGGACCATCTACCAGGCCCAGAACAATAGTCCACTCAACCCTTTTGTGACCGACCGCTTCTCCTATACCGTGCTCTCACACACCGACTTATCGAGGGATAGTGGACTGGTGGGGGACATCAACCTGGCAACCTTGAACTGGAGCGCCTATGACCTCGTGGTCATCGATGAAAGCCACAACTTTCGCAACAATAACAAGGGAAGGCGTGATGCCGAAGGGCAGGTCATCCGCAAGAGCCGCTACGAACGGCTGATGGAGGACATCATTCGCTCGGGGGTGCGCACCAAGGTACTGTTGCTTTCGGCTACCCCGGTCAATACCGATCTGGCCGACCTGCGGAACCAGTTGATGCTCATTTCGGGCAACGAAGACAGCGCTTTTGCCGAAAAACTGGGGATCCCTAGCCTTAAGGACGTACTGGCCGTAGCCCAACGGGAATTCAACCAGTGGGCTGCCAAGGAACCGCGCAGCGCGGAGGCGCTGATTGAGCGTCTGAGCGTAGCCTTCTTCTCGCTCCTGGACAGCCTAACCCTGGCCCGCTCACGCAAGCACATAGAGACTTACTATGCCCACGAAATGGCCCGCCTGGGCGGCTTCCCAAAACGCGAAAAGCCGCTTGCGATTTATGCCAAGGTGGACAGCGAGGATATCTTCCCCGATTACGAGGCTGTACACAACGATATAGAACAGTACCGCCTAGCTCTGTTTAACCCATTCAACTACGTGCGGGAGCCGTTCCGCGAGCAGTACGACCGCGATGGGGTGAAGAACTTTACCCAGGCCAATCGCGAACGCTATCTGATTGGAATGATGAAAGTCAACTTCCTCAAGCGCCTGGAAAGCAGTGTGCATTCTTTTGCCTTGACCCTCGAGCGTACCTGCAACAAAATCGCCCTGCTTATAGACAGGCTCGAGGATTTCAAAGCACGACAGCAGAATGGTGCATTTGAACCCGAGAACCCGGATGCCGAGGACGACGAAGAGCTACAAGAAGCCCTCCAGATCGGCCAGCAGATTAAGTATGACTTGCGGCATCTGGATGTAGAGCGCTGGTTGGTCGATCTGCGATCCGATTACGAGCAGCTAAACGACCTCCTTGGCATTGCCCGCATGGTTGGCCCAGAGCGGGATGCCAAGCTGGCCAGGCTGCGCAAGCTACTCCAGGAAAAAATCCAGCAGCCCACCCAGAACAAGCTGGGAGAGCCCAACCGCAAAGCGCTGGTCTTTACCGCCTTTGCCGATACCGCCAAATACCTCTACCAGCAGCTCGAGCCCTGGGCACAAGCACAAGGGGTACACATTGGGCTGGTCATCGGAACTGGCGAGAACCAGACCACTCTGGGCGCCAACGATTACAACACCATCCTGACCAACTTCGCCCCCAGGGCCAAGGAACGCAGCCGACTGCAGCATTTTCCTCAGGATCAGGAGATAGACATCCTCATCGCCAGCGACTGCATCTCCGAGGGACAGAACCTGCAAGACTGCGACTACCTGATCAACTACGACATCCACTGGAACCCGGTACGGCTGATTCAGCGATTTGGGCGCATTGACCGCATCGGAAGCCCCAATACCAGTGTCCAGATGGTCAACTTCTGGCCTACCGACGATCTCAACACCTACCTGAACCTCAAAAACCGGGTCGAGGCTCGGATGGCCCTGGTAGACCTCACCGCTAGTGCACAGGACAACCCACTGAACCCCGAGCAGGTGCGCCTCGAGCTTACCTACCGCGACCAGCAGCTTTTGCGCTTGAAAGACGAGGTTCTAGACCTCGAGGACCTCGAGGGCGGCGTTACCCTGGCCGATTTCAGCCTGGACGACTTTCGCATGGATCTGAGCAACTTCCTGGATCAGCACCGCGAAGCCCTCGAGAATGCCCCCCTGGGGCTTTTTGCCCTGGTTTCCGAGGAGGGGCCGGCCAAGGCAGGTATTGTGTTCTGCCTGCGGCAGAAGGGTTCGGGAGTAGACTCCGGCCAGAACCCGCTCGCCCCTTACTTTTTGCTCTATGTACAGGCCAACGGCCAGGTGCGCTACACCTACGCTCAGGCCAGGCAGACCCTCGAGCTCTTCCGCACCCTCTGTGCGCACAAGAACCAGCCTGTTCAGGCCCTGCACGACTACTTCGACCGGCTCACGAGGAACCTGGAAAACCTCGAGAAGGAGACTACCCTCCTCCGCGCCGCCCTCGACAGCATCCGCTCAACCTTCCAACGCAAACTAGCTCACAACCTGTTCAGCGGGCGTGGGGCTACCGTTCCCAAACGCGAGGACCAGGTGACCGAAGCCACCCCGTTCGAACTGGTGACGTGGCTCGTCATCCTGGAAAAACCCGATAACCATATGGCATAATCGAATTGCCATATGGAGGCAATGATGCTGCCCTCTCGCACCGATCCCACGCTCGAGCCGCTGGCCCTCTTCGGGCTGAAGACCCGGAGTGCCGAGGAAGGAATCCGTCAGCTCAAGGACGGCCTTCCGTCGAAGGGCTGGGCGACTTTGGTGACCGTACTCGATACCAACGAGAAGGATCTTGCTGAGGTGGTACAGATTCCCCCCACTACCCTGGCCCGGCGCAAAAAATCCGGACGTTTCACCCTGGAGGAGAGCGAACGTCTCTTCCGGCTGGCTCGTTTGGTCACGCTGGCCAGGGCGGTCTTCCTTAGCGAGGAGGGTGTGGCCCGGTGGTTCAAAAAGCCAAACCGCGCCTTGGGAGGGAAGACCCCCCTCGAGTACGCCAGCACCCCAATTGGTGCGGAGGAGGTCGAGCGGGTGCTGGATCGCATCCTCGACGGAGGCCCCGCCTAGATGGCCCTGGAAGCCTGGCGGCTTGTGAGCGTACAGCGGGCAGACACCGCCTTCGACGGGGAGGGCAGTTACAAGTACGGCAACCGCTGGAACCACGTGGGCACGCGGGTGGTATATCTGGCCGCGACCACCAGCCTGGCGGCTCTGGAGGTGCTTGTCCACGCCGAGAGCTACGACGAGCTGCCGGAGTACCGGGCCTTTCCGGTGCGCTTCGACGAAAGCCTGGTGGCGGAGCTACCCGAGCTGCCCCCCGATTGGCAGCAGAGCCCTGCCCCCCAGAGCACCAAAGACTTAGGAAGTGCATGGGCCCGGAGCAACCAAAGCCTCCTGCTCAGGGTGCCGAGCGCGGTGGTGGCGTGGGAGCATAACTACGTGCTCAACGTACTGCATCCGGATTTCTCCAAGTTGCAAATCGGGATCCCCAGAGCGTTTAGTTTTGACCCCCGGCTCCTCAAATAGCCCGGTATATTGAGGTACGAAAGCCATGAGCCAGGATTTGCTCAAGACCCTCAAGATTGCCTTACAGGACTTTGCCCGCTTACCCCTCGAGGACGCCGCAGTCGCTCTGTGGAAGTCGCTGGGCTACAGCAGCAGCCGCACCCTAGATAGGCGCTCTCTGGACGAAATTCTTGGCCAGGACGAGCGCTTAGCCGATCTCAAAAAACAGACCCGGCACCTGCGTGTCTTGTTCCAGCTCACCGTGGACGAGATTCGACTGGCCGGGCAGCCCCCGCTGGGTATAGGGCGTTACGACAACCAAATCCTCGAGTCCTACCTGTTTGTGGCGGTCGAGCTTTCCGAACAGGAATACACCCGTACCCAGCTCGCGGATTTCACCCGCTCGCTCAACAAGGTTTTTCCCATGCCGGTGATGGTGCTCTTCAAGCATGGCGCGAACCTCACCATCGCAGCGGTACGGCGGCGGGTCAACAAGCGGGACGAGAGCAAGGACGTAGTCGAGCGAGACAAGGTTACGCTTATTCGGGACATTCGCTACCGGGAACCGCACCGCGCCCACCTGGAAATTCTTTCTGACCTGTCCCTGGCCAACCTGACTGCCAAAAAAGCCATCACCCACTTCGCAGAGCTAGACCGGGAATGGCGCAGGCAACTCGACACCAAAGAACTCAACGAGCGGTTTTACAAGGAACTGGCGAACTGGTTCTACTGGGCCTCCGAGCACAAGGGAGTAAGGTTTCCCGATGTACAGGCCGAGACTCAGCCCGCCGAGAAAAAACGCAAGCTACAGATGCAGCTTATCCGGCTCATCACCCGGCTGATCTTCGTGTGGTTCTTGAAAGAGAAGGGTCTGGTACCCGACGACCTGTTCGAGCCGGGCAAACTGGAGCTTCTCCTCAAAGAGTTCAATAAGGACGACCCCCAGGACAGCACCTACTATCAGGCCATCCTGCAAAACCTCTTCTTCGCCACGCTCAACCAGCCCATGCGCCGCGACGATCCCGAGGAGCCCAAAGCCAGAAGGTTCGTTGAGGACGGGAGCTTTTTAGAGAACCGCAATGAGTACGGGGTAAACGGCTACCGCTATAAATCTGCTTTCGCCAACCCGGATGAGGCCCTCGAGCTGTTCGACACCATCCCGTTCCTGAACGGCGGGCTGTTCGAATGTCTGGATGTCCATGCCGACAGGGAACTGGGCCTCGAGGAAAAGCGTATAGACGGCTTTTCCAGAGATGCCAAAAAACGCGCCTGTGTGCCCAACCAGCTCTTCTTCGCCGAAAAGGAACGGGTTGACCTTAACAGCGTTTACGGAACCAGGGGCCGTCGCTATGAGGTGCGCGGCCTGATCGAACTGCTGGGGCGCTATAAGTTCACCGTTACCGAGAACACCCCAATCGAGGAGGAGGTGGCCCTCGACCCCGAACTCTTAGGCAAGGTCTTCGAGAACCTGCTGGCTTCCTACAACCCCGAGACCGAGGAGACCGCTCGCAGGGAAACCGGCTCGTTCTACACCCCCCGTGACATCGTGGACTTCATGGTGGATGAGAGCCTGCTGGTCTACCTGCACGGTAAGCTCAGCGAGGGGCAGCCCGCCCAGGTGGCCGGGGGTGGCAGCCAAGCCCCGATCCTGTACCCACAGACGCCCGAAACCCTGCTTTCACCGAGCGGAAACCCCGGACAAGACGATTACCTGAAGGCCCGACTGCGCCGGCTACTGGCCTTTCACAACGAGACCCCGCCCTTTAGCGACGAGGAGAAGCGGCGGATCATCGAGGCGATTGACGAGTGCAAGATCATTGACCCGGCCTGTGGCTCCGGGGCTTTCCCGCTGGGGGTGCTGCAAAAGCTGGTGCACATCCTCGAGCAGCTCGACCCCGGCAGCGTTCTTTGGCGTGCCAAGCAGGAAGAAAACCTCCGCCGGGACATCGAGAATGACCCGGTACTCAAGGCACTTAACCTCGACCTCGAGACCATCAGCCAGATTCAGGTCGAAAGCCTGCGCACCAACGCCGAACGCGAGGCGCTGGCCCAAATCCAGGAGCGCAAGCGAACCCTCCAGGAAGCCTTTGACCTAGACCTCACCTACCCCGACTACGCCCGCAAGCTCTTCCTGATTGAGAACTGCATCTACGGGGTGGACATCCAGCCCATCGCGGTCCAAATCGCCAAGCTACGCTGCTTTATCGCGCTGGTGGTGGACCAGAAGCACGACGACAGCCGCCCTAACCGGGGCATTCTGGTGCTGCCCAACCTCGAGACCAAGTTTGTGGCTGCTAACTCCCTACTGCCCCTCGAGCAGCCCCCCATGCGGCCCACCGAAATCTACGAGAAGGAGCGCGAGCTTAGCCGAATTCGCCACGAGCACTTTCTGGCCCGCACCTTCCGGAAGAAAAAGGCCCTGCGCCGACGCGACGCCCAGATTCGGAGCGAGATTGCCCGCATCCTGCAAGAAAGCGGCTTCGCCAGCGAAGAAGCCAAACGCATGGCCCAGTTTGACCCCTACAACCAAAACGACTGGGCACGCTTCTTCGACCCCGACTGGATGTTCAGCCTCGAGCGCGGCTTCGACATCGTGATCGGCAACCCGCCCTACATCCGCCAGGAAAAGATTAAAGCCGACAAGCCCCTCTATCAGCGGGTTTACGCCGACGTGTACGCCGGAACCGCCGACATCTACGTCTACTTCTTCCGCCTGGGCCTGAAGCTCCTGCGCGAGGGCGGGGTGCTCTGCTACATCTGCTCGAACAAGTACTTCCGCTCGGGCTACGGGGCAGCCCTCCGCTTGTACCTCGCCAAGCAGACCCGTATCCGGTTGCTCGTAGACTTCGGCGACGCCCCGGTGTTCAAGGCCATCGCCTACCCCAGCATCCTCCTCACCCAGAAAGCCAGGCCCAACGGCGAGCCCATGCGGGTGATGAGCTGGAACCCGGAGGACGCCATCGAGGACTTCCGCGACCTCTTCGAGGGCACCTCCGACCGCCCCCGCAAAAGCTTCGAGATGCCCCAGTCCGACCTCTCCCCTGACGGCTGGCGCATCGAGAGCAAGACCGTGCTCGACCTTCTGCAAAAACTCCGCGAGGCCGGAACCCCGCTGGGCGAGTACGTGAACGGGCGGTTCTACAGAGGCATCCTCACCGGATTCAATGAAGCCTTCGTGATTGATCGCGCCAAGCGCGACGAGCTAATCGCCCAGGACCCCAAGAGCGCCGAAATCATCAAGCCCTTCCTGCGCGGGCGGGATGTGAAGCGGTGGAGGATTGACCGTCCCGACCTGTGGCTTATCTTCACCCGACGCGGGGTTGATATCAACAAGTATCCAGCCGTCAAAAAGCACCTGGAACAGTACAAACCCCAACTCATGCCCGGTGCACCCGGCGGACGTAAGCCCGGCCCTTACGAGTGGTACGAAATTCAAGACAACATCGCCTACTGGAAAGAGTTCGAGCAGCCGAAGATTGTCACTCCCGCAATCGCTCAAGGTGCTGAGTACGCGCTCGACCTCGGTAGGCACTACACCAATGACAAGACTTCTATCTGTGTTGCGGACAACCTAAAATTCCTGCTGGGCGTTCTCAACTCGTCACCGATGAAGTGGTTCATCCAGCAGATTGCAGCAACCCGTCAAGGTGGGTTTTTCGAGTTCAAGCCGATGTACGTGACGCAAATTCCTGTACCTAAAACTAGCCCCGAAGCCGAATCACTCATCACAAAGCTCGTAGACTACATCCTCTTTCTGTCCTCCCAGCCCCTCACCGCCGCCCGCGACGGGCTGATGGTGCCGTTTTTCGAGCAGCTCATAGACGCGCTGGTGTACGAGCTTTACCTGCCCGAGGAACTGCACCGGGCGGGGCGGTTTCCGCTTCAGGTGCTCTCGGCAGAGCATTGGCCGGAGAACCCGAGCCTGGACGAGCTGCTCCGGATGTTTGAGCGCCTCTATGACCCCAACCACCCGGTGCGCAAGCTGGTGTACTTCCTGGATAGCGTCGAGGAGGTGCGGCTGATTCAGAAGGGGGCCTGGCATAGCCGGGCTAATGCGGCCATGCCGAAGGAGCTTGACGGAGAGGAATGAAGCTGTGGTTTTTTGTTCGCAGCGCTTGCTGGAGCTGGGAACTGCGCGAAGCAATTCATGGGATGGCCTTAGCCCGCCTGTATACCCACATTGGCCTTTGGCCTCCTCTGCCCAAGCCTGGCGGTGGCGCGGTGCTGTCGGCCCGAATCCGGCATGGCTCAGCCCAGCTTCTGCCCGTCGCGCTTGCCCCCCCAGCGCCGCTCCTGTCCGCTGGGCCTGAGGATAAAGCTGTTACGGTCGTCGGCGAGCTGGGCCTGCAAAATTTCCAGCACTTTGCGCCTGGCGCGTGGGGCCAGAATGGGGAAAAACAGCTCGTAGCGGCGATCGAGGTTGCGCGGCATGGCATCGGCGCTGCCCGCCCAGACCCGCCACTTGCCCCCAGCCTTGAAAGCGGCAATGCGGGCGTGCTCCAGAAAACGCCCCACCAGGCTCCTGACCTCGAGGCCCTCCCAGAGGGTGGTCAGGGTGCTGCGCACAATCAGGTGCACCCGCGCCCCCCGGTTCAGGGCCTCCTCGAGGGCTTGCAGGATGGCGGGGTCGGTCAGGTGGTTGAACTTCAGGATAATCTCGCCCTTCTTGTGGGCTTCGGCCTGGATGCTCTCCAGGAGCAGGTCGCGGATGGAGGAGGCGGTTCGCAGGGTGGAGAGGACCGGCGGCTGCTGCTTTTCCAGCGCCCCAAAAAAGGCCCGCACATCGGAGGTCAGCGCGGGGTGGGAGGTCAGGAGCGAGAGGTCGGTGTAGAGCCGTCCGTTGATGGGGTTGTAGTTGCCGGTGCCCAGGTGAACATACTCGCTGCCGGCCCGCCGCACATAGAGGGCCTTGGCGTGCACTTTTTTGTCTGGCAAGGGCAGTACCCGCACCCCGGCGCCGGCAAAGCGCAAGCTCCACTCGAGGTTGGCCAGTTCGTCGAAGCGGGCCCGCCCTTCCAGCAGCACCGCCACATCCTTGCCCGCCCTGGCGGCCTGGATGAGCGACTGGGCAATGCCGTTTTCCTCGCCAATGCGGTACAGGGTGGCCCGCAGGGCTTCCACCTTGGGGTCCTGCGCGGCGGCGAGGGCAAAGGCCTCCACCGCGCCGTAGTCCTCGAAAGGGTGGTAGAGCAGCAGGTCGCGGCGGTTCAGGTAGGAAAAGGGGTCTTTGGCAAAGCCCTTGGGCTTCTGGATGGTTATGGGCTTGAACCTCTCACCGGTAGGCCCCCTCGCAACAATGGTCGTCACAAAGCTCAGGTCCAGCGGCGGGGGTAGCTTGAAGACCTCCAGAGGCTCGAGGCCCAGGGCCACCCGGATGGTCTCGGCCCACAGGGGAGGAAAGTCTTCTTCCAGTTCCAGGTGGCTCACCTTGCCATCCAGGCGGGTCTCGAGGGCCTCGGGCAGCTCGTCCCAGTCGGCGCGGGAGCGGGCCAGTTGGGCCAGCCGCACAAAGCGAAATTCGTAGAGGGGATGCTTCTGGTTGCCGGGCAAAAACAGGTCGCTGCGCATCCGTACCAGCGCCCCCAGCCGCACGAACCCCCCCTCACGCCCCGGTACTTCCAGGAGCCGGGGCAAGCTCTCAGGTAGCCGGATCAGGTGCTGCAACAGCCCCTCGCCAGAGGCAAAGTAGAGCGCCTGGCTGGCCAGCTCGGGCAATGCCTCGGGCCGGATCAGGTCGGTCAGGGGGGCTACCTCCTCGGCCAGGTAGGCCCCGAAGTACTGTTTCTCGGCCCTGGTGAGCTGGGAGGGCTCCAGGATATGAATGCCCAGCCCTTCCAGCGCCTTGAGGAATTCCAGGTAGAGTCGGCCCGCTTCCTCGCTCTGATCCTGGGCTTCGTTCATCAGAGCCTGGTAGCCAGGGCTGCCCCGTTCCTCGGCAAAGGCCCGCGAAATCCGTGCGGCATAGAACTCGTCCATGTTGGAGGCCCAGATGGCCAGAAAGCGCAGCCGCTCCAGCAGCGGGAAATCGGGCCGCCGGGTCTGCTCCAGCACCCGCCGGTTAAAGGAAAGCCAGCTCGCTTCCTGGCTCAGATGGGTGGGCACATAGCGCGGCGCTTTGGGTTTTGCAGGCATCGCTCCCAAGTTTTGGCCGGCTTTGTCAGGGGACGGTAATGCGTGCTTTTTGGCCTTGCTCTTTTTCACCTTACCTCGAGTGTAACGCGCTTCCCGAAGACGGGGCCAGACCCTTACGACCCCCTGACCTTCCAGCCCCACACTGAAACCATGGCCCAAGCCCTGACAGAACTTGAGCCGCACAAACTAAAGCCCTACGATGGGGCGGTGCAACGTCTGGGCATCGTGGATCTGGGTTCTGGAACGGCGCGGCTGGTGGTGTACGTCCACGAGCCGGGCAAGCACTTCCGGCTGGTGGACGAGATACGGGAAAGCGTGCGGCTGGGCGAGGGGCTGGCTACCCAGGGCCGCCTCAGCCGTAGCGGGATGCAACGGGCCCTGTCGGCGCTCAAACTATACGCCGATTTCGCCCAGGCTACCGACCTGGACGAGCTTCGCGTGTATGCGACCAGCGCCAGCCGCGACGCAGAAAACGGCCCCGAGTTTATGCGCGAGGTTCGCAAGCTGGGGCTTCAGGTGCAGGTGCTGTCGGGTGAGGACGAGGCCCGCTATGGGGTACTGGCGGTGGCCAATGCCTTCACCTTCGAGGAGGCCTGGGTCATGGATCTGGGCGGAGGCAGCGCCCAGCTCTCGCGCATGGAGGGGCGGCAGTACCGTCTGGGGCGGGCCTATCCGCTGGGCGCGGTGCGGCTCACCGAGATGTTTTTGGGCTCGAACCCCCCCAAGAAAGCTGAAGTGGAAGACCTCGAGCGCTATGTGCGCAAGGAGATGAAAGAGGTGCTGGCCCAGGTACGTACACAACCCCTGCCGCTGGTGGCCATGGGGGGCACGGTGCGTAACCTGGCCAAGCTAGCCCAGCGCCGCAAAGACTACCCGCTCGATCTGGTGCATGGCTACTACCTCTCGCGGGAGGATCTCGAGGAGGTGGTGGGGATGCTGGCCCAGCGCACTACCGAGCAGCGGCGGCAGCTCGAGGGGCTTCAAGCCGACCGGGCCGACATCATCGTGGCCGGAGGGCTGGTCTACCGCACCGTGCTGCGCGAGGGAGGTCTCCAGGGCCTGTGGATTTCCGGCCAGGGGGTGCGCGAGGGCGCTTTCTACCGCGAGTTCCTGCCTGCTCCCCACCTGCTGGGCGATGTGCGGGGGTTTTACGTGCGTAACCTCTTTGCCCGTTACCCCCAGGACTACGGACACACTGCCCGGGTACGCCACTTCTGTCGCCTGCTGTTTCGCCTGCTGGCCCCACTGCACGGCTACGGCCAGGCCGAAGAGCAGCTTCTGGACGAGGCCGCCCTGCTGCACGACATCGGCATGAGCGTGGGCTACTACGACCACCACAAGCACGGCGAATACCTGATCATGAGCGCGGCCATCCCTGGCCTGACCCACCGCGAGCAGGTCTTGCTGGGGCTGCTGGTACGCTACCACCGCAAGGGCGAACCCCGGCCTGGGGTCTACCGCTCGGTCTTGCAGGATGGCGATAGCAAGCGCCTGTTGCGCCTGGCCACGCTGTTGCGCATCAGCGAGTACCTCGAGCGCAGCCGGGCCGGGCGGGTCGAGGGGCTGGAGGTAGAACTCAGCTCCAAGCAGGTGCGCCTGACCCTGCTAGCCCAGGAAGAACCCTGGGTAGAGATGTCCGAGACCCGCAAACAGGCCCGGCTGTTCCAGCAAGCCTTCGGTCGTGAGCTGCTGGTAGAATGGGCTCCACGGGGTTGAATGGATCTTTACCTGATACGCCACGCCGTTGCCCTGGACGCAGCACCGGGCCAGTCCGACGACGCACGCCCCCTCAGTGAAGCAGGCGTTCAAAAGTTTTGCGATGTGGTGCGAGGGCTCAAGCACCTGGGGGTCCGCCTGGATCGTCTGTACCACAGCCCCAAGCTGAGGGCCATCCAGACTGCAGAGCTGCTGGTTCCGCTGCTGGACGGCGAGACTGTGGTCACCCCCTATCTGGCAGCCGAACCGGGGCAAGCGCTCCTGAAAACCCTGGAGGGGACATCGGTCGGGCTGGTCGGCCACGAACCCTGGATGAGCGATTTGTGCGCATGGCTTCTGATCGGCCAGCCAAAGGGCGGTTCGTTTCCTTTCAAGAAAGGGGGCGTGGCCTGGCTGGCAGGCACGCTCAAACCCGGCCATATGCAGCTAATGGGTTTCTGGTCGCCCAGGGTGCTGCGCCAGGGCTAAACGCATTTGACCTTCAGGTTGGCTCGAGACGGAAGGGGGTCTTTTGACCTGCCAGGGCAATTTCTCTAGCCTCCTGCGGAACCCAGGAAAGCCCCAGCACCGCCCTGTAAGCACGTAGTGCTTTTTCGCGTTGCCCCAGCAGGTCGGCCAGCTGCCCATACCGGGCCAGGCTATAGCCCGGCAGGTAGGCAGGGTGCTGAAAATCGGTATGTACGAGCTGCTCCAGAAGGTCAAAGGCGTCCTCGGGCTGTCCGGCAGCCAGGTATATCTGGGCGGCACAGTAAAGCGCTTCCGGGCCTTCTACTTCCTGCAACTGCTGCAACAAAACCGCCCAGTCGTCCGACTCGCTGAGCTGCCAGGCCCGGTCCAGCACACTGCGCTGGCGCTCAGGTTCGGTTGGGGTGTGGGTCTTTAGGGGGTGCTGGTCTGTCTGTGCCAGAAGGGACACAAGCAGAGGGTACTCGAGCACATCCACCAGCGCCACCGCTTTTTGCTGGTAGGGAAGTCGCTTTGCCACCTTGGCCATCCGCTCTTCCCGGAAGCCCGTGGCAGGGCCTGAGCCAAAAGCCTGCTGAAAGCCCTGATGGTAGGCAAGCAACCCCTCTAGCAGTGCTTCCTGGGCAAAGTCCTCCGGGGTGCGGGGGGTGCAAAGCAGCTGCCTCAGGTTGTCCTCGAGGGCTTGCACCTGGCTCAAAATCTGCTGACCTTTGGGGTACTGGCGCAGGGCTTCCTGGAAATGGCCGGCCTCAGCTTTGAGGTGAGCCTGGTCGTCGAGGGCTTCTACAACAATTTGTGCCCTTTCGGCCCAGGGCAAAACGTGGAAGAATGAGATCTCGTGCTGGTCGCGCCAGCTCTGGGCTGCCAGTTCTTCGGGACTGTAAGAGGCCAGGAATATCTTCTCGGGCTGGTGCGCTTTGACCAGCTCCAGAACCGTCACCCCGTTGTAGCGCGGGTGCAGAATATGAAAGGGGCCCAGCGTAGGAATGACCAAGACTGACACGCCCGGCATTCTAGACCTAAAAGACCCTAACTACCGTTTTGCAATGCTCAATGGCTGGTTTGTGCTGCTGGGCGATGCTTTTTTTAACGGCTCCATCGTGCTGGCTTCCTTTGCTGCCAAGCTGGGGGCACCCAACTGGGTCATCGGGCTTCTGCCATCGTTGCTTAACGCTGGCTCCATGGTGCCCCAGGTCTTCATCGCCCCCTATGTAGCCCGTCTGCCGGTCAAGGTGATTCTGTACCGGCGCATGGCCCTGCTGCGGGTGGCCAGCCTGGGCATCGTGGCCCTGGGTGGCTTTGCGCTGGGACAGCACCTCGACTGGCTCTTGTGGGTCTTTGCCATCGGGCTTGCCCTTAACGGCTTTTTTACCGGCTTCTCCAGCCTCCCCTTCTGGGAAACCATCGGCAAAACCATCCCCATGGAACGTCGTAGCGGGCTCTTCTCGGCCCGCAACCTGGTCGGGGGTGCCCTGGCCTTTCTAGCTGGCTTTCTGGTGCGCTTCATCCTCGAGCTGCCACTGGCCTTCCCTTACCCCTATGCCATTTTGTTTGTGCTCGGCACGCTGGCCTTCGCCTATGGCTGGCACATCTTCGGCCTGATAGACGAACCGCCTGACAAGGAAACCCGCACCGAGCGCATCTCGCTCAGCCTGCCGTTCCGCGACTTTTATTTTCGACGCTTTCTGCGGGTGCGTATCCTGCTGGTCATAGCCAGCATGGTCGAACCCTTTTACGCTGCTTATGCCGTGCGGGTGCTGGGGCACAAGGGAGAAATAGGGTTGTACCTGATGGTTTATACCCTATCCTCGGTGCTGTCCAATCTGTTCTGGGTACGGATTTCCCGGCGCCATGGCTCGCGCAGCCTGATCCTCATCGGCGCGGCCCTGGGGGCGCTGGCACCCCTTCTGGCCCTTTTGTTGCCGAGCTCAGCTTTCTGGCTGGTGTTTATGTTGCAAGGTGCTTACCTGGCCTCTATTGGAGTAGGCACCTCCACCTACCTGGTCAACCTGGCCCCTACCGATGCTCGCAGTTCGTACATTGGCCTGTCCAATACCATTGTGGGCCTACTGGCCTTTTCGCCGGTGCTGGGAGGACTGCTCGCCGACCGTGTGGGCTATGTGGGGCCCATGCTGGTCGCCACCATCTGCTACGCCTGGGCACTGTACGCAGGCCGCAGGCTGAAGTTGCTCGAGGGCGTGGATTCGCGCTAGGTAACCGATTCCAGCCACACCTTCAACTACCTTCTTGAGTCCGTTATGACATATGATTTGCGGGGTCATAATGGAACCCAACAAAGGCATTCCCCTCCAATTTCGCAACCTGCTGTGGGGCCAGGGCAGCGTTACTTTTGGGGCGGTGGTACTGGAAGTGGCGCTCCCGCTACTGGCTGCCGTCACCCTTCATGCCAGCCCTGCCCAGATGGGCTTGCTGGTCACCCTGCAAACCCTGCCCTGGCTGGTCATCACCCTGTTTGCAGGGGTATGGATAGACCAGGGTTCTCCCAAGCGCATCATGGCCTGGGCCAACTACGGGCGGGGGGTGCTGCTGCTGGGTATTCCGCTGGCCGGGTGGCTGGGCTGGCTCACCATCGAATGGCTGTGGGTGGTGGCTTTCGCCTACGGGATGCTGCGGGTATTCTTCGACCTGGCGGTCAGCGCTTTTGTGCCCAGCATTGTCGAACGTGAGCAACTGGTTGCAGCCAACAGCCAGCTCGAGAGCAGCCGCCAGGTCGCTACCGTGTCGGGGCCTGGGGTTGCGGGTCT
>FWPV01010062.1_pt1 | contig 15675 bp, 18 predicted proteins | sample 2228371 | NCBI WGS metagenome assembly FWPV01 (sample SAMEA103939776, study PRJEB20133) | metagenome | reverse complement strand
CCAGAAAGTTAGATGACGCGGTTCTGGGACGTGTCCGCCCTGTCTTGAGAAACCGGAGGGCTCATGGTATGAACGACCCGTACGGCAAAGATTCCTGATCACAAGGCTGCCTACAGCGGAAAAGAAGCGAGCATGAAATTTTTTGGATTTTTTCGGCGTTCCCAAAAAGACCAAGCCCCCGAACCTTCTCCCGAGGACTTCGGCAAGCTCCTTCGAACATTGAGGCATTGAGGCGTCAGAGCCTGGAAACCGAGCGTTTGGCCGATCTTTTGTCGGCCGAGCGGACTCGGCGCCGCCAAGAAGAACAAAATGCGGCCATGGACGCTGCGGAAGCTTACTTTTACCTCTTTCGGGCCCTTCAGCGCGCGGACGACCTTTCCCCCGCACCCGGCAAGCCCTCAGCATGGTCTGGGAACGCATGGAAAGACTGCTGGCTCTTCTGGATCTTCACATGGAGAGGAACGAGCATGTTCCCTTTGACCCTCGAATCCACGAAGCCGTGGCCGGTGAGGACATGGATGGAAACGGCCCCGTATTAGTCCGAGACATCATTCAGCCGGGGTTCAGGACTTCCGCCGGCGTGATTCGTCCCGCCAAAGTGGTCGTCTCAAAAAGCAATCCCTCTGAAAGTGCGAAAACTTCCGGAGATCCCTCATGACACGTTCCATCCTTTGCGGCATTGACTTGGGTACCACCAACTCTGTTCTTTCCGTCATTCAAAACGGCCGTCCGAAAGCCCTTCCCGTGGACAACGGATCGGCCATTGTGCCTTCCGTCGTCAGCTACGAAGAAGCCGGCGGGCGTCTTCTGGTGGGCATGGAAGCCAGAAACCGACTGGCAGCCTTTCCCCATCAGACCGTGCGCTCCATCAAACGACTCATGGGAACCGACACAACCGTTGCCCTGGGTCCAATGCAGCTCAAACCCGAAGAAGTCTCCGCACAGATCCTCAAATACCTTGCCCACAAAGGGTCCGAACATCTGGGCATGCCCATTCGAGATGTGGTGATCACGGTCCCGGCCTATTTCGATGATGCCCAGCGCCGAGCCACCATTCGGGCGGGTGAACTGGCGGATCTCAATGTGACACGCATTATCAACGAACCCACCGCAGCCGCTCTCTTCTTTTCTCATCTGGATTTGGGGCGAGACTGGAACGGGGAACGGGTCTTGGTTTACGACCTGGGTGGAGGCACCTTTGATGTGTCGATCCTTGAAATGCGTGGGGAAATTCGAGAAGTCCTGGCCTCTTGCGGGGACACGCAGCTGGGTGGCGATGATTTCGACGAGCGCCTCATGGAGTTTCTGCTGGAGTTCGTCCTGGACGAGGTCGAAGATATCGATGACAAGCAAGAAGCCTTTCTCAAAAACAGGCTTCGGGATGTGGCCGAAAAAGTGAAGATCGAACTTTCGCGTTACCCCTATGTTCGGGTGCGTGAAGTGGCCCTGGCCACGGTCGAGGGCGAACCGATCAACCTGGAGTGTGAAGTGACCCGGAGGTTGTTCGAATCCCTGACCGAAGATCTTTTGCAAAAGACCGAGGCCAAGGTGCGGGAAGCCCTTAAAGAAGCCTCTTTGGCGCCGAATCAAATCGATGCCGTTATTTTGGCCGGTGGAGCCACCCGCATGCCGTGCGTGCAGCACAGTCTGGCAACTCTTTTCGGCAAGGAAATCGCTCACCTCATCGATCCCGATCTGTGCGTGGCTTATGGGGCGGCCATTCAGAGCGGCCTGGTGGCCGGGGAACCCCTGGGCCATATTCTCATGGACGTAACCGCCCACACTTTGGGGATTTGCACGGCAGATGTCGAAGATCCCATCACAGGAGACTCCGACTTCTTTTCTCCGATTATTCGGCGAAACACACACATTCCGGCAACCCGCTCCGAGGTTTACCACACCATTTGGGATAATCAGGAATTCGCTCAGATCGAAGTGTTCCAAGGGGAAAACGCATCCTGTAAGAAAAACACGCTGGTGGGCAGTTTTCATTATCCCCTGAAACCAGCTCCGGCCGGATGCCCTCTTGTGGTGGAGTTTTCTTATGACCGCGAAGGCATCATTCATGTAACGGTCGAGCAAAAAGGCTTTATCAATCGAAAAGAAGTCACCCTGGACGTGCGGCAACGGACCGCCACGGAAGACGATACTTCCGAATCAGAAGCCCAGGCGCCGCTGAACTATATCTGCACCAAAGCCCGGCGATACCTCGCAGAAAAAGACCTGGATCCCCAACAACGTTCCTCCTTGGAACAAGCCCTCTTGGCCTATGAAGAAGCCCTTCGTCACGGGGATGACGACAACAAGATCGACATGCTGGAAGATAAGCTTCTGGATCTCCTGGAATCCATTGAACCGGACTAAAGACCGTGGGGAAGAAAAAGCGGCTGCGTAAGCAAAAGAGAGAGGAAGAGAAAAAAGCGTCGCTCGATCCCTGGCAGCGCCTCATGAGCAACAGCCAAGATGGGGACGGGCGCGCCAAAGCGCAAAGGGCCGAAGCCTGGCAATTGGTGGTTCGAAGGGCTCTTCGCAGCCGGCAGGGTTTGTCGGATTTTTTGGAAAAAATCCATGCCGTGCCGCATCTTCCCAAAGACCCGGACGTAGCGTTTCTGAAGCATCTGGCCGATGCCTGCCGTCTCGGCACCCCGCTTCTACTGGATCAGGACTTCGGCGGCCTGAGCCGACCGGCTCGCATCATGCTCGAGACTCTGGTAGACAAATCAAAGAGTTTTTCCAACGAACAGGTCTTCAAAGGGCTCAACACCTTTGCCCAGGCCCCCGCCAAGATCATGCCTCGCCATTACCAGGAATTGGCCAAAGCTTCGAGCGATCATTCCACATTTCCCAAGACCTTGATGACCTTGGCCGACTATCTGGGCAAACTCCGAGCGCTCAATTACAAAAAATCCGTTGAAGAAGGGCCCAACATCTTAGGAAAGAGCAAACACTTTCAAAAAATAGATAACCACGTCCGTGTTCTGGCCCAGTCTTTACCCGAAAATCTGGCGACCGTTTTGCTTCACCCCTTGCGAACCCAAATCTTTCAAGCCACGCATCGTCTGGCGCAGCATGTGACAGGCACCCAACTGCAGCCTTGGTTTCATGCCTTTGGGTTTCTGCTGGGAAAAACACCCGGAGTCGACCTTGAACCTATTTTGAATCTTCTTTCTCCATCCATGCCCACGAAGCAGCATTTGCTGAACCTTGCTAAGCAAATACCCGGTTTTTCCATGGAAGAAACGGCGGCCCACATCCCCAGGCTTCATGGGTGGGCTCAGCAAGTGCTCGATGATATTTTCACAATCGTCACCGATGGCAAACCAATGGAACTGGATCCCGACTTGGCTGAGCTTCTTGGGGGGACCCTGACGAAGGCTTATGAGCATCTAAGCCGAAGGCTTGTAGAAGACCTGAAAGGAGCGGATTTACGGGAACGAGCTCGATGCTGCGCTCTTTTGGAATCGATGCTTTGCGAGGACATCTTTTTCTTGGATGCGGGTTTCCATACAACGGGGGACCTTTCAAGGTTTTTGAACAATATTCTGGACCTGAACGCCTCCCACCCTCGATTGGCTCTGATGTGCGGAGCCTTATCCCGGGCGCACGGCCTTTCACGATACCCTGGGAAGGTTCTGGAGGTCCTGAAAAAGCTGGAACCTTTGACCGCCGACGATGCCACATGGTGCTTTGACGAAGTGAACTACCCCCTGTTTCATCTCAAGGTACTAGACATGTTCCTGCAAGCCGCCCACCCCGAAGGAGCCCGCGAGTACCTGCGACGGATCCATCGCAACATCAGGGAAACCTTGCACATTAAGTTCTTGCAAAAAAGAGACGCCACCGAATGGGACCACTTGTTCAGGTCCGAATCGGAACAATCTGCGTCATCCGAATATTTTTCCGAAGTAAGATCTCAGTTGGCCACGGTAGATAATGAAATGGCCAAAAACTTTCTGGAGTTTTTGGACTGCTTTCCCGACCACGTGTGGCATGAAGCAGGCTACCATCAATGGATTCAAATCCTTAGCGAAAAGAAAGCTCTTCGCGAAGCCGTCGAAAAAATCTTTGAGGACTTGGAAGAAAGTCTTTCGGAACAGCAAGAATATCTCTTTAGACTTCGCCCTCGGCTGCCGGTCCCATGCATTCATGAATTTGCCATTCTTATTTCTTGGATGGCCGAGCATCCCGAGGAAACGATCCCGCAAGTCCTCGGCACTTTGGAACGTCTTGTGGACAAGCTGCTTCCTTTCTGGGAAGAGCCTCATACGGACTTGACTCCCCTGATACGTCTTCATAATGCTCTTCAGAAATGGGAAGGCGAAAAACCCAAGGAGATTCAAGCCATGGCAAGAAAGATCTGGGCTTTGCTGCGGCGGGCGGCTCAAACAAAAATCCCTACCACAACCGCCATACCGAAAAGGAGACGCCGATGACTCTGACACGCGGCGAGGCTCTCCAGATTCTGGGACTTTCCCAAGATGCCGACGCGGCAGCCGTGGAAAAGGCTTATCGCCGGTTAGCCCGTCGTTATCCTCCGGAACTGCAGCCCGAAAAATTCCGTCACATCGATGCCGCCTATCGCTTTCTGATCTCCCCGGCCCATCGCCTGGAAACAGCCCTTCATGGGTATAAAACCCATGAACCCAAGATAGATCCCGAAATCTTTCGATCCGTTCCGCCCCTTTCAGAAACCACTCTGGAAAAGGCAGCCCAGCAACTGCGAACCCTTTTCCTCCTGGATATTCTGTACCCACCTTCCAAGGACTCTCGGGACTCCCCTTGAAGCCATGATTTATGCCCGGGTCTTCTTTCATCCGATAACATGTTGTTCGAAGGCTGTTTGGCAAGGAGATTCAAGCGACCCAACGGCAAGGCTGCGTCCTCGTGGAAATCGGGTTAGGTGTCCGCACAGGGAGCCATCAAAATCATGAATTCCTATCTCATCATCAGTGTCGCTTCGTTGGTAACCGCCGGATTGACGCTTTATTCGGGCTTTGGGCTGGGAACGCTTCTCATGCCCGTGTTTGCTCTTTTTTTCCCTGTCGATGTGGCGGTGGCGGCCACGGCCGTCGTCCACGGCGCTAACAATGTGTTCAAAATAGCCGTTGTGGGAAGGCATGCCGATAGGGCACTGGTTTTGCGCTTCGGAGTCCCCGCCATTCTCGCCGCTTTTGCGGGGGCCGCGGCGTTAGGCTATGTGTCGCATTTAGGTGAAATCGTCAGGTACGCCATCGGTACACGCATTGCGGTCATCACACCGATCAAGCTCATCATGGGGGTCTTGATCCTTGTTTTCGCCATGCTGGAACTTCTGCCTCGCTTTCGGGAACTCACGTTCGACCGCAAGTATTTGTTCCTCGGGGGCATCCTTTCCGGCTTTTTTGGAGGCTTTTCTGGACATCAGGGGGCTCTTCGATCGGCTTTTCTCGCCAAGGTGGGTCTGTCAACGGAAACGTTTGTGGGCACCAACGCCGCCATCGGCTTCATGGTGGATATGGCACGAATCCTCACCTACGTGATCCTGTTCTTGCAAGCGAAGATAACCAGCCCCATCGGTCCGGATCAATACCCCTTGATTCTTACGGCCATCCTGGCAGCCTTTACAGGCGTGATGATCGGCAAGCGCTTTCTGCATAAAATCACCATGAAGACGGTGCAGACACTCACAGGCTTTTTCCTCCTAGGGATCGCTCTTGCCCTCGGCTCAGGCCTCGTATGAAACCGTCTCGGCTCCAGGCTAAACCAAGAAACTCAAGCCGCCATCACGAGCCGCGTCCATCCACGCCCAGGCATCCACCCCGCAAGGTTGTTTTTTCAGGCTCAGGATGATCCTTGAATCTCGTTTAGGCAAGGTATCGTCAGCCTTTATAAATTCGGACAATTTTGGGGTAGATAAGAACGGCAAAGCCATGAGCTCGTTGCCAGCCCCTTGGGTCCTCAAATTTGTTGACCTTCGCACTACGCACGACGCACATCACCCTTTTCAGGTTCAACCCGCACCATCAGCAAGAGCATCATTTCCGGTAGAACCTGCGCCCTGCGTTCGAGTTGTTCGTGGAAGCGTTCTCCCTCCTGTTCCAGAAGACGAAGGCGATGGTTGCGGACAGGGGGCAAGCCGATACACTCGATAGCTCTGCATCGTGCACCAAAGGTCTGCCAGCCCTTCTCAAGTTCAAGCTCAAGACGCTTCCGGTGAGCGGCTACCAACTCGTCATAGATCATCTTCCCCTATATTTCCGCCGCTTCCTGTAGTCGCTGGAAGGCTTGATGCGAGATCTCGACGTCCAAAAACGTAAGGATCGTGGGCTTCGTTACCAGCAGTTGATGCCAGATATGCCTAGAAGTAGGCCCGAAGACCCGACCGTCGTCAGCCAGGAACAAAGGCATGATCCGGCGACGATTCCAATCCGCGGTCGAGATGGAGATTCGCCAGAGCGACCAGAAACCCACGATCTCTGGCGAAAGGCCAGGAAACGTGATGACCGGAACAGGTTGTCCCGGGGCAAAGGGAGGAAGGCGCATGGACAGCCCGCGCACCTTGGGATCTTCCAGCGTCAGGTGGCGACTCAAAGGCTTCTCTTCAGCCTTCTTGCTGGTGAAGACGATATTGGCCAGTCGCTCGTCGTTGGCCCACAGGTTTTTTTGCGGCAGCGCCCGCACCTCGGCCAGGAATTCATCGGACAGGATGGAGATGTCCGGCTTGTCGAACCCTGCGGCCGCGAAGATATCCACCACCTCGCGCCCTGAAACCGCTTTCGAGATCAGTTGCTGGACCGCCGCCTCGATTTCCTCTAGCGTGCGCTCGCCCACACTCACCGTGGTCTTGATCAAGGCTGCCCGGATCTCCTGAAAGAGGCCGACCTCGTCGCGGATGGCCAGCGCCTCCTCGTGCGGCACCGCCAGGGCGAACGCCTTGGAAAGCGCCACCACCGCCTGTAGATAGCGTTTCTTGCCATCTTCCTTGGCGAGGATGAAATCCATGGCCTCGGCGATGCCCTGCAGGCGGATTTGCGGATCGGCTGTAAGGAGCCGTTGGTAGTCGTAGCCGTGCAGAATGCCCTGCACCACTTCATATTTCTCTTTCATCACCGCAACAGCCTCGGCCTGGTCAATGGTCGCACGGCCCCGGCCGCCACTTTCGGCATAGACGGTCAGCGCGCGTTTGAGCGAATCGGCAATCCCAAGGTAATCCACCACTAACCCACCGGGTTTGTCGCGTAAGACGCGGTTCACCCGGGCAATGGCCTGCATCAGGTTGTGGCCGCTCATGGGTTTATCGATATACATGGTATGCAGAGAGGGCATATCGAAGCCGGTGAGCCACATGTCGCGCACGATCACGAGCTCCAGATCGTCCTCGGGATCCTTGAACCGGCGTGCGATAAGGTCCCGTCGCTGCTTGTTGCGCACATGTGGCTGCCAGTCGATGGGATCGGAGGCCGATCCTGTCATGACGACCTTGATTTGGCCTTTGTTGTCGTCATCGCTGTGCCACTCCGGACGCAACCGGAATGGCTTTGTACATCTCCACGCAGATGCGACGACTCATGCAGACGATCATGCCCTTGCCAAGCATGGCCTCCCGCCGCCGCTCCCAATGCGGGACAAGATCCTCGGCCACCAATCGGATACGCTTTTCGGCCCCGACCAGCGCCTCGAGCGATGCCCACTTGGTGCGCAGCCGCTGTTTGCGCGCCTCGTCCTCCTCCGTTTCCGCGATCTCCTCGAATGCCTCGTCGAGCCTGGGCTTCTCAGCCTCGTCGAGCTCGATCTTGGCCAGTCGGCTCTCGTAAAAAATGGGCACCGTGGCGCCGTCCTCGACGGCCCGCTGGATGTCGTAAATGGAGATGTAGTCCGCGAAGACGGCCCGGATGTTCTTGTCTTCCTTCTCGATGGGCGTGCCGGTGAAGCCGATGAAAGAGGCATGGGGCAGGGCATCGCGCATGTGGCGGGCAAAGCCGTCTATGAAGTCGTACTGGCTGCGGTGGGCCTCCTCGGCAATTACCACGATGTTGCTGCGCTCAGAGAGCGTCGGGTAGGTTTCGCCCTTCTTCTCCGGGAAAAATTTCTGGATAATGGTGAAGATAATCCCGCCGGAGGCCACCTGGGAGAAGGTCTTGGAGGTGGGCGCGGCTTTCCGCCTGCACCGCGGTCTGACGCAAGATCTGCTGGTTGGCGGCGAAGGTGGCAAATAGCTGGTTGTCGAGGTCGTTGCGGTCGGTGATCACCACGATGGTGGGGTTCTTCATCGCCGGATGGCGGACGACTTTGCTGGCGTAAAACACCATGGAAAGGCTTTTTCCCGACCCTTGTGTATGCCATATGACGCCGGCACGACGACCGCCGAACCGATTTCCATATTCCGTTTGCGGTTCGGCAACTTTGAACGGGTCTGCGTCTTCCGCCTCAGTGAATCGAGCATAGGAAACATCTGCTCTGGCCTCGATGCCGCAGGCGACCAATGCCGATGCCAGCACCTGGTTGACGGCATGATATTGATGATAACCCGCCGCCTTTTTGGTGATGCCACCTGATACCGTCCCTGATACTCATCAAGCAACTGCAATCTCGAGGGCTCAGGGGTGGGTTCAGGCGGAGCCGCTGGTTCTTCTTCGGTGGCGACTTCGGCCTCCTCCGCTTCCGCCTCTATGCCAGGCTCGGCCTCTTCCTTTTCCATTGGAAGCAAGCGCATAGCTTCGATAACCTCTACGTAGGCTGCCCGATACAACTCATAAAGTAGCTCTGCTGGTGTTAACTGCATTTCAACTGGCGCTTCCAAATACGGGAAGTAGATCCGTACAGTCAATTTACCGGACTCTTCATCTATATCGACCTCTAGCTGGGCTGCTGCATTGATTCTCTCGTTAAGATGCTTCCAGCGGGAGATGGGTTCACGCGTCGTCAGGATACTGGGGTCCTCCCCATCGTAGGCACTCAAAATTGTTGCAACTATTGCGTCTGTCGCAACAACAAAGGCCCGAAGAGCGTCAGGGGCGATAGCATCAACAAATGCGTCTTTGCCATGAGCGACACTGCCATCGTTACGCCGCAAGTCGTCAATGGCCTTTACTAGCTTGTTAATGCCAGAGATAGGGGCGACCAACGGCCCATAGCCTCCCCGACTAGAAAGTCCCAGAGCATCCAAAGCCCAGCGTAAGATCTGATGTGTGTTTGGTGCCGAAGTTTTTGGCGGTTTCTCCCCCAATTCGTTAATCACCGTCCAGCAGACAGATTCCAGGAAGGATTTAATCAGCTCAATGACGCTGCTGCCTTCCTCGTCGTAGGTGCGAGCCAGGTTACGGTAGTGCTGCTACAAGTTGGCTACATCTGGCCAGCGAGCGCAGGCAGCGCGGAAGGCCGGGGCGTTGTCGTCGAAACGGTCGCCACTCATATCTTCTGATCCAGAACGAACCGAGCCCGCTCGCGGCGCAACATCTCGAAGGGGGTCATGACCTTGATGCCCAGCCTTCGCACACGTTGGGGATTTTGACCTTATTCTGTGTGTCGGCAGGCTTCTCATGCGTCACGACCACATATCCACCAGCTAATGCATGGGCAACAAGCCAATAGTCGGCAGCTTGAAAAAATGCGTTTTTTGCGGCCGGTGTATACGCGTTATCGTTCACCCACTTGCTTGTGCTACCCATCGCTTTGAGAACATCCAGATCGGGTTTCAAAAAGAAACCTTCATCCCGTTCCGACACCCAGGCCGCCAACTCATCGTCCACCACCTCGAGTTCGTCCTTTACCTTTTCAATACTGAATACTTTCCTGCCTCGATTGCTTTCCACCAACCAGTCCCAGAAAGCTGCGCAAAAATCCATGCCGTAATGCAAATTTTTGGCGGCAATGAAAACGTTGGCATCGAGCAAGTACTTCATGCCGGAATCCCCAGGCGTTGCGCCAGTTCGAAGAAGGTCTTGCCCTTGCGCACACCGAGAAGTCCGAACGCCTCCGTAAAGGGCGTGTGCCCTTCTAGAGTACTGACGACCACCGCTTTAGCAAACCGCTTACTTACATGGGCGTCCAATGTGTTATAGAAATCCCCGCCTGTGCCGGTAGACGTAAATCGCTCCAACCGGTGAAGCTCTTCCTCCCAGCCTTTGTCTAGCGTTCCGCGATCTATCCATCCAACATCGAACAGCCGGCGCAGGATTACCAGCGTGCTCACCTTGAAGCGCCGCGCCAGCCGTTGCAGCGTTTGGGACAGCGTCTCATTCTCAATCAGTGCCTCTCGCACCGCTTTTAACGGTACAAGGAATTCAGCCGCCACTGCGTTGCACCAGCGCTCGGTCTGATCGTCTGGCAGGGTGCGGACTTCGCTGTCGATTACACCTGAGGCCCCCAACCAGAGGTGTGCAAGTTCATGGGCCAGCGTGAACATTTGGGCCGCCTTGCTATCCTTCCCGTTGATGAATACCAGCGGCGCAAGTTTATCAGCCATCGCGAAGCCGCGAAACTCCGATACATCGAGCGGGCGATGTGTGTTGCTGCCCACGATCCCACTGACCATGACCAGCACACCGGCGTTCTCCACCAGACCGATGAATTGCTGCAGTGCTTCGGTCCATGTCGCCATTCGGGAACGAGCGTAGGTATGGAACCCAAGCTGTTCGCGCATCCACGCGGCAACCTTCTCCGGTGCATCTTGAAGCGATGCCGTCCCAACAAACGCAACGGGGGGTTCGCCATATAGCCGAGAAAACTCTCCGTACCAGGCCTGTCGCTGCTGGCAGATGTAGATCGTCTCCAACAGCTCGGCGCTGGGGTGCCTGTGGCGCGCTTCAGGCGTCGTGCGCAAATCGGGAATTGGCAGGGTCTCTTTCGGGGGTTCCGGTAGAAAGAAATAGCCGATGGGCGTATGAGTCGCGCGGGCGAAGTCTTCAAGCCGTTTGAGTGTGGGCTGCAGGCGTCCTTCCAGCCAATCGTTCAGTTTATTAAAACGGCCAGACAATTCCTTAGGCGTGCAACCAGCGCGGCGCATCGCCCAACTGAGCAACTCCGGTTTGACTGGCACCCGTAGTGTCATGTTGCTCCCTCCAAAATCTTTTCCACATCCGGCACGCGCAGCCCGCCGGAGATAAGTTTGGGGAGTAGCGCATCCGGGGTGATCTCCGGGCCATGCTTTACGGCCCAGCCCAGGGACTTAAGCCAGGCAAGACCCGCCATTTCGATTTCGGATTCGCTCAGGTTTCCGTCCATGCTCGGCTATTCCTTATCCCCCTTCCTTAAGTAGCACATAACTCATACAAGAATCTTGCGTTCCTTGTCCTCTGCAAGGTTGTGAAAGTGGCGAAATTCTTCACACCACTTAGAGTAAGAGGGCCACGCATCGTGAAAGCCCCTCCGTATAGCCAAGGGACGAACCCCTTCGGTTCCAAAGCGATAATACGTAATAGTTTCCTTCCCCTCGTGCCATAACTGACTGAAACCAGGAAGACCATCGGCTATGTGAAACGCTAATGAACAATTACAATGGGAGGAAGGGAAACTGTTGGTAATTAATGAGGCAACAGGCGAAAAGGTAGATTTTCCACTATCTATCTAAATGTTATAGCTATCCAGAAAAGTTTTGGCTGGATGGAAGCCAGCCCCACGTGGCGTTGGCTTCCATCCAGCGGAAGAAACTTTTCTGGAGAAGTATAGATGGAAAGAGACAAAAAGCATAACAAATCACTACACCTGACCGCTATTCCGCTACGCTTCATAGCGGCAGGTGAGCTTCGTCGTTAAACAACTTTCATCTCTTTCCTATAACCAGTTATCGAGAGTTTCCTTCTTGGCCTTTTCCGCCAGTTCCTCACCGGCCGCCTTTTCCAGCGCTTTGACAAGCTGCTGCTTGTTCTTGAGCGGGCCGATGTGGTGCTTATTCTTGGCGTCGATCAGGATCGCGCTTTGGAGCGCCTTGTGATCGACGCCCGGTTCCAGCTCGTCCAGCAGCTCGATCACGTCTTGCTTGGTCATGGTCAGGGAGATGCCCTTGGCCTTGGCCATCTCCTTGAGTTCGGCCACCGTCAGGTCCTGAAGCCCGCCCGGCGCCGGGACCTTCTTCAACTGCTCCGCCAGTTGCTGGGCCTGCCTCAAGGAGGCCTGCTTCTCCGCCAGAAGCTTGACCAGCTCGTCCTTGGAGCGAAGAAGGCCGATCTTGTGCTGCTTGATCTTTGCCTTGAGCGCCGCGCCCGAGAGGTCGAGTGGTCCACCCCGGGCTTGACCTGGTCCAGCAGCTTGATGAATCCGGCCTTCGTGCGGGCGATGGAGACGCCGTTCTGCTTGGCCAGGGTCTGGAGTTGCTTCACGGTGAGGGTGTTCAGGTCCGCGATCTGGCCGCTCTCGAAGGGGGCCTTGAGCTTGGCGTCTTCTGCGGCTTTCGTCTTCGCCTGCTGTTCGATGGCCTGGGGCGGAAGGATACTTTTCAGAGAGATCTTGCAAAGAGCCGTCGAGCTCGCCTATAGCTTCTCTTCTCTAGCCTGTCCGAGAATGCCAAATTTGCCTGTTTTAGTACCATAAGTACTAAAAACCCCATTGGCCAAAATTCGGTATTGCGAGTTCTCGGACAAGCTCCTAGAACCTCTTGTGGCCTTTTGAGGCGCCAGACCTTGTCTCATTGAAAGGAACCATGCGCTACCTGGAGAAATTGCTTCAGGACCGCGGTAGACCCTTTCGCCCGAAAATGCCAGAATCGTCACGGTGAAAACCAGTTGATGGCGCATTTCGACTTCGCCTCCATGCGCCCTACGGCGATCGCAAAGAGGAGGGAACCCGGCGACCATAGTGGGTGGACTGAACAATCCATTTGCCTTCAGTGTCCCCCATGACCGGATAGTCGGCATCGAAGCTTGCTTTGACGTCGGAGGGAGGGTTGTCCCTACGCCAGCACTGACGGTTACCCACATATAAGGCCGAGCGTTATCATTGTAGGTTTCGATGGACCAGCGTTTGCTGTCACAATCGATGCGTTCACAAGCCTTTTCCGGGCTCGAAACCTCCACCTTTTTTCTCATCTGCGGTCGTCAGATATGGAGAAAATCCTCTTCGGTTATCGGTAACTCATCGCTTACCTTGGCCCCAATCCAGTTCAACACGTTCAGGCTCCGCACCGCCATGGCGACCTCCTTTTCATCAGGAGGTGGTCTGCGCTTCTGCTTCCACTTCATAACGGCATCCAAGATTTCCTTTTCACTTGGCTTCTCTTCGGGACGAGTTTTTGCTTGCTGAGCGGCGAAATGCACCGTAGCGGCGAGTTCGGCCTGATGGGTATCCATGCGCATGATAAGATCTGCAACCTTGTTTATGATCGACTCCCACTCTCTGATCTGGGGCTCATAAGCCCTACGCGCGTCGTGAAAAGTTTGGCCCACACGTATGGCGAACATGCGTCCCAATTGTTCTTCGCGTATAAGACCGTTGTTCACTAGGGCAGTGATACGCTCTTTGAGGGCAGGAGCATAGGGGCCGTAACTTCCTCTCTGGTACTTCAGCCCGGTTGGAATGCCGCATTCGGTGGCAAAATAGACGATTTTCTGGAATGTTGTTCTTCCCACAGGCCAATGAAACGGTTCATCTTCGATACGCTTGAGCACCTCCACGATTGCCACCCATGCGGGCTCGATGTTGTATGGAGCCTCCTTTTGTGGCAACACTTGCTGCACTTCATCGAGAAATGAAGGTAGCAATTCCTCGTGGGGCGTGCCGAACGGTGCATAAAGTTCAACCGGTATATCCAAGTTCTTTAAATGCCTGTATAGCGTAGGCCCAACCACGCGCCATTCGAGCTGACCATGTCCACAACCAAGGGGGGGCACCGCGAGTGAGGTGATACCCCAGTCTTTGTAATGCTTTTCAAGATAGCGCAATCCTTCCACGATATCTTCAAGACGCGAGACCGAGCGCCAGTGATCTTTTGTGGGAAAATTGAGAATCCAGGGTGTAAACAACCGTTTGAAAAGATAGGGACGGCCAAGGCGAACCTGCTTTGCCTTGCACCGCCGAACGTAATCTTCGAACATGTGTGGAAAACGTTTCTTGAATTCCAGCGCTACTCCTTTGCCCATGACGCCAACACAGTTCACCGTGTTGACTAGGGTTTGCGCCTTGGATTCAAACATATCACCTATAATGACTTTAACCATAGTTCACTTCCTATTGAAAAAAAAGATAGCCATTAATCTCAATTGTTATGCCTCTGACCAGACCTTCCAATGCCGCCTTGGCTTCCAGGCACGCGACGTATACCCCTGTAATATAAGCCGGGTCCACCTTATCCGGCACCAGCACTTCTGCGCACTTGGCGGCCTTCTTCTGCCATTGCGTAACATCATCCGGATCGGTCCAGTACTCTGCAAACGTCCACTCTTTGTTGACGATGTCCAAACCACCGGGTGCAGCTTTAAAGATGGCATATTTGCTGGACGCATTTCTATCGCAAACCACGACTCCTTGCAGATCGATCACATCAGGGCTTATTCCTAGAACACAAAGCTCCTTGTATTGCGTCTGGCGTTTATACATCATCGGGTTTCTGGCACAAATGTACAAGTTCACATAATCATGGAGTTTTCTCCCGCCAGGAACGGTTACTTTCGCCCTTCGGCCCTGAATCTCATTCATGGCCACTGATTCATGAGGAACCCGCCTAGCCAGATTGTGTGACAAGATCCCTCTAGCGAGGATTGACGGTACATTGCTAATGGGTGTGATGTAATGCAACTCTGTTAATTCATGGCGTTCCATTAGCTTAACCCCTCTCATGAGCAGCTACCGTCATCACCGCCTCCGCCATACGCAGCATGGCCCGCTCCTGGGTCCGGTCAACTTGAGTCTTGAACGAGTACTACAGGCATTCCCGGCAAACCCGCGCGAGATGATAGCGTTCCCGATAACAACGAGCGCGACACTCAAGCTGGTATGTCGCTTTAAGATAATCGGGAGCTCCCTGCATGGAAATCCGCTCGATCTTTTGTGGCGCATGCGGATACCGCACCAGGTTAGGAGGAACGACGCTCGGGATCACCTCGTAATACCCATGCTCTTCCCCAACGGCCACGAGCTCGCCGCAAAGCAGCATGGCACCCCCTTTCGAGTCCTTGCCACGGATCGATATTTTCGACAAATAAATATCATAGGGTTCTCTGGACGGTAGATCAACGAGGAAACGGACACCGCTGATGATCCCTGCAAGCCGCTCGTTGAGTTTCTCACCTACCGCTGCATACAGCGGATCCTCCGGTCCCATCAAGACAGTGTCACCATGGGCGTCCTGTTCAAGGTAATGTTTATGAAAGGTGATCTTTCGGTAGGACGATGCGGGTTTCCCAAGCCTCTGGCCGGAATAGAGACAGTCAGAGCGAAGATCAGCAACCACGCGCTCAATGCACCACTACCCGTCTTCTCTTGGCTCGATCCGAAGACCCATTTTCCGGGCAGCGGCAACGAACTAGGCTTCCACATAACGAGGCGTGAGCCGATGCACTTCCATCACGAGGTTTCGGCGCTGGAATGCTGAAACATCCACATGACTGCGCGAGGGCAATATCCGTGACCTCTTCGAACTCTCTGAGCTTGGCCGGATTGATATGGTCAATCTGATCGAAATACTCATCGAACCGCTTAGGATCATAGGCCTTATCACGGAGCATGTCCGGTAGGTCTACGTTGTTGAGCGACAGCACCTCGATA
>FWPV01009049.1_pt1 | contig 15675 bp, 16 predicted proteins | sample 2228371 | NCBI WGS metagenome assembly FWPV01 (sample SAMEA103939776, study PRJEB20133) | metagenome | reverse complement strand
GTGACGCCGATCACGCCGATCATGCTCGGCGAGGCGCCGCTGGCCCAGCAGTTCTCGCGCGAGCTGTTCGAGCAGGGCGTGTTCGCCATGCCGCTCGGCTTCCCGACCGTCCCGCGCGGCAAGGCGCGCATCCGGGTGATGATCTCCGCCACCCACAGCCGCGAGGATCTCGACCTGGCGCTGGAGAAATTTGCGCTCGTCGGCAAAAAATTGAGCGTGATCGAATAGAGTGTCACGGGTCACGTGTCAAGTTCGGTGCAGCCATGTTCTGAGCCGACCCTTCGGCAGGCTCAGGGATCGGCTCAGGAGTCGTAGTCGTAGCTTGGGTTGATGATTGATTTTATTGTATTTCCCCTTCAAAACTCCATTCACCCTCATAAATTTCAGGCTTTAAATATTCAGCCACCAATCCCTCGGCTTCTTCCAGACTCATCGAATCCGGCTTTTGAACGATAGAAACCTTGGCGCCGCCGATTTCTTGCGCGCAATTAATTTGGAATTCACCATTGTTTGCCACCAGCACGGGTTGCATCCTATTCATGAATGTTTGACATTGAGACCCTTCCCCGGGTATGTCAATGAGTGAATGAATGGTCAATACTAGATGTGAAATTTTGGATTTGTCACCGATTGGTCCAAAGGACAAAGTATCACATCGATAATTTGGAAGGTTTGGATCGGCGGTAAATTCAGTAACGAGGATTTTATTGTCTTCAAAAGTTGTCAATTGTCTTGTTGATCCACTCAAGGTCCGTGTGAATTCAATCCCGGTTCCTCCAGAAAAATTGATGATTGAAGAATCATTTGTAATGATCGTGGCTCTATCGATCGTCCAATCCAATTCGTCAGGCAGTTGATAACATGCGTCAACCAGGATTTCGTTACTGGCAATACGAAAATTGGCCACACTGACCTCGATCCCGGCAGCGGATCGAGTAGCAACGTTCGTTTGGGCATATTTGTTGATGGCCTGTACAGTAATACCCGAACCAACGGGTGTGTCAATCATGTTCACGGTTGGTGTAATTGTTTCATCATTGAGTTCGAAAATCTCATTATTTGATGGGAAATTGCTGATTGTGAGATTCCTGGGAGCACAGGCTGTTGTGACTGCAACAAAAGCGCCTAAACATAAAACCAACATAAATATCGGGCTTATTTTTTTCATTATCCATCTCCTTCATTACCAGGCCCTACAGTTGTTTTGACCATAGGGAGACTGTAACACTATTGGCTGTGCCGGAGGATAAATGGGTCCGCTTGTTGACAAGCTTCCACAATTTAGTGATGCGGGGTAGATCGGATAATAACTATAGCTTATCGCATACATTAAAGTATATACAGATAATCCACTAGAAAAAGATCCGGGAGAGTATACGGTAAACCAACCCGATGAATAATCAATGTCTCCCCATCGAATACTTCCTTCTCCATATTTGTTACATCCAGAAGAATTGTATGTCCTCTCCCATTCTGCAAAACAAGTGTCTGAATAACGAAGATCCACTCTACCATATGTAATAATCTTATAACTATGAGTAGCCGCATCACTTCCACAACCCATAGTGTTAGGATCATAACCATAACAACTGCTACCTTGGCAACTAGCCGCGTTTACTGCATTTGACAGTGAAAATGCAGTGGTTACTATGCCAATGATTAAGTAAATTTTCATCACGAACCGTGTCTTCATATTAATTCCTATACTTTGATGATTACTTTCTTGAAAGATAGTTGAGCTATGTTGTTGAATCCAGGTTTCCTTACAAAGAATAACAAGTATTGAAGATTAACCAACATTGTAATTATTAGAGTCTGATTTTTCATCGGCTTTTAAGCCGATTTATTAATCAAACTTTTATATATTAATCAATCCCAATTTATATGCGAGAATAATCGCCTGGGTGCGATTATTCACCTGCATTTTGAACAATATATTCTCTATGTGCGAACGGACCGTTCGTTTACTGATATGTAGTTCTTTAGCAATTTGCGCAATGGTCTTTCCCTCTGCAGCCAACTGCAGGATTTGAACTTCACGTGAAGTCAGTTTCACGTTGACATCAGATTCTTCCTGAATTCCACCCATATGATCGTCCTATATGGCGCAGAATTTACGCCAGTCAGAGAAGACTTTTTTACGAATTTACATGTTATTCGAAATCCACACCAAAAATTCCCCGGTAAACCCGATAAAGGCTTCTGGTTAAGATTTTATCACAGGGCAGGCTTCAAAGGTGGCTTCAAGAGATCACCATGGATCAGGCATCTATCGCCGTAATGCTTTGGGTATTTTAGGCCTATGCATTTGAATAATAACAAAATGCCGGGATTCGGATTGCGCATGGATTAACGAACAATCCGATAAACCCATCCTCAACCCAACCTGCACCTGAAACCTGACACGTGACACGTGACCCTTGCCACCTGACCCTCACCCCCTCACCCACCTGCCCTCCACCGGCCTCCTCGCCGGCTGATGGGCGACCAGGTAATCCTCGATCGCCTCGCGCAGGATGGTCGGCACCTCGACTCGCACAACCTGATTTTCTTCTAGAATTAAATATCCCACCGGGAAGGTCTCGGTGATCACCTCGGCGTCGGTGTGGGCGACCGTGTACAGCCGCTGCAGTTCGAGCGGTTCTCCATTGACAAACACCCGCCGCACCCGCGGGCTGGCTCCTGGATCGTATTCCACCACCATCCCGCTCACCGCCGGCCAGCCAACCGGCGAACCGCGGAAAGCCTTGTAGGTACTTCCCACCAGTTCGGGATCCACGCCCCGCTCCAGCGCCGCGAGGAGCTGCTCGCCGCGCACCCGCGAGAGCTGCGGATTGGCGGTCGAAAACGTGCAGGCGTTCAAATCGCCCAGCGTAACGGCCCCGGCCGGCAGCCCCTTGTGGAACAGCCCGCTGCACAGCAGGCCAACCTCAGCTCCCATCCGCTCGCGGAGCGCGTCGGCGCCCAGGCTGGCGACGGCGCACTCCCCAAAGTGATCCAGCTCCAGCTCTTCGGTTAACACCGCGATCGGATGGGACAGGGCTGTCGCCGCCTCCGCTTCGGCTTCGCGAACGGCTTGCTCGATCTCCGGGTCAGGCGGCGTATCCTCGGGCACGGGCAACAATTCGGCGGATTTTGCCAGCACCGCCCCGGTTTCGGTGTCGATTTCCAGGTCCACCCGTCCGAGCAGGCGGGCGTAATCGCCGGCCTGGGCGATCAGCACGCCGTTAGCCCATTGTCCCTCCGGCAGCTCGCTGTGCGAGTGCCCGCCGATGATCAGGTCGATGCCGGGGACGTGCTCGGCCAGTTGGATGTCCTCGCGCAGGCCGAGGTGAGAGAGAATCACAACCGGTCGGGCGCCACCGGAGGCGACGGCCGTTACCCACCGGCGAGCAGCGTCGAGAAAATGAGGTGTTTTCAGGCCAAAGAGCTGGTAGAGCCGGGGGATATGCACGGTCAGCCCGACCACTCCCAGCTTCACCCGGTCGTTCAATGGAAAAAGGGCGTATGGCCTAAATCCCTCGACAAGCGGCGTGTCGCCGTCGAAGAATTGAGCCGCCAGGACGGGGAAATCCGAGCGCATGGCCATCTCGCCGGCCGCCTGCGGGCCGTAGGTGACGCTGATCGCGTTGCCGAGGGTCTGCAGGTCGATTCCCATCGCCGCCAAGATGCGCGGGAAAGCCTTGCCCTTGGTCACCCCGGTGAACTGTACCCGCTGGTCGGCGGCGTCTCCCGCGTCGAAGAATAAAACCCGGCGGCCTTCTTCCTCCAGTTTCCGACGCAGACCCTTGGCGAACGCGCTCAGGCGTGCCATTGCTTCCAGGTGGCTGTGGATGTCATTGGTGTGCAGAATCGTCAGGTGGATGGTGTGGGGAGCCATGGATTTTTCTCCTCAGTCAATGCAGCGATGAGAAAAGTATATCCTATTCTGAAAACAAAAAATCGGCCTGCCCCTCCCCAGGCAGACCGATTGAAAATCAACGATACAATGGGTTTATTTCTTGAATGGATCGAACAGCGGATTGGTGCCGGCCCAGACGCAGGTCAATTTATTCCACATGTTGCATTCCAGCCCGCGCGAGCAACGATGCGAGAGCAGGCGAGGTGGATCCGGTATAAAATCAGCCGGATAGACGACCTCCACCTCTAATACAACCTCGCAGCCGGCGTGGTCGCAGTAGCGTACCTGTTCGGGTTCCCAGCGTTTTTTCGCCATTTCAATCTCCAAAAAATCCACCAATCACATCCTCATTGTAGCGATTCACCCGGCGCAGGTCTAGTAAAAAAGCGCTGACCTGCGCAGGACATTTGTCACAAACCAGGCCGGGGCTTACTTCCGGCTCAGGCGGAAGATGGAGCCGGTGCGGTGATCGAGCAGGTACAGCTCCCCGCGGCTGTCCTCGCCGAAGGAGCTGATGTTGCCCGAGACCTGGAACAGGCGCTGCGATTGCCACTGCCCATCCGCGTCGCGCAGCAGCCCCCAGATGTAACCGGTGCAGTAATCGCCAACCAGATAGATGCCGCGGAACTCGGGCAGATCCTGCCCGCGGTAGACGTATCCGCCGGTGATCGAGCAGCCCTGGCCGTGGTCGTACTCGAAGATCGGGTCGATCAGCGCCAGACCGTCCGGCGGGCTGCCCTCGAACTCGTGGGCGGCTTCGCGGTAGTCCCAGCCGAAGTTCGCCCCGGGCGGGCTGCTGGCCGGGAGGAAATTCACTTCCTCATATTGATTCTGCCCCACGTCGGCGATGAAAAGATCGCCAGTCTGGCGGTCGAAGCTGAAACGCCAGGGGTTGCGCAGCCCGCTTGCCCAAATCTCCTGCCTGCCCCCGCCGGCGGCAAAGGGATTGTCCGCCGGGATGGTGTAGAACTCCTGGCCGAGCACGTCGATCCGCAGAATCTTGCCGAGCAAGGTGTCCATGTTCTGGGCGTTCCCGCGCGGGTCGCCGCCGGAACCGCCGTCGCCCAACCCGATGTAGAGCATACCGTCCGGTCCGAATTCCAGGTCGCCGCCGTTGTGATTGGCGTACGGCTGGTCGACCTGGAGGAGGATCTGCTCAGAGTCCGGGTCGCCGCTCGCCCCGTCAGCGCTGCGGCGGAAGCGTGAGACCACCGTGTCGCCGTTCCGATCGGTGTAATTCAGGTAAAAGACGCCATTCTCGGCATACTCCGGCTCAAGGGCGATGCCGAGCAGGCCTTGTTCCGAGCCGCTCGAGCCAACCCGCCTGCTGATGTCCATGAAAGGCTGCTCGCGAACCTGCCCATCCTGGATCAGGCGGATCACGCCGGCCTGCTCGACCACCAACAGGGACTCGCCGGCCTCAGCCAGGTCGGTCGGCTTGGCAAATCCGCCCGCGACCGGCGCCCAGTCGAACAGGTCGGGGTTTGGAAACCCGGCTGCGTCCGGCGGCTCGACAACCTCGGTTGGGGCGGAGGTGTCCGTCGGCGCCAGGGTGGGTGGCTGATCTATCTCAGTTGAGACCGGCGCGCTGGTCGCTGCGGCCGGCGGTTGAGAGGTCGGCACCAGCGTCGCCGGCGGTTGAGTGGTCCGTGGGATGCAGGCGGCGATTAAAACCAATAAAAGCAGGCCAAGGCTTACCCAAAGGCTGGGAGGTTTAGTTGGCATGATCTTTTTTATATCCGTTATCCCAGGCATCTCCGGCTTCGGTCAGGTCGTGAAACTCGCCCTCGATGACCTCATCAGCGCTCGGCTTCTTTCCGCCCGGCGGGTCGGTCCAGCTTCCCTCGTGCATGGAGCGCAAGGTCCGGGTGTGCTCCTCAACAACCTCGGGCGGGCTGAGCTCGACGAACAGCGTGAGTCCCAGCCAGACAACCGCGGCATCGTCCAGCGGTCCGATAACCAGGTCGGGGATGAATAGGTAAGCAATCGACCCTACCGGGATGAGCTTGAGGAGCAGGCTGACCCGCGGGTCGGCCATCAAACGCAGGATCAGTTTAATCCGCAGGGTCAGCCCCTGGAAGGCGCTGCCTGAGGACGGCGTCAATTTGGGGGGAGTTTGAGAAGGCAATGACCACCTCCTTGATCCGATTATAGCCGGAACAGACGCCGCCGTCTCCAGTTAATATAAGGCGAAACCAGTTTTCTAATCCAATACTTAACCACAATCCAGGACAGCGGCGACCCGCCGTCGCGGTAGTGCACCCGCAGCATTTCCGGCCAGCAGCGGTCGTCGGCAAAGATCGTCTTGGCATCGGCGTGCAGGCGGAAGTTGGCCCAGACCCGCTCGACATACACCAGCGGCGCCTCAGCCGCCAGGCGCACCCAGAGATCGTAATCCATGGCGAAGAAAAAGGTCGGGTCGAGCGGGCCGACCTTGCGCCACAGGTCGGCGCGGAAGAAAGCCGCCTGCTGAGGGATGTGGACATAGCCGCGCCGCAGGCGGCGGTAATCCGTCCGCGCCGCCGGGAAGCGCCCGATCACCCGGCCGAGCTCATTGATGTAATTGGCCTGCCCGTAGACCAGCCCGGCTTCCGGGTGCTGCTGGAAGACCTCGACCGCCTCACGGACCGCCCCGGGCTGGTAAGTGTCGTCCGAGTTCAGCCAGGCGAGGATCTCCCCTGTGGCGCGGGCAAAGCCCTTGTTGACCGCGTCCGTCTGCCCGCTGTCCTTCTCCGAAACCCACCAGGCCAGCCGGCCGGCGTACCTGCGGATGATCTCCACGCTGCCGTCGTTCGAACCGCCGTCGACGATGATGTACTCCAGGTTGGGATAATCCTGCCCGAGCACCGAGCGGATGGTTTCCTCCAGGTAGCGCGCCTGGTTAAACGAAGGGGTAACGACCGTAACCCGCGGGAGCTTTTCGCTTTCCATTCCTACTGGCTCCCGGGCGGATCGCGCAGGTCGTACAAAGCGTAATCCGCAGTTTGCTTGATCAGCGGATAATTCTCTTCGAGAAGCCGCTTGACTTCGGGCTGTCTGTTCAGCTCGTCGAAATCCATCACCAGGAAATAATCCTGGCCTGCGGTGGCTTCCTCGAATGCTTTTTGGATATCAATTTCCTGGCCCGCCATGATTCTTACGTCGAAATCCGCCGACGAAAGCCAGTTGGTCGCGTTGACCCAACCCCAATAGCTTATCGTATAGCTGTAGTACGGGGCAATGCTGACCACCTTCTCGCCTGGCTGAAACAACGCGCCGACATTTTTCGCCAGGGCGACGTCAGCGCTGTAGTCGGCGCGTTTCAGCTCGACGCGCGCATCCCACAGGTTGGTCGCGGCAAAGGCGAGCAGCAAGCCGACCGCCAGCGCAGTGCGCAGCCAGCGCGGTCCGCGCCACTGCTCGACCGCGAGGGAAAACGCCCCTGCCAATCCCAGCGCAACCAGGGGGATCAGCGGCAGTTGATAATAATCGTGGGTGGAGGTGTGATAGGAAAAAATCACGCCGTAGACAAAATACCCGGCGAAAGCGCCTGCGGCCAGGCTGCGCGCATGTTTGTCGCGAATCAGGAAAAGTCCTCCCAGCGCAACCAGCAGCCAGGGGAAGCGCACCACGCTGTCGATCATGTTCTTCCAGCGCAGGTAAAAGACCGGATCGATCCACATCCGCGGGAAGAAGCGCAAACTGAACTGGCTCTCCAGCAGGTGCAGCACCGCTGTGCCGTAAATGTGATAGACCGCATAAGGCAGAACGGTCAGCAGCGCCATGAGCCACACGCGCGGATTGCGCAGCGCCCTGCCCAGTCCCACCCCGAAGAGGATCAAACCCAGCCAGGCGCCACCGACGAAGAAGACCGCAGTGGACTTGACATAGATCGCCAGTCCGCCGAGCAGCCCGGCGGCAGCAGCCCGACCCCAGGTCGGCCGGCGCTGCCAGCGCAGAATCGCCCACCAGGCCCAGACGATCGCGGCGGTCAGCAGCGGGTCAGGCTGGAAGGAACGCGAGGCGATCACGCCGTATTGCAGAGCGGTGTAAAAGGCGGCTGCAGCCACCCCGCCGTTGGCGTCGCTCAGATCGCGTCCTAGCAGAAAGACGGCGATCCCGCCGGTCAACCAGAAGAGAATCGAGAGCAGGCGCGGAATCCAGAGCTGCTCGCTGCCAGCCAGCCGGTAACCAAAAGAAGCCAGCGTCTCCATGATTTGCGGCTCGATCAGGCCCTCAGCCCGGCGCTGGGCGGCGGCCATATCGCGCTGCCAGGCAGGCGCGTCTGCCAGATGCTGGTAGTACATCCCGCGGGCGATCAAGGCGGAGTGGAGCTGGCGCGTGCCGTGAAAATCCAGCGGCGCGTCGTGCAAATCGTACAGGCGCACCAGCAGCCCGGCGGAGAAAAGGATCACCAGCGCGGCGATCGTCAGCCAGCGCGAGGCGGCGAATAAACGGGGAGCGGCAGCCGTGTCGGCGGTCATCATGCTTGGGTTTCCCGGTCGAATTTACGCGCCCGGCGGCGCAGATAAGCGCGGCGGATCCTTTCCAGCCCAAGCGGGCTGAACAGCGCATAGAGAATACGCCGCCAATCCAGCAATACGGCTGGAGGATATTGTAACAGACCCCGCCAGTAGGCGCGCAGCGCCGCCCTCGGCTGTCCGCCGTCGAGCAAATAGAAGGCGTTCAGGCGGTGCGCGCCGGCCCGAGCCTGCCGCCGGATGCCTGCCAGGTGAGGCTGAAAATCCGGGGCGGATTCCATCCATTCCAGGATGCGGTAAGCCTCTGCGCCGAATGCCGCAGCCTGGGCAACGTTTTTTGCCCCCGGGTGGTAGCGGGCTGCCGCCCAGCGGGCCCCCGGGATGTACCGGATTGAACCGCTCAACCCGATCCTTAACCAGAGGTGGTGATCAAATAAATAATGATAACTCTCATCCAGCCAGCCGGCCGCTTCCAGCGCCGAGCGGCGGATGAACACCCCGGGCTGGCCGATGATCCGGAAACGGATCAGCTCGGACAGGCCCCAATCGCCGTAGCGCATGAGGTTGAAGCGCTTTCCGTCAGCGTCTATCGAGAAAACGTCGCTGAACACCATTCCGGCATCAGAAAAAGTTCGCAGCGCCTGGACCGCCTGCGTCAGCGCCCCAGGCAGGTAGATGTCGTCAGAATTCAGCCAGGCGACGATCTCACCCTTGGCCCGCTTCAGCCCTTTGTTAATTCCATCTGCCGTGCCGCGGTCTTTCTCCGAGATCCACCAGGCCAGCTTTCCCGCGTACTTGTGGATCATCTCGACGCTGCCGTCTGTCGAGCCGCCGTCGACGATCAGATATTCCAGGTTCGGGTAATCCTGCCCGAGCACTGATTGGATGGTCTGCTCCAGGAAGGCAGCCTGGTTATACGAGGGGGTGATGATACTGACGAGGGGGAAATTCTCCACGCGAAACCGTCTCTCTATGGTGTTAGAACAACCGCTCGTACTCTACCTTGGGGAAAATGGTCAGTTTGCCGCCGATGGTCGCGTCAAGCACCTGGCGCCCAGCCTGCTCGTAGGCCTTGCGCGCCATGGCATAGCCGATCTCGGAAGTTTCCAGATCAGGCAGCTGCCAGCGGAACCCTTTGCCGAAATAATGGGGGGAAAAGTGGTTGGGGTCGTCGCCGTCGGAAACAACTGTTTGATTTGCCTCCCCCTTGGAAGCGAAACTGTGGTCCACCCCAATCAGGATCACCTGATCGAATCCCATGTGGAAAGCCAGCTGGAGAGCAACGTTGGTCACCGTGGCACCCTCCCAGACCCGGCCGCTCACGTCCCGCGAAAAACGAGGTCCGGTGTAGGAAGTGTACAGAAACGTAGGCAGTTGATCAGGGGGGAGGTCAAGCGCATGGAAATGGCGTCTCGAACGCCAGGCGAAGAATCGCGGCAGGCTGAGCGCTGCCATCTCCTGGGCGCACTGTTCGATCACCAGATCGTTGATCGAAACCAGGTATGTGGTGCTGAAACCCAGCTCCGGGAACAGCAGGTAGATCCGGTTTAATCCAAAAGTGAACTCTTCCCGCAGCCGGGTCAGATCCGTGTTGCGCAGTGACGGTCCGTTGCCGATGATAAAGGCTCGTTGCCCGCGGTGGGCGTCTTTCAGAGCCCGCAGGCGGCGGATGCTCTCCCTGCGCCAGGGATGCCAGTACGCCGACGGAACCTCCGGAAGGCGGCGGACGGCGTCGTAAGTGTTTTTCACCGCCTGCAGGAATGGCGCGGGAAGCGCGCTCTCGAGCTCTTTTTTCATTCGGTGCTCAGTCGGGCAGTCGCGCCGCCGTCAACGATCAGCGCCTGCCCGGTCATGAAGGAGGACTGCTCGTTGTCGGCCAGGAAATAAATCGCCCGGGCGATCTCCTCGGGCTGGCCGACACGCCCGTTAACCGTCCGGCGGGCCAGATTTTCCAACCGATCCAGAATGGTCCCGCCGCCGGCATGTCCACGGTTCAAGCCGGCGCGCAGCATGGGCGTATCGACCGCGCCTGGCAGGATGGCGTTGACCCGGATGTTGTCGGCGGCGAATTCGATCGCCATGGCGCGGGTCAAGGCCAACAGACCGCCCTTGCTGGCAGCATAGGCGGCGATGTTGGCCGAAGTCGCCACCGCGTGGACCGAGGACACGTTGACGATTGCTCCGCCGCCGCTCGCCTTGAGCAGCGGATGAGCCAGCCGCGCCCCGAGGAAAACCGAGCGCAGGTTGGAGGCCATCACCGCGTCCCATTCCTCCACAGTGGTCTCGAGCAGCGGTTTGGCGATCTGAACCGCGGCGTTATTGACCACCGCGTCGAGGGTCGGCGAGAAACTGCGGGCTTGCTGGTAGATTGTTTCGAGATCGGCGGGATCGGAGATATCCGAATGGATGAATAAACCGTGTCGGGGGAACCCCTCGCCAAAATCCTTCCGATCGACGCCGATCACGCCCCAGCCGTGCTCGCTGAACACCTTTACGGTTGCCCGGCCTATTCCGCCGGCCGCGCCCGTGATCAGCATGATGCGTTTTTCTGTCATGATCCTATCCTGTCGGAAAATTGTTACTTAACGCCAATTCAATCCAAAATAAATCAGCAGCCTTCTGGTTGATTTATAAACGCCTCCAGACCGGACGCATCCATCCCCAAGCCCTCCAGAAGGTTGCGGATGGTGTTCCAATGCACGCGCTCCCAGGCAGCCGGGCTGGCGTTGGAGTTGTGCGCCGCCAGCATGACGTGATCCATCTCGCGCAGGGGGGAGTCGAGCGGCAACGGCTCGACCTCGAACACGTCCAGAGCCGCGCCGCCCAGCCGGTTGTGCTCGAGCGCATGTATCAGCGCCGGCTCGTCGATGATCGGTCCGCGGGCGGTATTGATGATCACCGCGCCGGGTTTCATCAAAGCCAGCGTCTCTGCGTTGATTAGATGGTAGCTGGTCGGGTTCAGGTCGCAGTTGACGCTGACGAAATCGGCCTGCCGGAGCAGTTCGGGCAGCGGGACCATCCGCACGCCGTACTCCACAAGGAAATCCGGCGCGATCGGGACGATATCATTGCCCAGCAGGGTCATCCCGAAAGCCCGCGCCCGCCGCAGCACCGCCTTGCCAACGTTGCCGACCCCGATCACGCCCAGAGTGCACTCGCTGAGCGAGCGCCCGGGCAGCTTGGCCCAGACGCCCTCGCGCATCGCCCGGTCCATCCACTGCAGACGGCGGGCGAAGGCCAGGATATAGCCCATCACACTGTCGGAAACGGGCAGAGTGAAAGCGTTGGGTGTGTTGCCCACCCGGATCCCCAGCCGGGCAGCCGCCTCCCGGTCGATCGAGTCGACGCCCGTGCCCCATTTGGAGATCACCTTCAACCGCGGCAGGCAGGCCAGCATGACCCGCTCCGTGTAGCGGTCGTCGCCGCAGACTGCCCCGTCGAACTGCCCGGCGTAGGCCAGAATCTTCTCCTCGGACAGCCTTTCATGCACTTCCGGAAGGATGACCTCCAGCCCGTAGTGCTCGAATACTGGAAGGAAGCGATCGAGGGAGGGTATCATATACGGTGCAGACAGCAGGATGGTTTTCGGCATAAAAATCTCTTCCAGAATATTTATTGCCCGCTCTTCAAGCGGTGGGCGAGAAGCAGGTCGGCGATCAGAAAATCATGCTCCTCGTCAATATCCATGGCTTCGGTCGCCTCAATCTCAAACAAGTAGGGCCGCTCGCCGATCCGGTTGCGGCGCAGTTCGAGCGTCTGACGGCTGAAGAGGTAGATGCAGGAATTTTCCTCATAGACCGGCGGCAGGTCCTGGGTTCGCAGCAGAATAGCGGGGTTGTGATTCAGCGGGCGGGCCAGCCCGTCCCACAGGCGGGTTTGCAGGCGGGTGACGGAGAAGAGGGAGTCGTAGGCAGGGTAATTCGCCAGCAGGGTGCGAATCGCGCGTGAGATCGTTTCACCGCGCAGCAATGGGTTGGTGGAATGAGTTTGCAGGTACAGGTCAGCCTGCGCCTGAGAGGTATCGTACATCAGGATTTCATTCATCGGCACCGTGTCGGCGGTCAGATGCGCGGGGCGCGGCAGCAGGCGCACCTGAGGGTAATTGGCGGCGATCCCCTCCATCAACACCGGCGAATCGGTGTCAACCACCACCTCGCTGATCTCAGCGCAGGTCAGGAGCGTGTCAAGGATGTGCTGATAAAGCGGCTTGCCTGCCAGCGGATAAAGCGGCTTGCCTGCCAGCGGGCGGTAATTCTTTTCTGGCACACGCACCGAGTGGTGGCGCATGGGCACCAGGGCAACAATTTTCAGGTCCATCAGTATTCCCCTGCCAGCAAGATTGAAATCCTCGCCTTGATTCTACACCGGCTTTACCTTTCCCGGTCGTACAGAATCGGCTCAACCCGGCGCGGATTCTCGCCCCGCGGTGCAGCCGGCTCCCCGCCGGGGTAGTAAAATGTCTGTTTGAGCTGCCAGGTCAGCGGGCCGGAGCGGCGGTAACCCTGATACGTGCCCCAGAACTGCCTGTGGCGGAAGCGGAGGATGTTCAGCCATTCGCGCCCGAACAGACCCTCACCGGCCGCGGCGCGCCAGTCGCTCCAGGTGTTGCTGAGCCACAGGCGGAGAAAATCGAGATAGCGGAAATTTTCCTGCGGGTAGATCTGCTTGAAGGCCATCCCCTCACGGCGGTAGCGGTTAAATATTCCCTGCCAGGTTTCATTGTGAACATGGATGATCTCCGCGTCAGCCACATAGGAGATCGCGTAACCCTGAGCCTGCGCCCAGCGCGCCCAGGCCAGGTCTTCCAATCCGGAAAGCAGCTCGTCGTAAGGATGCTGCTCCCAGATCCGGCGGCGGATGGCGGCGTTGGCGTTGTTGCAGAATGGGTGGGTCTGGCGTTCAACCGCCTGGTCGGGGTACCAGCGGCGGAATATCTGCTGCTCGGAGTATTTTGTGGTCAGACCGCCGCGCTGCTTGCCGTACGTCAGCGCGACCTGGGGATCCGTGAAAGGCTTCAGGAGCAGTTCCAGCCAGTCGGGATAAACCGGATAGACGTGCGCGCTAGCCATCACGACCAGGTCGGCTTTAGCCTGGGCGATTCCCAGATTGAGCGAGCGCCCAAAGCTGAAATCCTGCGGCCGGATGTGGACGATCTCGACCGGGTAGCGCGAGGCGATCGCTACCGTGGCGTCGGTCGAACCCGAATCGACCAGGATGATCTGCACGCTGCGCACCGTCTGCTCGAGGATGCCGGTCAGCAGACGGCCGATGTGCTCCTCTTCATTGTAAGCTCGGATGACGATCGAGCAGTCTGGTTTGGTCATGCGGCGTTGAAATCCTCTTCGAGTAGAAAATCTCCGCTGTGAAGCAGGCCGGAGACCAGCGCCCGGATCGCCGGCGAACGCTGCGGGGTGAAATCCTGCCAGGCCACTTCGCGGCGCAGGCGGACAAAGCCGGGCGTGAGGTCCTGAGTCAGCACGTGCTCGAACGGCAGAGAGGCTCGGAACAACTGGTAGTATAGAAAGCGCCGGGCATTGCGCTGGAAATCGGGCGGAACGGAGACTCTCTCCGCCGCCAGCAATTCTTCGGCTGTGCGCCGGTGAGCTTCAGGCGAATCCGGCAGGAAAACGGTCGGAAGCTGAGTGTAGCGCGCCTTGCCGCCGCAAAGCACCGCCGCCCCCATGATGGCTGCCTCAAGACCGATGGTCGAATTATAGACCATGACGAACTTCGACCTCTGGATCAGTTCGTACGAACTGAAATACTCCTTCGGGGGGACGAAGTGAACGTTTGGCAGCCGCTCTACCTGAGAGCGCTCGACCCACTCCGCCACGCTCTCGCGGCTCTGCTTGCCTGGACGGTCTTCGTCCGGGTGCGCGCGGATGACGAAGAATGTTTCCGGGTGAGCCCGGACGATCTCTAAAACCTGGTCGAGCCAGGCGAACATGTGCTCGAAGACCACGTTGGCGTGAACCTGGCTGGTGTCGAAAATGACATTGGTAAAGACTGGCACAACCTGCTTGAAATCGGCGATGCGCTGAAGCAAATCCGGATCCAGACTGCGCATCTCCGGCCAGAAACGGATGCCCGCCATGCTGAAATTGCCCTGCATACGGCGTTCCAGGTACTGGTTCAGGCGCGAGTCCTGAGCCGGGCTCAAGCTGAAGGATTCGGGCACATGGATCGGGTAGGCGGTGGCGTGTCCGCGAGTGAAGAAGGCGCTGAAGGGCTGCAGGCCGACCTCATGAGTGACCACCCACAATCCGCGCTGCTGGGCAACGCGGCGGGCGACCGCTTCCGGGAAGGAGATTCCATTAAAAACTACCACCCCGCGGGGGTTGACCACGTCCAGGAAGGACGAAAACTCTCCCGCGACCCGCCAGGCGGAGCGGATAAACTGGGCGAAAAGACTGCGCGTTCCGCCGTCATCCACGAGATGATGACGGCGCAGCGACCAGCGCAGCGAAGGCAGGACAAGCTCTCCCAGCGGCATTCCCTTCCAGGAGAACTGCTCCATCTCGGGGACGCTCAGGCCGTTGAGCGCAGCATCGAGATCGGGGTCGGCCTGGTAGTCAAACCAGCGCACCTTCCCGCCCGCGTACAGCCGCTTCGATTGTCTGACGCAGACAGCGCAGGGAGGTGGCGCGGAAAGTTCGGCCGCCCTCACGCCCAACTGACACTGCTGCATCCCTGCCCGGCAGACAAAATGGATTACCGGCGCGCCGGCCAGACGCGCCGCCCAACCCGCCAGCAGACTGAATGAAGCATTCAGGCTGACCCAGGCCAGACGGCTGGAAGCGTTAAAGAAGACCAGCGGGCGCGAGTCGCCGTCAGAGCCTGCGCGCCGTTCGATCTGCGCCGCAAGCCGGGCGATCCGCAGGTTATTCTCCGCCTGCAGCCAGCGCCGCTGGAACCCTTTGATTACTCGTGAAACCGTCCAGGCCATACCCGGTCAGTTGATAAAACGGCGCAGCTTGCGCATCGAGGGGATTTCGCTCTGATAGACTTTCTTCACCCCGTCGCCAAGGGCCAGCTCGGTCACCCGAATGTACTTGACCAGCCGCTCAAAACCGCCCGGCTCCACAGAAGCAGCCTGATCCGAGCCCCACATGGCCCGGTCGAGGGTGATGTGGCGCTCCACCAGGCAGGCGCCCAGCGCCACCGCCACCGCCGACGGGATCAGCCCGACCTCATGACCCGAATAGCCGATTGGGCAGTCGTATTCAGACTTGAGGGTGTTGATCATGCGCAGGTTTAATTCCTCCGGCGGGCAGGGGTAGGCGCTGGTCGTGTGGCAAATGACCAGTCGATCCT
>FWPV01007919.1_pt1 | contig 15675 bp, 19 predicted proteins | sample 2228371 | NCBI WGS metagenome assembly FWPV01 (sample SAMEA103939776, study PRJEB20133) | metagenome | reverse complement strand
TAAAGGAATGGATAATAACTATTGATGAATATAAAACTTACGACGGAATAAAGATTCCCGCTAAAGGTAAAGCAACCTGGAAACTTGAAGAAGGAGATTTCACCTGGTATAAATTGGAAATCTTTGATGTGGAGTATAATTAAATATTAATTTATCAGTTAACTATAGAATTGCTATGAAAGCAAAAAACTCTTACTCATTATTCAAAGACAAAGTTTACTCTATGTTTCCAAACATTGCCCGTGAGGAATATCTTGCTTTTGAGGAAATATTCACTCCTGCAATTTATCCCAGGAAAACAATTTTGTGTAAGCCAGGCAGAGTTGCAACGGAGCTTTACTTTGTTAACAAAGGCAGTTTAAGATTATTTTATGAAACAGAAGGAATTGAAAGAACATTATTCTTTGCTTTTGAAAATCAGTTTACAGGACCGTGCCGAAGTTTTATGCTTGGTGAACCCAATCACCAGATATTTGAAACACTTGAAAAGTGTGAACTGCTTGTGGTTAAAAAACAGCCATTTATTGATGCACTCGATAAATTTCCACGGCTTGCATTATTAAGAAGTATGATTGCCGAAGAGAATCTATTTATTACTGAAAGTATTGTCTCTTTCCTTCTACTGAACTCTCCTGAAGAAAGATACATCAATCTCATCAATCACAATCCGGAAATTCTTAAAAGAGTGCCGCAATATCAGATCGCATCATATCTTGGTATTTCACCGATCTCACTGAGCAGAATAAGAAAAAGATTAATTACCAGAAAGTAATTTCTTAACAAAAGTTAATTTAAATGTGTGTTGTTGCTTTCTAATTTTGGCCCAACAAAAATATTTTCTAAAAAATAAAAAGGAGTCAATTAAATGGAACAAAAGCACACACCCAAAAATTTTAAAATGATGGGCATAGAATTAAACATCAAGGTTTCCAAGGATGATTCTGCAAATAAAATTTCATCTATTGAGCAAATTGTTTCTCCAGGCGCTGGTTCGCCTCCTCATATTCTCCACGATGCGGATAAAATGATTTATGTAATTGACGGGAAATTTTTGCTAAGAAATGGTGATCAGAATATCGAGGGCGAAGCCGGAACAATGGTTTATATTCCTAAGGGTGTAATTCACAACTTTAAAAATATCGGAGACTTTCCGGGAAAAATTCTTGTCACTTTAACGCCCGGTGGCCACGAAGATTTTCTTTATGAATTAAGTAACAGATTGGAAAATGAAAAACCAACTCCACAGCTGATGAAAGAAGTTGGTGCCCGTCATAATGTTGAAATGGTAATTGGAATTTAATTCTATCAGCCCAGTAATCTTCCGGGCTGAATATTTTATAGAAACTTCTGAAAAATTAAAGAAATATGTCACACTGAGCTTGTCGAAGTGTGATTTTCTCCTAAAATGTCAGTCTTCGACAGGCTCAGACTGACACATGTCAAATATTTCAGAAGTTTCTTATAAATGAATGTTCAAACTAATTTGAATTATTATCTGCCAGATATTTTCTTCCGACGGAGATTAAGGCAATCATCCAGAACAATGTTGCAAGTGGATAGGTAACCTTTAATCCAACTTCCCATTCCAGAACCTGAGCAAGAGGAAATCCGATTCCGGCAAGAATTAAAAGCACAGAAATCCACGCGGGTAAAGTTCTTGCTTTCAAAAACCCGGCACCAAGGATGATGGATGTAACCGGAAATAATGGACCGAGCAATGCAACAAGTAAATATTCAAGTCCGGGATTTGCATAAAATTTTGTCCACACTTCTTCAGTTGCGCCGTAATTTCTTAGCGTCCATTCGATTACTCTGAAAAGCTCGTGACTTACGCCCACAACAGCTCCGCATAAACCAGTAAATGCTGTAACAAGTCCAAGTTTTTTATGAGTTGCGCTTAACTGATCAGCGAGTTCAAGATAAATGGGAACAAAAAATATTAATGCAAACGAACCAAAAATTCCTTCCACATAACTGGTTTGAGCATTTGGAAGCAGACCAATGCCCAAAGAAAAAGTCATTGCAGAGATAAATAATAAAATCGGTCCGGCAAAGAAAGAGAATTTTGTGATCGATTTTAGTGCAGTTGTTTTTGTTGAGTAGTTCATTTTGTGTCTCCTTTTTTAGTTATAGATTTTTTTGAATTGATATTCTGTTACAAATTCTGGTGTTAGTTTGAAAGCAATGTTTCTTAAACCAATCAGCAGTTTATTTTCAAGTTGACCAACAGCACCGAGTTTTCTTGAGGTGTTGATAATAAACTTTGTCTTTTCAAGTCTTCTTCTTTCAAAAGATTTGAATGCCGAAGGAAAGTTTTTGCCCGAAGCAATTTCCTGATGAAGAACCATAACATCTTCAATTGCCTGACAGGCACCCTGACCAAGATTTGGTGTGGATGCGTGTGCTGCATCTCCTATTAAAAGAACTTTATCAAACGCAAACCGGCTTAATGGTTCAATATCACAAATATGATTTTTAATAAGCCTGTCGTAGGATGATTTTTCTAAAGTTTGCCCAACAAGGTTATGGTAACCATCAAAATGTTCCTGAAGATTTTTTATTGAGTAATGAATTATCTTTACATCAAAATAACTGCTGTTAATTGTAGCATACCAATAAAGTTTGTTGTCATTAATCGGAACAATTCCAAATCTTCCTTTGCTGCCCCAGGTTTCTGTTGCTTCGGTTATTTGTGGATTGTTATTATCAATGACACTTCTCCAGCAGAAGTAACCGGCATATCTCGGTTTGGAATCGGGAATAAGCTGCAGTCTGATATTTGAATTTATTCCATCTGCACTGATAAGATAATCACCTTCAGCTATTGAGCCGTCTTCAAAGTGGAGAATTACTTTTTCATTTCTCTCGCTTACTGACACAGCTTTTTTATTGGTGAAGAAAATGTTTTCAGGCAAATAACTTTTTAAGATTTGATGCAAGGTGTGTCGGTGGATAGCGAGTCCGGCAAACAGCTCTCTGTTTTTTGAAAATGGTTTTTGATTTCTGATTACATTTCCTTTTTCATCAAGGATAGCAAGCTGGTTGATTGGATTTGCAGATTGAATGATTTCATCTTCAATACCAAGGTACTCCAAAGCTTTGATTGCATTACTTTGAATTACTAATCCGGCTCCAACAGGTTTTAATTCAGAAGCAGATTCAAAAACAGAAGTTTCTATGCCAAGTTTCCATAAAGCGATTGCACAGGTTAATCCGGCAATACCTCCGCCGTTGATTAAAACTTTCATTTAAAGTCCTTTCTTTTTGTTGGAACAAACTTATTCCAATATTCAGAAAGGGCTTTTTACAAATGTTAAATTATTTGTGTGAAGTAATTAACAAATGTTAAAAAGTTATTGTATTCCTGCTCTTATGCGGCTTAAGCTGACTTGTGTGGTTCCAATATATGATGCGATGTGTTTGAGGGGAGCACGGTTTATTATTCCGGGATATTTCCTTTCGAACTCATAATATCTTTCTTTTGCTGAAAGAAATCTGATGCTTTCAATCTCTGCCTGACATTCAACAAAAGCCATAATTGCAAGTTTCCTCCCACACTTTTCTATTTGATGATACTGATCGCACAGTCTGTCAAATTCATAATTATAAATTTCAATCACTTCTGAATCTTCAAGTAATTCCATTGCTTTGTGTGATGGTTCGCCGGTAAAATAACTCGGTAATCCTCCGAGAAAATTCATATCCATTGCAAAGTAATCTGTTATATCATTTCCATCACGAATGTAGTAAACTCTTCCAAGTCCTTTTACGATGAAATAAAGTTTTCTTGAAACTTCACCCAACTGAAGGAGGACGGTATTCTTTTTATAACTTTTTCTTGTACAGATTTTTTCAAGAGCTTCCTGCTCAAATTTACCAAGTGGAGAAATCGAATTGAGAACTTCAATCATTTCGTTCATATTGTTTTCCGACTAATTGTTATAAGATGCATAAAAAAACGCTGGCGAAAATTTAATAAGAAATAAATTATTAAGAATATCTTCAGATAATAGAAGTATTGTTGAACCTAATATTATCAGAAAGCTTCACCAAAGCCCAGGTAAATCTGACCTCCGTCTTTACCGAAACCAAAATCTGCTCGCAGTAATATCTTTTCTTCGGGAATAACATTTAATCTTAAACCAAAACCATAAGCAAAATTTAAATCACCCAAAGAGTAATCAGAAATATTTTTGGCAACCTGAGCTGCTCCGGCAAAAACAGTCATCCCCACAATCCAATAAACAGGGAAACGATATTCTGCTTGCAAAAAATAGCTGTTCTCATCTCTGTATCTTCCCTGATAGATACCACGCATATTTTCTTTTCCGCCTATTGTCGGAAGAATATAAAATGGAGTATTTCCCTTTGTTGACGATGCCGAAAATTGAAATGCAAAAGTGGTAGGTGAATCAAAAACAGAGAACGTTTTGTAATTACGAATGTCAATCAAAAGGCTTGTGAAATTATAATCACTTAAAAAAAGTTTGTTGAAAAAATTTAACTGTACTTCAGCATATTCACCTTCCGAAGAAGAAAATGTGTTATCGCGTGTATCGAATATTGCATTAACGCCCAAACCAGAAACCGTACCGCCTTCAGAACCGGTTACTTGTGAATTACTGATACTTCCATCGGACTTTGATTCTACTATTTTATCGTTTCGTAATTCTTGTCTTAGTCCTACATATAATCCCCCATTGCTTTTAGTAATCAGACGTTTGATTACAGTATTTCTTATCAAATAGTATCTTGGCGTGTAAACTTCTTCATCCTCTTCTTTGGTAAAGTTACCGATACCAAAGAATGAAGTTGGAAATCTGTTAAAGGAAAAATATCCATAAAGACGATAGTCATCGTTTGAGAAGTAAATATCATAGTCAAGTTCAATCATAAACTGGTTTTTGGTTGTATACTGAGCAGACGGAATTATATTTGAAGCCCTGGAACTATAAATATTGTTTGATGAAGTTCTAAAATAGAAAAGACCAGCCGCACCAAATGCCCATTCGGTTTCGGGTGTGTAACTTGCAAACGGAAATGCTAACCAGCCGGATTTGCTTTCCGAAGATGTTGTATCTTCAACAGTTTGTGAAATAATGATGTTATTTAATAAAAGAAAAAGAATCAACTTTTTCATTTTAATTCTCCTTTTATCTCATTTATCCATCCACTCTTTAAATGCGGATGATCTTTCAACACTTACAAGTGCTTCAACATCTTTTGGTTCAGAAGGAGTTAGTTCAATCTTAATTCTTGAGCGGGAATAAGGAATCATATTCCTGATCGCATTGAACGATACTATCATCTTTCTGTTGATACGGAAAAACTTTTCGGGATCAATTACTTCCTGAAGTTTATCAAGAGTAAAATCAATCGGGAATGTACTGCCAGACGAAGTTGTTAAGAAAACACTTTTCTCCAGTGCATAGAAATAAGCTACTTCATCAGTCTCAACCTTTTTTATCTTCTGCCCATACTGAATTAGAAATCTTTTCTTATAACTTATCTCCTTTTTTTGAATGCTTCTGATGATTTCCTCAAAGTCCATTAAGTAAGATGATTTAATATTTTTGTACTTATTGAGTGCTTCGCGTAATTCATCTTTCTTAATTGGCTTGAGCAAGTAATCAATGCTATTGAGTTTGAAGGCTTTTATTGCGTATTGATCATACGCGGTGGTGAAGATAATCGGGACATCAACATCAACCTTTTCAAAGATTGAAAAACTCAATCCGTCTTCAAGCTGAATATCGAGAAAGATTAATTCCGGCTTGTTCTGTTTAAGATATTTAATTGATTGCTCAACAGAAGGTATCTTTGCAGAAATTTCTATCGAAGCATCAATCTCATTGATTAACTCTTCTAATCTTTCTGCAGCAAGTTTTTCATCTTCAATAATTATTGTTTTCATAACTACACTTTAATCATTTTAAAAAGACTCTTCACTTCGTTCAGAGTGACAATGATATTCGTCATTCTGAATGAAACGAAGCGGAATGAAGAATCTCCATTCCACCCGGCTTAGATTCTTCGCTGTCGCTTAGAATGACTAAAACATTACTCCGGCTTTTTCAATGGAATTTTTGCAATGTACTCTTTTTCTGTGACAGAAAACTGCGGAAGTATTTCTCCAAGCAACTCATATCTCTTATTTAGATTGCTTAGTCCAACTCCCTTTGAGTCTGTGCCCTTTATTTTGAGCTGAAGATTATTAACAATCACCAGCCAATTATCTTCGTTGTAAATTTTTATTTTCAAAGGATTATCTTCCGATGCTTTGTTGTGCTTGAACACATTCTCGAGTAACGTCTGCACTGCAAGCGGCGGAACAAAATAATTTAGCTTTGATGCATCAACATTTATTTCCATATCCACAGCTTTATCAAACCTGATCTTTTGTAAATACAAAAAAGATCTGGCAAAATCTATTTCTTCTCTCAGCTCAACAACGGGTTTTTCAATTACATCAAGCGTGTAGCGGTAAACAGATGAAAACTCATCCACGAAATTCTGCGCTTTATCAGAATCTTTTTTAATCAAAGATGAAAGTACATTCAGACTGTTGAACAAAAAATGCGGATTAAGCTGACTCTTTAATGTTTCGAATCTTATCTGCGAGTTTTCTCTTTCTAATTTTTCTGCCTTCACTAAAGTCTCCTGATTTCTCTTAAACCAAACTATAGCTTCAATTCCGGTTATAATCAGAAGATTAATAACTGATGTAATAAGAGAATTGTTGATAATGTTTTTTAACAATCCATCTTCATAAGGCATTAAGGTTCCGGCGATGATTGTTACAAGCGAACCGATAGTTACTCCAGCAATAATCGAAAGAATAAACTCAACAGGAATTCTTGCTAATAACCTTTGCGGTAGTGGAAATATTTTATCAAGCTTATTAATAATCTGAAGATCGAGGTAAACCAGGATCAATGCAAAAACAAAACTGAATGTTGTTCCTATTGTAAGCCGAATCAAGAAATTGATAACATTTGGAACTACGATAAAACCGGTAATGTAGTTGTAAGTAATGACTATCAGCTGGACAAAAAATGCCAGCAAGAAAATAGTCAGTACAGTATATTTATTTAATTTCATTTTCACACTTCAAAATTCGTTAAAAATTATATTAGATACCTTCTAATTAAATTATTCCGAAAATTTTTTCACATTCTAAGCTGCGTATCAGTAACAAGTTTTTCTTTATAAGGAAATTGTTTTTCAAATTCGTTTAATTCATCTTCATTTACATTGAAACTTTCATCCTCAACGAATCTTCCCTTTACATCAGTTAATGCGTTTGTAAATAGCTCCAAAGCCATAAAGGGCTCGAAGTTTTGATAATCTTTTGTCGTTATCTCAAACTCTTTAGCATTCCTAAAACCAAAGCGATGATAATAAGCGGGGTTACCAAAAAGAATCATTCCCCGAAATCCTAATCTCTGCGCTAATTTTATTGATTCCTCCAACAACTTTCCGCCAATTCCTCTTTTTTGAAAATCCGGTAATACTGACAAAGGTCCAACACACAAGACTTCGAATTCGTTATTTTGTGAATCAACTACCTTTGCTTTTGTCGAGATAATATGCCCAACAATTTTATCGTTATAGAAAGCAACAAGGTCAAGCTCTTTAATATAACTTTGACTTTTTCTCAGATTATGTAAAACTAAATGCTCGCTGCAACCAGGTTTGTAAACATTCCAGAATGCTTCGCGTGTAATATTTTCAGTGATAGCAAAATCATTCTCGCTTATTTGTTTAATAAGTAAATTCATTTTCTATACTCCAAAGATTTAGTTTTATTTTTCTTGGTTCTAAATTCATTAAAAAAATTTTAAGATGCCTGGATTTCTGAATTATATCGGGAAGGGCAAGCCCTTCCACTACTAAAAATATTTGTAGGGAGAAGGCTTGCCTTGTCCGAACGATTAAAACGACCAGGACACTTCAAAACCTACAGATAAATAATTCAAACTAACATCAGTACTAACATTGTTAATTGTAATCTCTCTGCTTAGAGAGCGATATCTTATTGAAGGCAGCAACGAAAAATTCTCGTTTAATGGAATTACTATACCAGCTTCTGCCTGCCAGCCCAAACCGTGACCGGAATCTATTATAATATCACCGGCATTGTTTTCAATTTCGATATGATTATATGTTCCGCCGGCTCTTAAAAGATAACTTATGTTTGTTTCTCCAATCGGATGAATGAATTGAAGTCCAAAAGTATAACCAGTTTCCTCAAAACTTCCATCAGTTCCTGCAAAAGATTGATCAACAGCAAAATTGTTATAACTCCATCCTGCATAAGCTGCAAGATGAGGCATAAATCTGTAACCGATGGTTAACTCTCCGCCAAATCCTAAACCAAGATCAGCATCTGAAATATCCTGAGTAGCGTAATTTACTCCGGGTCTGAATTCCATACTCCATTTGTCCTGTGCAAAAGATTGATTGAATACAAGAAATATTATCAGGGCAACAACTATTAAAAATAACTTTTTCATTTCTATCTCCTTTTAAGGTTGTGAATAAATGTATTTAAGTTTCTGTTCCAAACTTAAAAGCTGAAATGGGCGCAGGAAAAAATAAGGCGATGAGCCTGTTAGAACTGATGATGAACCTGATAAAAATCAGATCGAAATCGTTCAGATATTCATTGAACTTTTAATATCGTTAGCGTGTTTTTCGGATAGTGATGAGACCTTATATTATAAAAATATGTGGAATCCTTTTCATATTTGCTTTTTCTGTTCACGGTCAGACTGATAGTCTATTTCATTCATTCCATCAAAGCAGAAATAATATAAATGAAAACGCAATGCTGGTTCTTGGTGGTTGGGCTGCAGCAAATATTCTTTTCGGAACTTATGGAAATTTCAATGCAAAAGGCGAAGCAAAATATTTTCATCAGTTTAATGCATTGTGGAATGTTGTAAATCTTGGTATTGCTGCATTTGGATATTTCAATGCTGTTAATTCCGATATTACTTCATTGACAAGTCTTGAAATTCTGAATGATTATAACTCTCTTCAGAGTTTTCTTTTACTAAATGCCGGATTGGATGTTGCTTACATTATGACTGGATTTTATTTGAAAGAAAAATCAAAAAATTCATCAAGCACAGAAAGATTGAAAGGATATGGAAACAGTTTGCTGCTTCAAGGCGGATTTCTATTAGCGTTTGATGTTGCGTTGTATTTCATCCACCAAAGTAATGCAAACATTAATCTTTATCCCCAGTTGGAAAGTTTGCTTGCAGGTGGTGTGGGCGTTGGAGTAAATATCAGAATCTAACTCAACGATTTTTTTAAGTTTTATAATTTAATGTTAGTCTGAGCCTGTCGAAGACTGACGGAACATATTCATAGCATAGATTTAGTCACAAAGTCATCCTTCGACAAGCTCAGGATGACAAAAAGGAAATTTTATGAAAACTTATTTGGTAGTCGGTGGCACATCCGGAATTGGCTTGGAGACGACAAAACTTTTAAGACAAAATAATCGCGTTGTTGTGTTGAGCAGAAATAACAAAAATCTGGATGGATTAAATAATGTTGAATTTCATTCTGCTGATGTTACAAAACCCGCCGATGAACTTCCACAGATTGATGGTCTGATAAATGGTTTGGTTTATTGTCCCGGCACAATAAATCTTAAACCATTAAAAAGTTTAAAGATAGAAGACTTTCAAAATGACTTTGATATTAACCTGCTCGGTGCAGTAAAAGTTATTAACAAATACTTTAACAATTTAAAGTCAGCAGAAAAATCGAGCATAGTAATGTTTAGTACAGTTGCTGTTCAGACAGGAATGCAATACCACGCATCGATTTCATCCGCAAAAGGTGCTGTTGAAGGATTGACAAGATCGCTTGCTGCAGAATTCGCACCAAATATTCGGGTTAATTGCATTGCGCCATCAATAACAAACACTCCGCTTGCAGAAAAGTTATTAAATAACGAGACAAAGATTAAAGCTTCTGAAGAAAGACATCCGTTGAAAAGAATAGGCAATGCAAAAGAGATTGCTGAAACCGTTGCTTTTCTTCTCTCTGATTCCGCTTCATTCATTACGGGACAAATAATTAAAGTAGATGGTGGAATATCATCAATAAAAAACCTTTAACGACTATGATTATAAAAAAAGAAAATCTATTGGCTTTTGAAAAACTTTACAGAACCAACTTTGTTAACTCACTTTCCGGTTTTAAAAGTGCAAATCTGATTGGAACAATCTCAGGTGAAGGTAAAACTAATCTTGCAATTTTCAGTTCAGTAATTCATGTTGGCGCAAATCCGCCTTTGGTCGGAATGTTGGTCCGTCCTGTTTCTGTGCCAAGGCATACTTATACTAACATAAAAGAAACCGGTCATTTTACAATAAACCACATAAACCGAAATATCTATAAACAAGCACATCAAACTTCTGCAAGATATGACAAAGAAATTTCTGAGTTTGATGAATGTGGGCTTACACCTGAATTTTCTACAAATGTAAAAGCTCCTTATGTGAGGGAATCAAATATTAAAATTGGCTGCCGTTTTGTTGAGGAGCATCAAATTAAAACCAACGAAACAATTTTTATTGTCGGTGAAGTTATTGAAGTTATTATTCCCGATGATGTTTTGATGCATGATGGTTATGTAGATATTGAAAAAGCAGAAACAATAGCAATCAGCGCTTTAGACAGTTATCATCAGACAAAACGAATTTCCAGATTATCTTATGCAAAGCCGGGTGCTGAACCAAAAAAGATTTAAACACTCTAACACCTTCTTTAAAATTTTATTTAGATGATTAAAAGATCTGCTAACATCTGTTCAATCTGTGTCACCTGCGTTCTGTTGTGTTTATCTTTCCGGGAAGTACAATAGTTCCCAATCCATCTTCTCCACCGACTTGACAACCTCTGCCGTTTACAAATTCATAAACAGTTATTGCTGCAACAGATGCATCAAGCATATCTTTTACTCCACCAACAAAATTATTAAGACTCAATTCATATTTAACATTTTCATTCTCAAGCATTCGATAGGATGCAGAAGGAAAAACTTCATAAACAAAAGGAAAGTCCTTAAGAGAATTATAAATTGAGTAACCAAGCTTCATCCAAGCGGGAGAATCTTTTCTGGTTCTTGTCCATTGTGGATTTGCAATGTTATAAGATTTGATCACCACTTCACATTCACGTCCAACTTTTTCAGTTTTACTAATCAGCCACTTGTTATTTTTTCTGTCAAATTCTCTTTTGCGAAGTTTATTTATCGGCATTCGTGGAGCATCAATTCCAATTGCAATCTTACTTTGATCGTTGCCACTGATTTTGAGAAAAAGATCTTTAAATGATTTTGGTATATTTTCTTTTATCCATCCACTTGTAACATATTTTTTATTTTCGTCAATAATGTAAAAACAACAGCCGCGAATTATCTGAACATCTATTCCGACAAAGTAATTAATCATTTCTGTTCATACTCATCAATCTTTGAGCGGATGATTTCAGCGCTCTTTTTCAAAAGCATTTTTTCTTTTACACTCAGTTTAATTGGAAGCACTCCAAGATCTCCTTCACCACCGATAAGATGTGGCAGTGACAATGTAACATTTTTTATTCCTTCAATATCATCTTTAAGTGCGCTTACAGTTAACACAGCACGATTATCCCGATTGATTACTTCAACAAGTTTTGCAATTGCTCCGGCAACTCCATAGTAAGTTGACCCTTTGCCTTCAATAATTTTGTAAGCAGCATTGCGGACTCCATCATCAATTCTGTTCTTAATCTCATCACTGAATTCGATATTTCTGTAAGCAATAAAATCTTCCAGAGGTAAGCCACCGATATCAACATTTGACCAGCAAAGTACCTCTGAATCGCCGTGCTCACCGACTACATAAGCGTGAACATGCTGTGGATCAACACCGATGTGATTACCGAGCAATGATCTGAATCGTGCCGTGTCTAATGTTGTTCCTGTTCCAATAATTCTTGACTGAGGAATTCCGAACTCTTTAGCAATATCGGTGCAAATATGAGTTATTATATCAACCGGATTGGTTGCGACAAGAAAAATTGCATTTGGATTTACTTCTGCTGTATGAGAAATAATATTTCTCATAATAGAAGCATTCTTCTCCATAAGCATTAGTCTTGTTTCGCCGGGTTTCTGACTTGCACCGGCAGCAATCACAACTATTTTTGCGTCTTTCAAATCTTTATAACTGCCTGCATAAATATCTGTTGCAGCAGCAAACGGAACTGCGTGCATAATATCCTGTGCTTCTGCAATCGCACGTTTTTGGTTTGCATCAATCAGTACAATATCACTTGCAGCTTTACGCATCATAATTGCATAAGCCGAAGTTGCACCAACCATTCCACTACCGATGATTCCTACTTTCATATTTCTAATTCAATAAAAATTGTCTGATTAATTCTAATTCTGTATTAGATATCTGATTATCTAAGGCGGAGTTTTTAACGGTTGTAATAAAGTTCTGAAAGCTCTGAAAATCAATGTTTGGATTATTACCCAGCTGATTAAAATATTGTGTTATTAGATTTTGCAATTCAGCCACATTAGTTCCTCCTGCAAGCGGAACAAGTAACGCAGTTAATTCCTCAAGCATAAAAGAGCTTGAGAAGTTTCTCACGTAATTAAATCCTAGTTCAAATAGTCCGGGTACATTGGCAAACAGGAAGCTGATTATTGCTGAAGAGAAAAACACAATTCCCACCACAGCAATTATTGCTAAAAACAGAATACCTATGCCTCCGATGATTACAAGTTTTCTCAATCGTTTTTTAAACCTGTAATCTGTTCTGATTCTGTATCGGAGCTCATCTAAATTTATTTTCATAATATTTACCTGCCCTTTAAGCTGATTTCAGAATCTGTTTTTCAAATTTAATATTACTCAGATATACTTCACACTCATCCCATAGTTTTTTCTCTTCTTCGGGATTGTTGAACTTACATTTTTCTTCTTTTCTCTGATTATAAAATCCGCCGTTACTGCCATTAATTATATCTGCGGATGCAAGCCACACAATTGTATCTGCACCCTCTTCGATTGTTCTTCCTTCAATAAGAGAAAAAACTTTCAGCAAAAATTTACCAACAACATTCTGCTCTCTGAATAACTCAGTTGAAGGGACAAATCCGGGAGTCATTGAATATACCGAGATATTATAATTCTCAAGTCTTCTAGCCCATTCGCGGGTTAGCATCCTGTTTGCCTGTTTGGTTTGCTTGTAGGCAAGAGTTTCGTTGTAAGTTCTTTTGTCAAAGTTGATATCGTCAATGTCAAGTCCGCCAGCAAAATGAGAAGCCACATTTATGATTCTTGACGGAGCAGCATTTTTTAATTCATCGAGTAGTAATTGTGTTAAAAGTTGATGACCGAGTACATTAACGGTGAAAGTATACTCAACACCAAACTCACTTAATTTTTTAGTTTTTGTCCACAGACCGGCGTTATTGATAAGAACATCAAGTTTATTTTCTCTTTGCTTAAATTCATCAGCAAAAGATTTAACTGATTTCATATCCGCAAGATCAAGATGCATCACAAACACATTCTGATTTCCGGTCTCTTTAATGATTTCTTCTTTTGCCTGGTTTGCAGAGTCGAGCGATCTGCAAGCCATATAAACTTTAGCTCCGAGTTTTGCTATTTGTTTTGCCGCTTCCTTACCAATGCCTTTATTAGCGCCGGTTATAATTATTGTTTTATTCTTCATTTTATTCCTCTTTTACTTTTTAATTTGTTTATTTAAGAACAATAATGAATGGGAATTCGTTCCGTTGGATTTTGTGTAGGGACAGGGCTTGCCCTGTCTGTTATAATCATTTAATTTCCTGATGAAGGGTAATTTCACCATTGAGGCTCGCTCAACCAAAAAGGGATCATTCCAAAAACAACGGCAGATACAGCTTGTCCCGACTTATAATAAAAGGTTTGTATTATATAATTTGGGAAGGGCAAGCCCTTCCCCTACAAAGGTCAAATAAAAATAATAATTGCAGTAACAGGGCTTGCCTTGTCCGAAGAGATTGGAAGCGGGAATGACAATCTGTCCCGATTTATCGGGAAGCCCTTCCCCTACAATTGAACTCATAATTTTTTTACGGCTTAACTTAATTTGAAAACTTTTCACCATCAGAAATATCCCGAATAATAGAAATGGCGTGGGAAGATCGCACGCTTTTATCAACGACTCATATATACTTTAGAAAACCATAATTTAAATAGAGGATCTATAAACTCAATTTTATCAGGCGTAATGTCTATTATCTCTTTTTTAATTAAAGATTCTTTAATACGATTTACATTAGCTGATGTGCCCAATTGATAATCTCTAAGTGTATCTGCTGAACTAAATTGCTTTACATTATCACAAAGCGCTTTAAGAAAATTTACCTGTGAATTAGTCAGATTATCAATCTCCCTCTGAAACAATATGTTATGTTGAGTAAGCAGTTCATCAATTGCTGTATTTAACTCCTTTTCAGTACAAATCCTTCGAGTATAATTCCAAGCCGTATGCGCTAATTGCTGAACAAAATAAGGATGATTTTCCATTAAATTAGCAATTTGACGGGCGTAAGTTTCACTTATTCTTTTGTTAGTCTTTTCAAAATTTTTAACAATAAATTCCACCCAATAGGACTCTGGGATTTTTTCGAGGAACATTATACTACCAAACTTATAAAACGGCATTGATTTATCTTCAAATATTTCTGTCATCATATGTCTTTTACTGCCATAAAGACAATAAGAAGAAATTCTGTGATACTGCCAATGCGCTCTTAATTTTTTTTGAAATGCAAGAGAATCTTCAAAAAATGCTATGTTCTGAAATTCATCAACACAAACAATAATCTTTATTTTTTTCTTTTTGCAAATTGCTTCCGGAAGATTTAATATCTCTTCGGGCGATTTCTTTACTTCGTTCCAATCCAGACTAATTGAAACATCAGTTGCGGGATCAACACCAACCTTAAATTTTGGAGTTATCTGCTTAAAAAAGTTTTTTGATGAATTGATTATTTCATCCCATTTAGAAAAAGAAACTTTTAGTAATTCGTTTGTAAAGTATGTATAAAATTCCTGCTCACTACGCACATTAAATAAATCCAAAAAACAAAAACGATATTCGGGATATCTCTTTTGAAAATTCCTTGACACCTGAGTTACTAATGAGGATTTTCCCCAACGTCTTGGAGAAATGATAATTGTGCTAATGCCGGATGAAAAATTTAAAAATAATTGATCTTGCTCTTTTTCTCTATCTGTGAACGCATCACCAGTTGCTATTTTGCCGTAGATAAAAGGATTTTTCATATTAACTCCGATTTCTTACACAAATGTAACTTACAATGTTGTTAGTTACAAGTCTGTAAGTCAACTCCGTTATTAATTGTGTAAGTTTATATGATGAGCTTTAAATATTAAACCTTGAAAACAGTATTAAAATACAATTGGCATAACATGTAGAATACAAATAAAATGATGTGCGTGATATTATGAGAAGGGAAATGAAACCATCAAGTTTCAGAATGTGGAGAAAAAGAGTTAATGGAAGAAAAACAAAGCATTTGTTATTGAGACCCAAAGAAGTGAATAGGTTTAAAAGTAAGAATCAATAAAAAAGCCG
>FWPV01010059.1_pt1 | contig 15678 bp, 12 predicted proteins | sample 2228371 | NCBI WGS metagenome assembly FWPV01 (sample SAMEA103939776, study PRJEB20133) | metagenome | reverse complement strand
GCCGCCGAGTTGCTCAGCCAGGATCAAACACGCAACCATTGGGCTTCTCACAGGCGCAGGGGAGCGCGCCGCTGGCCGCAGCTGGCCCGCTTCAACGGAGACGAGCCCATCCTGGCCGGCGCTCCGGCAAGAGCCGGGCGGTAGCCGCAGCGGGGGAGCGGTTTGCACTCTTGTAAGGTTGCGGTTTTATCAGTAACCCGGCCGCAAATTGGGGTTATAACTGTTGTTACTTCTTCAAGGCGGCGGGATCCTGTCATATGACCGCGAACACCGGGTCACAGACAAGAATAGGTCGCGATTAGGCCCTGCGGCGGTTGTCAACAGCCGGCTCATCGGATACAATCACACCGTTCCAGCCAATTTTATACAAACAAGATCAGAATAATGAAATATTTCCAGGGGTTTTCTCAATATGCCAATTGACCGACTGATGTACTGGGTCTCGAAACCGGTGGTGATCTCCTATGTTGGAGCCATGCTGAAGCTGGACGTGCGAATGGAGCTGCCGCTGCCGCGGGGGGCGAAAATCATCGCGTCGAACCACCCCTCGACCACCGACCCGTTTTTCGTCGCCCGCATGGTCGGGCACCAGTCCTACATCCTGATCAACGAAGTGCTGTTCAAAGTGCCGCTGCTGGGCGAGTACCTGCGGCGTTCCGGGCATATCCCGGTCGAGGCCGGCAAGGGGCCGGCGGCGATCGAGGCGGCCCTCGAACGGCTGCGCCAGGGAAAAACAGTGATCATCTTCCCGGAGGGCGACCTCAGCCCGGAAGAGGGCGGTTTTCAAAAGCCGCGCACCGGGGTGGCCCGCCTGGCGCTGGCGTCCGGCGCGCCGGTGATTCCGGTCGGCGTTCATTTGCTGCGCGAGCGTATCCGCTCGATCCGCTCGACCGTTGCCGGGGTTCCTCACATCGGCCGCTGGTATATCCGCGGGCCGTACAATATGACCGTGGGCGAGCCGCTGCAATTCCAGGGCCACTCGGAAGACCGCCCGCTGGTGCGGACGGTGGCGAGCACGGTGATGCACCACATCATCGAGCTTGCCCGGCTGAGCGAGCTGCGCATGACCCGGCACCCGACCCCGCTGGAAACCCTGCCGGAGTTACGGTAAACCGTTTTGACCTCACCCCTGGTCCACCGCCCATCACCGGGAGATGGACTGATTGATCCGCCGTCCTGAGGGTTCATTTTTCAAAGCGCCGGCCCCGGCAGCCGTTCACCTTGACGGTTTAGGGGCTTGGTATTATATTTATATTCTGCCCGCCCTCGTAGCTCAAATGGACAGAGCGTTTGCTTGCGGAGCAAAAGGCTGCAGATTCGAGTTCTGCCGGGGGCACACACTATTCCCGCCAACGCGGGATTTTTGTTAGCAAGGCTGCCGATCCCCCAGGAGGGGACGATGTTCGAGTTCTGCCGGGGGCACCAGTCACATCCCGCGTTTGCGGGAATTTTATTTAAACATTTATGTCATTGCGAGTCACCGCATCTCGGCGGCGAAGCAATCTTCAGGCCGGCAGGAAGACCGCCACGCTTCGCTCGCGGTGACATTAACCATTGGGTTGGGGATGAGCGAGGTTCGATCACCCCAGCTTGTACCCGCACTCCGGGCAGAACTTGGCGCCGAGGGTGTCCGCCCCGCACTGCGGGCATTTGGCGACCAGCGGCCGGGTTTCCATCTTCTCGCCGCAGTTCGGGCAGAACTTGGCTCCCAGCGTTTCCGCGCCGCACTTCGGGCAGACCGCCGTGCTCGGCTGGACCATCGCCGTGCCGCATTCCGGGCAGAATTTGGTCCCCGCCGGGGCAGCCGTTCCGCAGCTCGGGCAGCGCGCGGCGGTCGCCTCGGCCGCTTTTTTGGCAGCCTCGCCGGCCTGCTTGAGCGCCCCGCCCAACCCGAAAGCTTCGGCGAAACCTTTGATCGCCGCCCCGGCCTGAGCCCCCCTCGCCTCAGCAATGTCGCTCTGCCGCGGGCTGTCTTCCTGACAGTAACCGGTCTGGGTGTCGAAATCCGACAGGCAGACGATCCGGTCGCAGGTCGGGCACTGGCGGAAGTGGACCTGAACCTGCTCCCAGGCTTTCTCCAACTGACCCTGATCCATCTTCATCGAATAGCGGGGGTCGTCGCCGGTGACGCTGCTGGCGACCGAGCTGCCCACCAGCGGCACCTTGCGCAGCAGTCCGCCCAGCGCCTGCCGGCCGAGGTCCTGCTTCACGCTGTCGACAAAATTTGGCGTGCTACGGAACTCGCGCCCGCAGATGTCGCAGTAGAATACTGCGTACGGTCCGGCGCCGTCATTACGGATGTCGTAGTTGGGCATCCGATTGAATGTGTCCATGTTTGCCTCCTCAGATTTTATGAATAGGGGGAATGTTGACAATGTAGACCTGTCGTCGCCGCCTGTCAACCGCGCAGGGGGCAGGAAACGGCCGCCTGCCCAAGGTATAATTCCGGCATGGACCGGATTCAGGCCATGCAGGAATACGGCAACCTGGATGGGTTGTTGCAAATATTGCGCCAGCCGGGCGAACCGATCTTACGCGCCCGCGCAGCCCGCGCGCTCGGCCGGATGGGCGAACTGGAGGCCGCCGAAGCCCTGACCGGCGCGGCGATAAACGACCCTGACCCGGATGTGCGGCAGGCTGCCCGGCTGGCGCTTCATGACCTGCTCGGGGACCAGGCAGAACTCGCCCTGAGCGTAGCCCAGTCCGGCGGCGAGCGCGAGGAGAACTGGCTGATCCGGCCTGAGGATGACCAGCTGGAGGACCCCGCCTTTTCCAGCGGGTCGCCGGGAGAAGGCCTGGTTGATTACCAGACCCTGCGGGGGCTGATCCTGATCGCCCGCGGCGACCCCAACTGCGAGCTGCGCATGAAGGCGGTCGCCTCCCTGGGCCGGGTGAGCGACCTGAACGCCATCCGCGCCCTGGCCGAGCTGGCCTTATGGGATGAAGATGAAGGCGTCCGCGAGGCGGCTGAGGACGCATTGCGCGGCCGTTTCGGCGAACGCCTGCCCGGGGTGCTGGAAGGTTACCGCCGGGAGGTGATGGGGGAGGAGGATGAGGAGAGTTTCGCCGCAGCCGCCAGACCTTATTCGCTTTTCCCCGAGCGGGAGCAGGGTCCAGAAACGCCGCCCGTCCACAAGGAGGAGACGGCCTCGACCGTCGGCTGCCTGCTGCTGGTGTTTTTATTTCTGGCGGCGTTGTACCTGATCTTCCGCTAAACCAGATACGGGGAGATTCCCAAGGAGTTGCCGAGGGCGCAGAGGTCTGACCCTTCTACTCGAAGTCAGTGCTTCAAAATGGGTGGTTGTACCGCTGAAAGGATATCCGCACCATATAGTGTAGTAAAATCTTTTCCATGAAACCTGGACGAAAGCAAATCCTGCTCACCAATGACGACGGCATCGAATCGCCCGGGCTGTGGGCTGCCGCCGAGGCGCTCTCCACCCTCGGCTACGTGACCATCGCTGCGCCGCGCAACCAATCCTCCGGCGCGGGCCGCAGCCACCCGATTGGATCCGACGGGCGGATCACCCCCCGCCAGCTGCAGATCGGCAGCCAGATCTGGACCGCTTACGCCGTCGGCGGGACGCCCGCTCAGGCGGTCATGTACGCCCTGCTGGACCTGCTGCCGCAGCTTCCCGACCTGGTCGTCTCGGGCATCAATTACGGCGAGAATGTCGGCAGCGGGATTACGATCTCCGGCACGGTCGGCGCGGCGCTGGAAGGCGCTTCGTTCGGCGTGCCCTCCCTGGCGGTATCGCTGCAGCTGCTCGATAACGGCTACCTGACCTACTCGCGCGAAACCCGATTCGCCGCCGCAGCTCACTTCACCCGCTACTTTGCTCAGCGCCTGCTCGAGCGCGCCCTGCCGGCGGATGTGAAGGTGCTGAAAGTGGAGGTCCCGGCCAGCGCCACGCCAGAAACGCCCTGGCGTGTTGTACGGCTTGGCGAGCACCGCTATTTCGTCCCCCGCTCGCGGCGGAGCGATTCGCTCGATGCGCCGGGGCCGGTCGACTACGTCATCGACGTTTCCCCCCACCAGGTTGGCGAAGATACTGATATCTATACTTTGCGGTTCGCCCAGGAGGTTGCAGTGACCCCGCTCAGCCTGGATCTGACCTCGCGGGTGCCGCTGGCCGAGCTGGACCGATTGATCCGCCAGGATTAGCCGCTTCCCCTTCCATGTCCCCGATAAAAAAACGGACACAGGCGACTGTGTCCGGCTGACCGGTTAATCCAAATTCCTATTCGATCGTTTTTCTGGGAATCTCCGGAAGGTTGTTGATATACACATTGCTCTCGTCGAAGCCGGCGATATTGCCGGTCCGTTTCAGCCAAAGGAGTTGTTCGTCCTGGATCACGTGGCTGCCGACCAGAGTAAGTCCGCGCAACAATTCACCGGTTAGCAGGTCCTGGAACACCCCCTCGCCCCAGTCGATCACGATGACGCCGTTGTTCAAGACAAGCACCCAGCGTCGGTTGATTGCGAGGCCCTCAGGCATCCCGTTTAAACGCTCCGGTCAAACTGGTTTCTGGGCTCAGTTTGCGTTTTTCCCGTTTTGGAAGGAAGCAAAGCTGGTGACCCTCAAGCGCTCTACCAGCTCATCCTGGGCCTGGCACCATAACGGGCGGATCGGGCATTCTTCGCCGAACGGGCAGGCGTCTGGCGATGTGGTGCATTCGTTCAGCATGATCGGCCCGTCGATGGCTTCGACCACCTCGAGGATGGAGATTTCGGACGGCGGCCGGGCCAGGGAAACCCCACCGCGGGCGCCCCGGCTGGTGTGGATCAGGCCGGCGATCGATAACTGGGAAATAATTTTTGCCAGAAATGACGGCGGGATGCGCTGCTCTTGGGCGATCTGGCTGGTAGCAGCCCGTTCATTGGGATCCAATTTTGATAAGTAGTACATTGCCCTTAAGGCGTAGTCGGCCTGCCTGGTAATCTGCATATATGCACTTCCTTTTTCGGAATTCTGGGTAGGAATTATCTGTTTATATATGAGTGTATTTGAACCCGTTTTATCATACAAGTGACAAAGGTCATGCTTCGGATTGACATTCTGCGCCCGGCTCGACAAATCCTTTCCGCCTGGATATAATCCCAGCATGGCCGACTACCGCTTTTCCATCCCCATCACTGTTCGTTACGGGGACCTCGATCCCCAATGGCATGTCAACAACGCCCGGTTTCTCACTTTTTACGAGCAGGCCCGCCTGGCTTACCTCGTCCAATTGGGTCTGTTTGACGGCGAGGATTTCTTCCATCTGGGCATGATCGTGGCGGACGTACATATCGCCTACCTGGCGCCCATCAAGATGCTGGAAAAGATCACCGTTAAGATGCGCGTCGCCCGGCTCGGCAATAAAAGCATGAACATGGAGTTCGCCATCGTCAACGAAGAAACCGGCGAGATCAAATCCACCGCCGAATTCGTCATGGTCGCTTACGACTATAACACTCAGAAAAGCGTGCCTATCTGGCCGGAGTGGCGGGCGAAGATTTCCGCCTTCGAGGGGATTCCGGCCGGTCCGACTCTCCAATAAACCATTCGAAACAGGAATACCCATGGTCCTACCTGATGTTGACGCCGCCGGGTTGATCTCTTTTCTCACTGACCTGCTTAACACCCCCAGCCCCACTGGCGATTCGGGTCGTGCTGTAGACCTGGTCGAGCAGGCAATGGGCAAGATCCCGGGCTGGACAACCGAACGCACCCGCAAGGGCGGATTAATGGCGACTCTGGCGGGCGAACGCGGCGACCAGCCGCGCGCGCTGAGCGCCCACGTCGATACGCTCGGCGCGATGGTCAAACAGATCAAAGCGAATGGCCGCCTGAAGATGACCCAGCTCGGCGGCTACGCCTGGAACACGATCGAGGGCGAGGGCTGCACGATCTTCAGCCGGGACGGGAAAACCTTCCGCGGCAGCATTCTGATCGATACCGCCTCCGGCCATCTGCACGGGAAAAAAGTGAGTGAAACCCTGCGCGACGAAGATCACATGGAGGTGCGCCTGGACGAGCGGACCACCAGCGCCGAAGAGACACGCGCGCTGGGCATCCAGGTGGGCGATTTCATCGCGTTCGATCCGCGGGTGGAAGTGCACAATGGATTCGTCCGCTCGCGCCATTTGGACGATAAAGCCGGTGCGGCCTGTCTGTTCGCCGCTGCCCAGGCTCTGGCCCGGGCCGGGCTCAGACCCAGACAGACCGTTCACGCCCTGTTTTCGACCTACGAAGAGGTCGGTCACGGCGCCGCGACCGGATTTCCGCCCGGCACGGGCGAACTGGTGGTGATCGACATGGCGGTGGTCGGCGAGGGCCAGAATTCAGACGAGTATCACGCTACGTTGTGTGTCAAGGACTCGGGCGGCCCTTACGACCAGGCGCTCAGCGCGCGGCTGCGTCTTCTGGCAGAAGGCTACGGCATTCCCCATAAGGTGGATATCTATCCCAACTACGCCTCCGACGGCACAGCCCTGTGGCGCTCAGGCGCGGATCTGCGCGTGGCGCTGATCGGGCCCGGGGTGGATGCCTCGCACAACTACGAGCGCACGCATACCGAGGCGCTGCTCGCCACCACGAGGTGGGTGCTGGCTTACCTGATGTCCGAGGAATAAACACGCTTCATCGCACAGAGCTGCAAACCTTTCAGCTCAGGAGCGCGTGCGTACTCATTCAGCGGTTTAGAGATCGCTAGGCGACAAAAAAACCCATCCGGAATATCGCAATAAAGAAATTTGCGCAGAATGAAAAAGCGATCAAAAAAGCACGCCTTATTCGCGGGCCTTTCAATAAAACCGGCATCAAGATAAAAACCGGAAACACGGAAAGCATGAAGCGAGATAGGCTCATCGTCTGGCCCAAACCGGTTTCGCGGGAGAGGAACAGGATTATGGTTGCCCAGGAGTAAGCATTTTCGGCCAGATCGAGGTGTTTTCTTCCTATCACTAATAAAATCATAACCATCAAGGTGATCACCGGATCAATGAGACAACTCATTTGGAAGAAACCTTCTTTGTTCACGAAGTAGTTGAATGCTGTTTGAAGGTCGTTCCATAGGCTAACCCAAGGCCAGACTGCCCGAGAGCCCCAATAGATTTCTTGAATTTGAATTTCCCATGGATATTGCAGACCGAATTTGACATAGACGGCAAAGAGCGAAAAACATATTAATGGGTAGCTGGTTGAAGTCAAATGAAGTAACAGCCGGGGAGCATCCTTATTCAAGCTTCGGAAATATTTCTTGAAAGCGTAGATCGCAATCGGAATGGTTAACAATATTCCCTGATGGCGGGCCAGAGTTGCCAGCGCGGCGAGTAATCCAGCCTGAAGGAAGTTTCCGCTGCGCGCTGCCAGCAATACAGCGACCGCAAAGACCAGGTACAATGATTCCGAATAGCCTGCGTACAAGAAAAATGAAGTGGGAAACATGGTTACCCAGAACAGCGCGCCTCTTGCTGTTTCAGGATCCCTCGTCCTTCTGATATAAGTGTAAAAAAGGATAAAATAAAGTAGGGTCGCAATACCAGTTGCGATGAGCGACGCCAGGACAGCAGGCTTGATGCCGATAGAGAGCAGTTTGATCATGAATGGATACAACGGCGGCCAGGCCGTCGAAAACTGGAATTTTCCGTATCCCAGTCGGGCAATGACCAAATAATGGACTGTATCCCATCGATACCAGGGCAGCAGGAATTGGCAATTGAACCACCCGCGCTGCATGGACTCGATATCGAACAGCGGTAAATCTGAGTTCCATTTCGATTGAACTGCATCTACCCCAATGTTCTCTGACTTTTGTGATGTCGAGTTAAGGATGGAGAATGAAGCGACGGCGATGATGGTGATGAAGAGAAAAAAGACGAAGTAAGCACCCGCCGCTGTCAGAATCGGTCGGATCGTATCGATTTTCTTGCCCAGCTCGGTATTTAATCGATATACCCAAAGATATTTGATGCGGTTGTCATTTGTATCCATATCCCCCTCCAGGGCCAGGTGATTTGGCTGGCAATTATCATTGCCTCGCTGCCCGACGTAGCGATCATGAATAAAGCAACTGTTTACGGAGCGCAAAGCGGGTAATCCGCTTTACATATTCCACTAAATTCTGGAATACCTCTCACGTGCTTGGCCTGGCCAGGTCACTGCCGTACTTTTTCCCCAATAATCTGTCTGACCACCAACGGTATTGTTTACTGGCTTTATCAAGAGCGCCAAGCTTGATCGATCAAATTTAATTATAGCAAAATGAGCCAGAAGTTAATCTTAAAATTCGCCAGGCGTATTGAAATATATACACAGCAACCTGCTACAATCCCCCAAATAGGTGACTCGACAAGCCTTTAAAGTCTGGTAGAATCTCGGCTAAAGGGAGCAGTTGTCTGGCCCCAGGCATGCAGAGGGGCCGCCGGGTTCCCGCCGGCATTTTCGACGCCTATTTATAGGTTTTTGTGACGATTAGGAGGATGTTGCCTTGTCCGGAATGGAACGTTTCACCCAAAGAGCTCGCCGGGTGCTCAGTCTGGCGCATCAGGAAGCGGAGCGGATGCGTCAGGACACAATCAGCACCGAGCACCTGCTCTTGGGCTTGATCCAGGAAGAAGGCGGAATCGCAGGCAGAGTTCTGCGCGATTTAGGGTTGGAGCCCGATCGCGTTCAGGAAATCGTGGAGAGAGTTACCGGGATCGGCCAGGGTTACGGCGGCAAGATCAATCTGTCCGCCGGCGTGCAGCAGGTGCTCGAGTTTGCCATTGAGGAAGCACGGCGGATGGGGCACCATTATATCGGTACTGAGCACCTTTTGCTGGCTCTGGTCCGCTCCAACGAGGGCAGGGCCATGGACGTTCTCCGCCGGCTGGGTGTGACGCCCGAGCAAATCCGCCGCCAGACCCGCCGGGTTCTCCAGGAGACCAGCAGCTCTCCGCAGGGCGCCCTGAGCGCGCCTGCCGGTTCGCCCGCTTCTAAAAAAGAAGAAAAAGGCCAGAAGACCACCCTGGTTGATCAGCTCGCCACGGATCTGACCGCGCTTGCGGAGGAAGGCAAGCTTGATCCGGTCATTGGCCGCCAGATGGAAATCGAACGGGTGATTCAGATCCTGGCCCGGCGCACGAAGAACAACCCCGCCCTGATCGGCGAGCCGGGCGTCGGGAAGACGGCCATCGTCGAGGGCCTGGCTCAGCGGATTGTGGAAGGAGACGTCCCCGCGCCGCTGCTCGGCAAGCGGGTGCTTCAGCTGGACGTCGGCTCGCTGGTCGCCGGCACGATGTACCGCGGCCAGTTCGAGGAGCGCCTAAAGCGGGTCATCGACGAGCTTAAAGCCTCCGGCGCAATCCTGTTCATCGACGAGGTCCACATGCTGGTCGGGGCCGGTTCGGCCGGCTCCTCTGTGGACGCGGCGAACATCCTCAAGCCGGCTCTTTCGCGAGGAGAGCTGCAGGTCATTGGCGCGACCACTCTGGACGAATACCGCAAGCACATTGAGAGCGACGCGGCTCTGGAGCGCCGTTTCCAGCCGATCCAGGTCAATGAGCCGACAGTCGAGGAAACTATCCAGATCCTGCACGGCATCCGCAGCGCTTACGAAGAGCACCACCGCCTGGTGATCTCCGATGATGCCCTGGAAGCCGCCGCGCGGCTCTCGGCCCGCTACGTTACCGAGCGCTTCCTGCCGGATAAAGCCATCGACCTGATCGACGAATCCGCCTCGCGGGTCCGCATGTACAAAAGCCCGGCCGCCACGACCGCGAAAGACATCCTGGCCAAGCTGCGCGGCGTGCGCGAGAATCACAACCTGGCCCTTGAAGACGGGCGTTACGGTGACGCCCAGGAGCTGCTTGAAAAGGAAGCCATGCTGCAGCGCGAGCTGGAAGACCTGCGCACGGGTTGGAACCGCGATACCAGCCCGGTGGTTTCCGCGGACGACATCGCCGAAGTGGTCTCGATGTGGACCGGTGTTCCGGTGATGCAGATGGCGCAGGAGGAATCCGCGCGGCTGCTGCACATGGAGGACGAACTGCGCGCCCACATCATTGGTCAGGAAGAGGCCATTCAGACCATCTCCAAGGCGGTCCGCCGCGCCCGCTCCGGTTTGAAAGACCCGCGCCGGCCGATCGGCTCGTTTGTTTTCCTCGGCCCGACCGGGGTCGGAAAAACCGAACTGACCAAAGCTCTGGCGCGCTTTCTCTTCGGCAGCGAAGATGCTCTGATCCAGCTCGACATGTCTGAATTTATGGAACGCCACACGGTCAGCCGCCTGGTTGGCGCACCGCCCGGTTATGTCGGGTACGATGACGCCGGACAGCTGACCGAAGCCATCCGCCGCCGCCCGTACTCGATCGTCGTCTTTGACGAGATCGAGAAGGCCCACCCCGAGGCGCATAACATGCTGCTGCAGATCATGGAGGAGGGTCACCTTTCCGATGCGCGCGGGCACAAGGTGGACTTCCGCAACACGATCATTGTCATGACCTCCAACATCGGTGCGGATGTGATCAAGCGCCAGTCCTCGCTGGGCTTTCCGCTTCAACGCGATGAACAGGCGGAGGAACAGGAAGCCTACGAGGAGATGCGCAAGAAATTGATCGATTCGCTCAAGCGCGTCTTCCGTCCCGAGTTTATCAACCGCCTGGATTCGGTCATCGTCTTCCGCGCTCTCAACCGCGAGGATATCCTTAAGATCGTTTCGCTTGAGTTGAACAAAGTCGCCGAGCGGCTCAAGGAGAACAACCTTGCCCTGCGCGCGACCGAAGCCGCCCTTCAGCAGCTCGCCGAGGAAGGCTATGATCCGGATATGGGCGCGCGTCCGCTGCGGCGGGTGATCCAGCTCAAAATCGAGGACCGCCTTTCTGACGCCATTCTGGCGGGCGAATTCCACGACGGGGAAACCATCGTTGTGGACGTCAACGAAGACCGCGAGTTCACCCTGCGGAAGGAGCAGGGCCGGTCGGAGCCTGAAGAAGCCCTTGAACCAAGCGTGTAAGCGGCAAACGGAGAGATCGTATCTGGTCCGGGCAGGCGCACAGCCTGCCCGTTTTTTTTTCGCTGCGGGATCAGCGGCAGGGATTTTTCATGATATAGCCTTGCGGCGCGCCAATCCCTGTAACTGCCAAAGGGACCGTTGGAAAGAAAAAAAGCCGCACAGGCGCCGGGAACGCGGAGTGGTTTCTCCGCCTGCGTTGTCCTCGGCCACCGGTAGCCGATCGCCGTCCGCTCTGACCGGACAGACGCCCTAGAGCATCACCTCGACCTGGGGCACGTCCCGCAGCGGAAGGAGCTGATAGACCATCACCTTTTCCTGCTTGCCTTTGATGGAATGGAGCCCGAACGGTTCAAAGGTGTATTCCGCCTGGAGCTCCTCCAGAGCGGCGTAGGTCGGATGCCCGATCAGAACGCCCGAGCCTTTGATCAGCCGCCGGGTGAGGGCTTCGAGGCGCTGGGTGGTGTTGACCGTGTCGCCAATGATGGTATAGTGCAGCCGGTCGCGGGCGCCGATCCCGCCGGCAATGACCTCGCCGGTGTTGATACCGATTCCGGTGATCATCGGAGGGTCGCCGCGCTGACGGCGCAGCTCGTTCAACCCATCGATCGCCTCAACCATCTCGAGAGCTGCCCGGCAGGCGGCCTGGGCGCTCTCCTTGGGCGATTGCGGCCGCGGCAGAATGCCGAAAAAGGCCAGCATTGCGTCGCCGTCGAACTTGTTAACCACCCCGCCGTGCTCGACGATGATCGGCACCAGGCGGTCGTAATACTCGTTCAGCCAGGTCATCACCGTCGCCGGGTCGGTCTGCTCGGAGATGGTCGTGAATCCGCGAATATCGGTGATTAACACCGTCGCCAGCGCTTGCTGGCCTTCCAGGCGCAGCGAGCCGGTGGCGAATGTCTGACGCAATTCCTCGCGCACCTCCGGGGAAACCGTGCGCCCGAGAAGGTCGCGGTACATGGAGCCTTCCTGCAAACCGGCCACCATCGAATTAAAGGTGTGAGCCAGTACCGCCAGCTCGTCGTCGCCCTTGACATTGACCTTTACCCCCAGGTCGCCCTGGGAAACCATCGAAGAAGCGTGCACCAGCCGGTTCAGCGGGCGGGTAATCAGGTTCGCCAGGTACATGCCGACCGCAATGACCAGTAGAATGGCGCTGACGATCAGGATAAAGACCTGCAGGCGGGTGACCTGGCTGGTGCGCACCAGAAAGGCCTGCGGCAGCGCCACGCCGATCAAACCCAGGTCGCTGCGCTCGCGCACCTCCCACGGGCCGAGCAGCTCGGTGTAGTCCACCGATGAGATCGTCAGGCTGCGGGTCAGGCTGGCCTGGTCCTGGCGGGTGAGGACATCCTGGACCTGTTCGGGCGAAATGTCCACCGCGCCGGCTTCGGCCAGGGTGGAAGCCAGCACCTTGCCGTTAAGATCGTATAGGGTGGTTTCGCCGAGCGTTTCGGATTTCATCTGGCGAACCAGCGTCTGGGTTGACTTGCCCACCATCACCACGCCAACCAGGCGGTTGTTGGCATCCAGCACCGGTCCGCTGACGTAGAAGTAGTCTCCCCAGGGAGCGCGTACGAAGCCGGCGAATTTGTCGCCGCGGTCGTCCGCCTGATTTTGCAGGACTCGCTGGACAAAACCCTGGCTTTGGAAGATGGTTTCCCCCCGTGAAAAGGAATATTCGCCCTGGATGTCGCCCGGCGCGCGGTGCGCCGAAAAAACCGCCACCCCCTGGGCGTCGAGGATGTCGACGACCTCTTCGTCGGTGTTGACGATCAAAGGCAGGAGCAGGGAGCGGAGGGTCTCGGCGTCGCCGGTTTGCAGGGCGTCGCTGACGCCCTGGGTGTTGGCCATCAGGCGCAGGCTGGTCAGCAGGCGGTCCTCTTCGCGGACCATCCAGTCGGCAGTTTGCTTGCCCGTGGCGATCAGCTGGTTGAAATAGCGGTCCTGGACGGATTCATAGACCACCTGGCTGACGATGTAGGCCGCGCCCAGGGCAAACAGCAGGGCGAGGATCAGGTACGGCAGGGTGATCTTGATCCGCATGGGCACGCGGACTCTGGGCTCGCCCCGGACCGGCGGCTGAACCGCCTTGCGCGGCTCCGTGGGCACCTCCGCGCCTGCGATCCTGCGTAAAGAGGCGTCGATCCAGCGCGGGGTGAACGGCGCGCGGAGGAAGTTGGAGAAACCGCTGGCCTTGGCCTGCATCTCGCGGGCTACCTCCGGCACGCGGTTCGTCAATATGATCTTCATGTCCGGGTTTTGACCACGGACAGCGAGGAGAAAATCCAGCCAGCGCTCGTCGGGTAGGTGCAAATCAAAGAAGAGCAGGTCGGGCCGGGCCTGGTCGAGCAGACTCTGCGCCTGTCCCAATTCCCAGGCTTCCCAAACCTGGCTGCCGCGTTCTTTGAAGTATCGGGTTAGCGCCTGGGCGGCCTCTGCCTCGTTTTGAACAATCAGGACACGCTGCGCCATGCTCACTCCGCAGGGTTTTCAGGAAAGATATTCGCGCAGATGGCGGCTGCGGGTGGGATGGCGCAGCTTGCGCAGGGCTTTGGCTTCGATCTGTCGGATGCGCTCGCGGGTTACGTTGAAATAGCGGCTGACTTCTTCCAGGGTGTGGTCTTTTCCGTCGATCAGGCCGAATCGGAGCTCGAGCACCTGGCGCTCGCGCTCGGAGAGCGCCCCGAGTGCGCTCTGGACCTGCTCGCGGAGCATCTCGCGGGCGGCGGCGTCCATCGGTTCGAGAGCCTCGTCGTCCTCGATGAAATCTCCGAGCTGGCTGGATTCTTCGTCGCCGACCGGGCGTTCGAGTGAAACCGGCTCCTCCGCCGACTGGAGTATCCGCTGGACCTTGGCCGTCGCCCAGGCCCAGCGCCGCTGCAGTTCAGGGTCGAGCGGCATTTCCCGGCTTTGAGCCAGCTTGATCTCGCGCACGTCCTCCGCGGAGAGAAATTCCGCTTCCAAGGCCAGTTCCTCGTGCGTCGGCTCGCGGCCGAGTTTCTGGACGAGGGTGCGCTGCACTCGAAGCAGGCGGGTGATCGCCTCGAACAAGTGAACGGGAATGCGGATGGTGCGGGCCTGCTCGGCAATGTAACGGCTGATCGATTGGCGGATCCACCAGGTGGCGTAGGTGCTGAATTTGAAACCGCGGGTCGAGTCGAACTTGGAGACTGCCCGCAAGAGGCCCAGATTGCCCTCCTGGATCAGGTCGAGGAAGGAAATTCCCCGGCCCAGATAGCGTTTGGCGATGGATACCACCAGGCGCAAATTGGCGCGAATCAGAGTCTGGTTGGCATCCTCGGATCGCCAGCGGACGGCTTCCAGCTCGCGGGCCAGGTCTTCTTTGCGCAGGCGCTCTTCGAAGAACTCCATGCCGGGGAGCTCGTCGTTCTTCTGCAGGCATTTGACGATCTCCATCGCCAGATCGGACGGGAGCAGGTACAGGCACAGGTACAGGTTGAAGGCGTTCCGCACCAGCCCGTCCCAAAGGGAGTCCTTTCCCCACAGGCCGTTATCGAGGAAGGCGCGCAGGTATGAGGGAGCGTCCGGCTGCCAGCTCGTGCGCAGCGCCTGAGCCTCGAGCAGGATCAGGCTCAGGTCGGGCACGTCTCCCTGGCCTAGGCGCTGGGCGTCCTGTTTCAGCCGTTCCCAGGAAGTGAACAAATCCTCGACGACCGCCATGAAGAGGGCAACGTTGCGGTCGGCACCTTTATGCTTAGCGTCCAGGTGCTTCTTGAGCGTGTTGATGTAGCGGGCTGCCTCGATCCTCGCTGCCAGGCGAAATTCGCTCTCTGCATCCAGCAGGTTAATCTGCCCGATTTCCTTGAGGTAGAGGCGAACAGGGTCCTCGGAAAGCTCGACCGCCATCGAAGGGTCTTCGAGAATCTCGAGGGGGTCTTCGACCGGGATTTCTGTTTCGCCCCATTCTTCGCCGGCTGCGGTGGGAAGAGCGTCTTCCGGAAGTTCTTTGGCTTCAGCTTCCTCTTCTTCCGGGGATTCGAGGATCTGATCTTCGGGAGTTTCCAGGTCCGGGCTCTCGCTGCGCCGTCTGGATTTCGAGGCGGGGATTGGGGCCGTCTTGTCGCTCCGGGCAGAGGTGCGCGAAGACCTCTTTCCGGTCGCAGGGGAAGGGGTTCGGCTTCGGGGCATGGTTATAAATATACCATAAATATATCTACCGACTCTGATTAATCAAATGGATAAGAACGCCTCTCAGCCGCTTCGAGCCGGGCGCTTACCTGGATGTACTGGGAGATCAGCTCCTGGTAGGGCGTCAACGGAGATTCGGCCTGATTTTGCAGGTCTTCCTGCATAAAGCGCATCTGGCGGATGCCATCATTGACCCGCAGCAGCCTTAATTTAAGCAAGGTTCGTACCAGATCTTCAATCATCTGGTTTGGTTTGGGCTCGCCGTAGGGTAAGGGCGCCTGGAGATGAGCCGCCATTTCCTGCAGCGGCTGGCTCAGGTTCTCTTCCAGGTAGGTCAGCGGCTCGAGTTGCTCCTGTTCCAGCGATTGAAGGATCAGCCGGGCGAGAGCCTGGTGATCGGCGTGCTCGAAGTCCTGGGGGCTGAAGCGGCTGAGTCCAGCTGTCTGGAGCACCCGGTCGAGCGAATAAAGCATCTCGGGGTTGCGAAGGTAGCCGTTGTGGTCACGACTGACTGCGCCGTCAGTAGAACCAGAGAGGATCTCTTCA
>FWPV01010056.1_pt1 | contig 15679 bp, 13 predicted proteins | sample 2228371 | NCBI WGS metagenome assembly FWPV01 (sample SAMEA103939776, study PRJEB20133) | metagenome | reverse complement strand
AAGAACCTCGCTGGTGGTTTTTGTTCAACCCTAATAATTACCGCAGGTTCTTCCTTTTTGCTACTGACAACTTTTGAGTGCACACACTTCAGCGCGCTTGCTTGCAGCCCATGCCAGACTGCGCTATAATTACCGGCCAAGTTTTTAGAAAGAGGTAAAAAAATGCCGGTTTATACTTATCGTTGTGAAAGTTGTGGCGTACAGTTTGACCATCATCAAAAATTTAGCGATGCGCCACTGGCTTACTGCCCCGAATGCAATAAAAAATCGCTCAAAAAGGTGATTGCGCCGGTTGGCATTGTGTTCAAGGGGTCTGGCTTTTACGCTACCGATCACCGCTCGCCATCTGGGCAGACGCGCGCCGCGAAAAACGAAGGCAAAGAAAGCACGTCGGGCAGCAGCAATCAAGATAGCAGCAGTTAGCACAGGTTCATGCGCCGAACAGGCACGTTTTTTATGCGCAGCGGGGAATTTGTGTAGTATTATTATCAAGAATACCTTTGCAAAATTTCTGACAGTCCATCCGACGATAGGACTGTTTGCATTTTCCCATAGGAGCGACTCTCATGGCTGATACAACTAAAGTGCTACTGCTTGCGATTTATCCGCGCGTGCAGCAAAAACTGCGTGACCTGTTGCGGCAAATTCCGGGCATTAGCCTGCCCGATGCCAGCATCAATAACGCTGAAGAGGCAATTGATGCTATTTTTCATATCAAGCCAGATGTTGTGTTACTGGAAAATGATTTTCCCGGCATGGACGGGTTCTACCTGGCCGAGCTGATTCACAAAGAGTCACCCCTGACACAGGTGATTGTCATCTCAGAAGTGAGCAGCGCCGAAGCGGTGCGCATGGCCATGCGCGCCGGAGCATGTGACTATCTGAATTACAAGACACTCACCGCAGAAGAACTGAGCGCAGCCATTGCACATGCACAAGGCATTATTCAGGAAGAACGCGCCAAGCGCCGCGCCTATGGGTTGTTGGATGAAGAAGAAGAAAAAAGCGCGGGTAAACCGATGCCCACGCGTCGTCAGCGTGCCCGTATTGTTACCTTTTACAGCCCAAAGGGCGGGGCTGGCACCAGCACTATTCTGGTCAATATGGCCCAGGCACTGCACGATAAGGGTATGAAGGTGCTGGTGGTAGATGCCAGTCTGCAATATGGCGACATTGCCTTGCTGTTCAATCAGTTTAGCAATCGTACAATTGCTAACCTGGCAAACAAAATTGACGATATTGATGAACAATTGGTGCTGGATATTGTAGGCAAAGCCGGGCCCGATATTCTGGCTGCGCCAAATGACCCGGCCCAGGCAGTACAGGTGACAGGACCCGCCTTCTCAAAAATTATCAACTTCGTAGCCAATATGGACTACGACATTATTTTGATTAATACCAGCAGTTACATCAATGACGCTACCTTTGTCGCACTGGATGTAGCCGAAATTATTGTGCTGCTGGTCGTTCAGGAAATTGCGGCGGTACGCGCTGCCCGCTCGTTCCTCTCGCTTATGACTGAACTGGGATTGCAGGTCTCGCGCACCGAAATTGTCCTCAACCGCTATGATCCGGACGCTATTTTGACGGTTGCAAAAATCAGCGACAGCCTGGGCCGCCGCGTAGGATTCACGTTGAAGTCGGATTACGAAATGGCGTCGCGGGCGGCCAACCTGGGCGTGCCGTTTATGATGGAATACAAAAACTACGAATTGTCCAAGCAAATTATTGCGCTGGGTGAATATCTGGTGCGCCGCCTGGCTGAAATTGAACCGGCCCAGCCCGAACTGCACCACGGCAGTTAGCCGCTAATCTGCACTGAGCAAAGAGAGCGTCAGATGACTAATCCGGACCAGGCTTCCCTGGAAACCCCAAACGTTGAAGCGCCGAGCGAATCGGGTATGGAACAGGCGCCCCAGCCAGAACCTGAGCCTGTTATCACGGGCAAAGCCGGCAGCCTGAAGGCCAGGTGGGAAAAGGCCAATCACGAATTTCGTGAATGGCTGGGGCTACCTTTGCGCATTCGGTCACTGGTACCCAAAGCCCGAAAAAATCTTCAACATCTTCGCGAGCAGTTGATTTTGTATCGGCTGCTGCTGCTGGAGTTCAAGTACTACACCCACAACATTGATGCCGAAATTTGGCAAAAATACCGCTGGGTTTTTGACGAAATTGAGCGCCTGGAAAAACCAACCAGGGGGCGCATGTTGCGCTTCAGGCGGTTGCGCTTTTTGCGCGATTTGTATCAGCAGTGGGTGCACGTGTTGGATGAACAAAACGAACTGCAGCGGCTTATCGAAGCCGCGCCAGAGTCCGTTGCGTTCTACAACAAAATGATGATAAACAAAGAAATGCACGAAAAAGCGCGGGAACAGGATGAGGAATTTTCTCAAAAAGTTTCCAGGGCTTATGCCGGGCTGGAAAACGCGCTGGAATATGTAGAAAAGTTCAACCGCGAGAGCAGCCTGAGCATTTTTGGGGCTTCGGCGCTGAAATTTGAAGACGCACGCGCCTACTGGGACTCAAAACTCAACGAAATTGAGGAGATGGAAAAGCGCCGCGATTCGGCCGATAAAATCGTTGCGGAATTGGAAGCCCTAAAGAAAGCCATGTATGAAGCCCCAGCGCTAGCAAAATGGATTCATGAACTGGAACAGCGCTTTACCCGCCTGATGTACGACCATGATTTACTGGTCTCGTCGGTTGGCAAAGCAGTTATCTCAAACGAAGAAATTTATGAAATGCGCGAAAATCTGGAGCGCATTATTCCGCGCCTGTGGGCGACAGGGCAACGCGAACAGTTAGACCAATACGTCAAAGCGGTTGAAACTTTCTTAAGCGTCTACGAGCCTGAAGTGGAATCTGAAATCTCCTTTGCCGAGCGCCATCACCTGCGCAAGCAGGCCTCGCGTGATGCAATGGCCGCGCAACAGGGATTACAACAGATTATTGATATGGCCAAACTGCTCATCAGCGCCATGGAGTCGCGCGAACCGTTTATGATGAATCATTCCATCAACGTCGCCCGGCTTTCCACAAAAATTGCCAAAACGCTTAACTGGGACGAAGAAGGGCTGCAACTGCTGGAACTGGCAGCGCTGTTACACGATGTAGGCAAAGCCTGGATTCCGGAAACGTTGCTGAACAAAGAAGATGAATTGACCGATGTAGAAAAACGCGAGTTGCGCAAACACGCCGTATACGCCGGGCAAATTCTTGAATCCTTGACCTCGTTTACCGAAATTGTGCCCTGGATTTACCATCACCACGAGCGCTGGGACGGCAAAGGTTACCCCGATGGGTTGATGGGTGAAGATATCCCCGTAGCGGCGCGCATTATTGCTGTGGCCGAAAGTTATCACAGCATGGTTAACGGACTTCCCGGACGCAGCCCCATGCCCTCTGATGTAGCGGTCCAAATCATCAAGGCCGAAGCCGGGCGCGCTTTCGACCCATTCGTTGTTGAGGCGTTTGAGCAGGTTATTCGGAGCGAATCGCAATAAAACAAAAAAACGATAAAAGAAGCGACCGGGCTTACGTTCGTCCGGTCGCTTTTGTTTTTGGGGTGGCAACTTATCGTTAGCGGGGGCGGCTGCTAAACAGCATGGCATCCAGCTTAAAGCCCATGGCCTTGAGCGCATCGGAAAATGACGGACGCAGCCCGGTAGAGCGAAAAATACCCTTGACGCGCCCGTGCTCATCCACACCCTGCTGCTCGAACAAATACAAATCGGTCATGGTGATAATATCGCCTTCCATACCATTTACTTCAGAAATCTGCGTAATTTTGCGCGAGCCATCTGGAAAGCGGTTGAGATAGACAATCAGGTCAATGGCAGAGGCAATCTGGCGGCGGATGGCCATGAGGGGAATCTCCAGCCCGGCCATGAGCGCCGTCGTTTCGAGACGAGAGAGGGTATCACGCGGCGAGTTAGCGTGGATGGTGGTCAACGAACCATCGTGCCCTGTGTTCATGGCTTGCAGCATATCAATCGTCTCGCCGCCGCGGCACTCGCCTACGATAATGCGGTCGGGACGCATGCGCAAGGCATTGCGCACCAGGTCGCGCACGGTGACGCCGCCGCGCCCCAGATAATCTACCGGTTGGGCTTCGAGCGAAACCTTGTGGGTTTGCTGTAACGAAAGTTCAGCCGAGTCTTCGATGGTAATAATGCGCTCGTGATTGGGAATGTAATTTGCCAGAATGTTGAGCAAAGTGGTTTTACCAGAACTGGTATTACCCGCTACCACGATGTTCAAACGGGCGCGCACACACACCGAAAGGAATTCCGCCATTTGCTCGGTAAGCGACCCAAGGTTGATGAGCTGCTCGATGGTCAGTTTATCCTTGAGGAATTTGCGGATGGTAATGCACGGCCCTTGTTGAGCAACCGGCGGAATAACGATGTTGACGCGCGAGCCGTCCGGCAGGCGCGAATCGACGGTAGGGTTGAAAGCGTTGACGAAACGCCCGGTGGGGTTGATGATGTGATTGATGGCAAAACGCACATGGCGCGGGTTGTCATACCTGGCTTCTGTCAGAATCAACTCGCCAAATTTTTCAATGAAAATTTGGCCATGACCATTGACCATAATTTCGCTGACTTGTGGGTCATCAATAAATTCTTGAATGGGGCCATAATCGGCAATGTATGCAAACAATTCGTCCACCAGCGCGGCTTTTTTATCTTTTGAAAGCCGGCCAGCAAACTCATCGCACGCTTTGCTAATCATGTCGCGCACGCGAATATCATACGCCTCGCCTACTGGCGGTTCCCGATCCATCATATCGAAGACCGCTTTGAGAATTTCTTCCCGCGTAGTTTCATCCAACACGACATCACCTTCAACGGTATCAGATCGTTTTCTTGCAGGCATAAAGACCTCCTGATTGCTTGTTTGCATAACGACAATATCATTATAGACCGTTTTTACAAAATTTCTCGCGCAAATCACATAGAACGCATTGCAAAACGCCCAAAAACGGCTACAATTGCGTCCGGCCGGTTGCAGAACACCCGGCCTGCTGCCCCAAGCGGCAGCCAAACAAAACTGCGGCGGTCGCAGTTCCCGCCTGAACAAAACAAAGGAGACTTTTCCCCCATGCAACAGCAACATCAAAAAACGTTCCGCTTTTTCGACCTGATTATGGCCCTCTTCGTCACCGTGCTGATCGTTAGCAACATCGCTTCTTCAGCAAAAATTGTGGATTGGGGCATCAGCATCGTCGGGTTGCCGCTGGCGTTTGACGCCGGCACGTTGCTTTTTCCCATCAGTTACATTTTTGGAGATGTGCTCACCGAAGTGTACGGCTACCGCCGTTCGCGGCGCGTCATCTGGGCTGGATTCTTTTCCCTGGCACTAACAGCCGCCACCCTGGCCGTGGTGCGCGCCCTACCTGGCGAGGCCACCTGGCAAACCTACGCCGGAGACGCCGCCTACGACGCCATTTTGGGCGGCATGAGCACAGGGGGCATTGTATTAGCCAGCCTGGCAGCCTACTGGAGCGGCGAGTTCACCAACTCGGTTGCGCTGGCCAAGCTAAAAGTAGCCACCAAAGGACGCTGGTTGTGGATGCGCACCATGGGCAGCACGCTGGTTGGCCAAGCCGTAGATACGGGCGTATTTGTGCTAGCGGCTACCCTGGCAGGCGTTTTTCCATGGGACTTGTTCGTCACGCTGGTAGTAAGCAACTACATCTTCAAAGTCGGCATCGAAGCGCTCATGACGCCGTTGACCTACCTGGTGGTCACCGCACTCAAACGCGCCGAAAACGAAGACTACTACGACCGCGACACCAACTTCAATCCGTTTGGGCTGTAAATAACCTGAATTCGGGATAGGCTTTTCAACGTCCCGAAGGCTTCCCTTCGCGCGCGACGCAAGCAACAAATCAGCCTTCGGGACGGTTATCCCGAACTGACGTTAAATAAATTTTCAGCCATTCGCGCCTCATCAGGTTGAGCAAAGACAGTACAAACCCGGCATTAACCCAGCCTTAACCCAGGCAAAACGCATCATTAACGCTTGCAATACAGACGATGCGGCTATAATTATGCGCACAGCATATACTTTCAACTGCCAAGGAGAAAAAATGAAAGTCACACGCTTTGCCAGCCTCTTGTCTGTTTTGCTTATTGCGGCGTTCGTCATGGCCGCATGCGGCGGCGCGCCGGCAGCCCCCGCCCAGGACTGGAGCAACATCAAATCCGCAGCCGAAGGCGGCGGCATGGATGCGCTCATCGCCGCAGCCAAAGCCGAAGGGGAACTGAATGTGATTGCCCTACCTGATGATTGGTGCAACTACGGCGAAATGATGAGCACCTTCAGCAACAAATACGGCATCAAGGTCAATTCCATCAACCCCGAAGCCGGTTCCGCCGATGAACTACAAGCCATCATTGACAACAAAGAAAACAAAGGACCCCAGGCGCCAGATGTGATTGACGTGGGGCCTGCCTTTGGCCCGCTCGCCAAAGAACAGGGGCTTATCACCCCCTACAAAGTAGAAACCTGGGACACCATCTCTGGCGTCAAAGACCCCGAAGGCTACTACTATACCGACTATTTTGGCGTGCTGGTTATGGAAGTAAACCTGGATGTGGTCAAAGACGTGCCGCAAGACTGGTCTGACCTGCTCGACCCGAAATACAAGGGACAGGTAGCCCTGGCTGGCGACCCGCGTTCTTCTAACCAGGCTGCCCAAACCGTATATGCTGCCGCAATTGCCAACGGCGGTTCGCTTGATAACATTCAACCTGGTTTAGAATTCTTCAAAGAACTGAACGCGCGCGGCAACCTGCTGCCCCTGATTGCCAACACCGGCTCAATTGCCAAAGGCGAAACCCCCATCACCTTCCAGTGGAATTACCTGGCAATTGCAAACAAAGAAGCCTTTGCAGGCAACCCACCGCTGGAAATCATCTACCCAAAATCAGTCAACTGGGGCGGCTACTACCTGCAAGCGGTTAGCGCTTACGCCCCGCACCCCGCCGCCGCCCGCCTGTGGCAGGAATTCCTGTACTCCGACGAAGGACAACTCATCTGGATGAAGGGCTACTGCGCCCCCGCCCGCCTGACCGATATGCTCGAACGTGGCGTTGTGCCGGCAGACCTGCAAGCCAAACTGCCCCCGCCATCTGTAATTGAAAACGCCATTGTACCCAACAATGAGCAGCTAAGCGCCGCCCGCGAACTCATCAAGAACGAATGGGACAACGTGGTCGGTCTCGACATCAAATAATCCCATAAATCAACCGTCAATTACCTGCGTGACCCGGCGCCCGTCGGGTCACGCAGACCCATCTAACCCAATGACCATTTCCAACCCAAGCAACGCCACCCCGCGTAAACCGAACTGGCGCGAACACCCCGCCTGGAACTGGCTGGGGCTGGCGCCGTTTTTCATCTTCATCCTATTTTTCTTCCTCATCCCATCGCTCAACCTGTTCAGCGGGGCATTCCTCAACCGCAGCGGCGACTTCACGCTGGAAAACATGGCAGTCTTTCGCAACCCCAACGTCATGCGCGCCTACCTTACCAGCCTGCAGGTCAGTTTTCTTACCGCGCTGCTTGGCGGCGTGTTTGGCTTTTTTGTGGCGTATGCGGTCACGATTGGCAATGCCCCGCGCTGGATGCGCAACCTGATTATGACCTTTTCGGGGCTGGCAGCCAACTTTGGCGGCGTGCCGCTGGCGTTTGCCTTCATCGCCACCCTGGGGCGCACGGGATTCATCACCGCCCTGCTCAAAGGCATCTGCTTCCCCGGCGGGGATGGCGAACCGATTTGCCCTTTCAACCCCTACGATTACGGCTTCAGCCTGTATAGTCTGAGCGGGCTGGTGCTGGCTTACATCTACTTTCAGTTCCCGCTCATGGTGCTGACCATCACCCCCGCCCTGGAAGGCTTAAGGCGCGAATGGCGCGAAGCCTGCGCCAACCTGGGCGCCAGCAACTGGCAATACTGGCGCGATGTCGCCCTGCCGGTACTGATGCCCTCCATTCTCGGCGCAAGCATCCTCCTGTTTGGCAATGCCTTTGGGGCGTATGCCACTGCCCAGGCGCTCACCGGCGGCAGCATTCCGCTGGTGACCATTTTCATCGGACAGCAGATTCGCGGCGACGTGTTGGGCAACCCCAACGAAGGCTACGCCCTGGCGCTTGGCATGGTGGTCATCATGGCAATTACGATTGTGGCATACAGCCTGCTGCAACGTCAGGCTTCGAGGTGGACAAAATCATGAGCAGCGCAAAACGACCGAGCGGCTGGGCAATCTTTTGGGGCGTGCTCGCCATCCTGTATTTTTTCGTGCCGATGTACGGCACGTTCGATTTTTCCCTGCGCATGCGGCGCGGCGAACTCAGTTTTCAGGCGTATCAGATTGTCTTCTCTGACCCGCGCTTTTGGGAAGGCTTCCGCTACTCGACCATCATGGCGGTCATCACCATCGTCATCAGCATTCTGATTTTCGTGCCAACCGTCTATTGGATGCACCTCAAAGTGCCCAAAGCCCGCCCCATTGTCGAAATCATCATCATTCTGCCCTTCATCATCCCGGCGATTGTGTACGTCTTTGGGTTAATTCGCACCTTCTCGCGCCCGCCCCTGCAACTGACCCTGAGCGCCTTCACCACCGACATTCTGATTGTGGCGGGCTATGTGGTCATCTCCATGCCTTACATGTTCCGCGCGGTGGACGTGGGCATGCGCGCCATTGACGTGCGCACCCTGACCGAAGCCGCTCAAAGCCTGGGCTCGAGCTGGTTTCAAATTCTGGCGCATGTCATCATCCCCAACTTGCGCATTGCCATTCTGAGCGGCGCGCTGATTTGCTTCGCCACCGTCATGGGAGAACTCATCCTGGCAAGTTTCCTCGTCCGCCCGGCGCTGGGCCCCTACATGCAACTGCTGGGGCTAACCAAAGCCTACGAACCGGCGGCGCTGGCCATCATCAGTTACGCCCTCACCTGGTTTAGCCTGGGGCTCATTCAACTCGTCAGCCGCGGCGGCGCCGCCCAACAACTCACCGGCAGATAGCAGATACGTGAACTATGACTCATCTCGAACTTACCCACATCCAAAAAGCCTTTGGCAGCACCCTCGCAGTGGAAGACTTCACCCTCGCCGTCGAACAGGGCGAATTTGTCTCGTTCCTTGGTCCAAGCGGGTGCGGTAAAACCACCACCCTGCGCATGATTGCCGGGTTCGAACTGCCCACCGCCGGAACCATCACCATCAACGGGCAAGACATCACCACCACCCCGCCCAACAAGCGCAACGTGGGCATGGTCTTCCAGTCCTACGCACTCTTCCCCAACATGACCGTTGCCCAAAACGTGGGCTACGGGTTGAAAATCGCGGGCAAGCCCAAAGCCGAAATCGAACAGCGCGTGCAGGAAATGCTCGACCTGATTCAGATGGGCGGCTACGGCGCGCGCTACCCCTATCAACTCTCTGGCGGGCAGCAGCAGCGCGTGGCGCTGGCGCGCGCCCTGGCCATCCGCCCTCAGGTGTTGCTGCTGGATGAACCACTCTCCGCGCTGGATGCCAAAATTCGCGTCGAGTTGCGCCAGGAAATTCGCCGCATTCAGCGTCAGTTGGGCATCACCACCATCTACGTCACCCACGACCAGGAAGAAGCCCTCTCGCTCTCCGACCGTGTTGTGGTGATGAGCCAGGGCAAAATTGAGCAGGTCGGCGCGCCCACCGAAATTTACAACTTTCCTGCCACCGAGTTCGTCGCCCGCTTTGTGGGGCACATCAACCTGCTGCCCGTCAGCGTGGTGGACGCGCAAAAGGGCGTGGTGCGGCTGGGCGAACAAACCCTGCGCGCCGGGCGCTTTGGACATCTCAATGGGCGCCCCATGCGGTTGGCGGTGCGCCCCGAAGAACTGAACCCAGGCAGCCGCGAAGATGCCAACAACCTGCGCGGCGTGGTCGATTCGGTCACCTATCTCGGCTCAATTGTCCGCATTGGGTTGCGCGTCGAAGGACACCCGCTCTCGCTGGATGTGTTCAACGAGCGCAACTTTGTCATCCCCAAACCAGGCGAACCTTACCAGGTCACCTTCCCGGTAGATGCCTGCTGGCTGATGGAGCCTGAAACGCAAGATAAACCCGCATGACGCTGGCACTCTTCGACCTTGATTTCACCCTGCTGGAAGGCGATAGCGAGTGGTTGTGGAGTGAATTTTTACTGGCGCAAGGGCTGGTGGGGGCAGATTTCATCGCCCAAATCGAAGCCTATTACCGCGACTACGAAGCCGGAACGCTGGACTTCGACGCCTATGAGCGCTTTCTGCTTGCCCCGCAAACCAGGCTAGCGCCCAACCGCTTCGAAGCCTTGCGCCAAACCTACCTGCAGGATGTCATTCGCCCCCGTCTGCGCCCGTGGATGCTGGAACGCGCCGCTCAACACCGCGCCCAGGGACACACCCTGCTGCTCATCACCGCCAGCAACGCTTCGCTGGCCACGTCAATTGCGCGCTTGCTGCAATTTCCGCACCTCATCTGCACCCAAATCGAAAATGGACAGGTGGTTGGCACGCCCGCCTTCCGCGAAGGCAAAGTGACCCTGTTGCGCCATTGGCTGTCCCGGCACGGGCAAACGCTGGCGGGCAGTTGGGGATACAGCGACTCGCACAATGACCTGCCGCTTTTGCAACAGGTGGAACATCCCGTTGCCGTTCGCCCCGACCCGCTTTTGCTCAGGCATGCCCTTCGGCAGGGGTGGGACGTGCTCTAAAGCCAGTCCCACCCCGTCTGCTTTGTGGGGGTTAGGTTGTGCATGGATTAATCGTACCGGTACGAGTAGCAGTCGTAAATTTTGCCATCGGGGGCTTTTATTTTTCTGCCATGCAATCCCTCGTTGGTGTAAGAAGCCTTCAGGGTAGGGGATAGGGATTCCAAAACTTGGGCGGCGCGCCAGTGCGAGAGGTTGAATGCGCGCCAGTCGGTATCGGGGGGCGCGTCGTAGGTCAGTTTACAGGCCAGGGCAGCGCCAACCCGGCTGCGGGTAGAGTCGCTCAGCGCTGGGGATTGGTATAAGGCTGCCATAACGGGCACGGCATCGGTCGAGAGGTCGGCCAGGTAGCCGACATCCAGCGAAAAGCCAGACTGCGCGCGCGCAATGTTGCTGCGGGCAATGAAGGCATCTACGTTCATCAGGGCCAGGCTGGCGGCAAACCCCAACGCAGCAATGAGCGCGGCCAGGGCAAAGGCGCGTTGTTTGCGCAGGGCATCCAGCGCCGCCGTGACGGCCAGCAGCAGCCCCAACCAGATAATGAACACATGGGTGTATGTGCGCAGGCGGGTAAAGCCATAGGCGGCTTCGTACAGCGCCAGGCGCTGATAAGCAGACACCAGCATCACCCCTACCAGCAGGGTAAGCGCCACGCCCAACCCGGCAAACAGGCGGTGTTGCCGTTCGGTCTCGCGGCGCACGACCGTACCCAACCCCAAAAAGAGCAGCAGGCTAAAGAAGGCCACGCTCACCAACTCGCCAAAGCCGCGCCGGGCATATTCAGCGTAGGTAAAGCCCTCGGCAGTGATGTTGGATTGCCCGCCAAAAAAGTATTGGACCTGCACCCCAACAAACAGCGCAAATAAAACGACCACGCTGCCCAGCACGATGCTGGCTTCGGTAAAGCCAAAAAACGGTTTTAGCAGCGGTTTTTCGAGCCCCAGCAGGTGGTCATCGGCGCTTTTGCGGGCGGCATGCAGCAGCGCGCCTGCCAGCATGTAGGCAATGACCAGGATGTAAATGGCGCGAAAGATGTATTCGGGCAGGTTTTCCAGCCTGAAGCGCGCTACAAAATCCTGCACGCGGCGGGCAAAGACGGCGTCGGCCGAAGCGAGCAAAGCAGTAAAGAAAACCAGCACTGGCGCCGCTATCAGAATGCCACGCACCACCGGCCAAAACGCGCGGGATGCCTGGCCGGACCGGGACGACTCGCCGTTTTCGATTTGACGCGTCTGGAACCAGAAGATGCCCGCTAAAGTAATTACGCTCCCTGTCAGTTGGAGCGCCTTTGCGGCGTAGTCGGCCAGGCTGTAACGCCACCACTGCCCCCCGCGAAAGGTGACCGCCAGCCCGGCCAGCAAAACCAGGCTGAGCAGGTAGCCGAGAAAGACGGTCATCTCTTCGGCGCGGGTAAAGGTGACGCCTGCAAAAAAGAGCAGCAGCGGCAGCAGGATGAGCGTGCCGCGCGCCGGGCGAAACCCCTCGGTGTAGAGCAGAGCAAGACCGCCTGCCAGCAGCAGGATGATAAAAATGAAAAACTGCACACCAGGCGCGCGCTGCCAGAACAGGAAGTCGAACAGCCAGCCAAGTGCAAGGGTCAGAAGCCATAAACGGTAGGGGTGTTTTTCCATATCAACCTCGCAGTGAAATTTCGTAAAAGGATAGCCGGTTTCACCTGGCAAGAACTGTCTGATAGGTTTGGAGAGTTTTAGAAGGGCGGATTACAGAAAGATTAGAAAACAAATACGTCTATTGACATGCAAATTTATTTATGACATACTACCGTTACAACGCGGGGTTACCCGCTTTAGCATCGCTATCCTTATGAAAGGAGGAGGTGATGTCTCGCATGGACAGTAAGAGTATCCAACGTAGCGCTGTGGCATCCCTCCTCGTAAGATAGAAGGAAGCCACAGCGCGCAAACTGGGCGCCGCCCGCAAGGGCGGCGTTCCGGTTTTAATTTTCGTCGCCAAACGAGATACCCAGCGAGCGGGCGGTCATAATGGCGTCGCCAGCCACATCCACCCTTTTAGGGACGGCCAGGGCTTCTTTGATGGGGATATCTACCACTTTGGCATATTGGAGCGCCACCATTTGCCCAAAGCGCCCGGCAGCGGCCGTGCGCACTGCGGCCGCACCGTAGCGTGTGCCCAGCCAGCGGTCGAAGGGCGTGGGCGTGCCGCCGCGCTGCAAGTGACCCAGCACGGTAACGCGCGTTTCGGAACCGGTTTCTTTCTCGATGTATTCGGCCACTTTTTGGCCAATGCCGCCCAGGCGCGGCACATAGATGGCATCGCCGCTGCGCGCGAAGACCTGTTCGCCATCCACCGGCCGCGCACCCTCCGAAACAGCCACAATGCTGAACAGGCTGCCTTTGGCTTTTCGCTTGAGAACCTTGGTGGCCACCGCCTCGTAGCGGAACGGGATCTCCGGGATGAGGATGACATCGGCCCCACCGGCCACCCCGGCGTGCAGGGCGATGAAGCCGGCATCGCGCCCCATCAGTTCCAGCACCATTACGCGGTGATGCGACTCGGCAGTGGTGTGCAGTTTATCCAGCGCATCGGTGGCGGTGTTGAGGGCGGTATCGAAGCCAAAGGTGACTTCTGTGCCGCCGATGTCGTTGTCTATCGTCTTGGGCACGCCCACAACCGGCACGCCGCGCTCGTACAGTTCGTGGGCAATGTGCAGCGTGCCATCGCCGCCAATGACGATGACGGCGTCAATATCCAGCATTTTGATGTTTTTGATAATCTGGTCAGATACATCCACGATTTCTTCTTTGCCATCGCGGATGATTTTGCGCGCAAAGGGGTTGCCGCGGTTGGCTGTGCCCAAAATGGTGCCGCCGCGCGGCAGAATTCCGCGCACTTCGTTTTGTCCCAGGATCATGACGCCGCCCGTATCCAAAAAGCCATCGTACCCGTTGCGGATTCCCAGCACCTCGCAGCCGTAATCGTTGATGGCGGTCTTGACTACGGCGCGGATGACTGCGTTGAGGCCGGGCGCGTCGCCGCCGCCGGTTAGCACTGCAATGCGTTTCATTCGCAGCCTCCTTTCGTAAGCCTTAATTTTTATTATAGGCTTTTTTGGGGGCGGTTAAAACAACAGGGCGGGTAAAACCCGCCCTGCATTACTTTACGGAATATTGAACACGAACCGCAGTCCGTTATCTATGCTTATCACCTGCGAAGTGGCCCCCATGACCTGGAACCAGGTATTGCCCGGTTTGAATGGGAAATACTTGCCATCCGGGTAGGTGAGGGTGAGCATGGCGTCGCGGTTGGCACGCTGCCACAGCACCTGGTACACCTGTCCGTCGCGGAAGATGTAGGCATCGCCCGACCCCACCAGGTTGATTTCGACCATCTCTGGCGCTTGCGAGAAGTAAGAATGCGGCGCGAGCAAAACGACCACGTTGTCGGCAGAAATTTGCAGCCCGGTGGTGCGGTCGAGCGCGGGGGTGTATTGTTCGTTTGCGCCTCTGGCGTAGTCTTCGGCGGCGTCGGCAAAGCGGAAGTATTTGCCGGTGGTCACGTCATAATCCCAGCGTTCGTAGACTGCGGCCGAATAGCGCGTGTTGGCCACAAAGCCAGGCTGCCCGCCTTCGGGGGCGCGCAGTTGGAAGGTCATGCCGTCCAGGTCCTGGCGGCCGTTGGGCACTTTGCGCGTGTTCATCAGGTCGCTCAGGGCGGCTGTATCGGCCACCAAAAAGTTGCTGCCGTTGGGTTCGTAGCGGCACATGGGCGGGCATTTGGCTGCCTCGATGACCAGGCGGTTGTTGTAATCGGCGCCGTAAAGGCGGCTGCGCACGCGGTAGTCGGCGCTGCCAAAAGCAAAAACAGCCTTGAACATGCGGATAAGCTGGTCATCGAAAAAGCGCGCCGAGCGTATGGGGCCCACAATAGATGCGTCTTGCCCTAAAAAGACAGCCGCCATGCGGGTAGAGCCTTCTTCGGTGTAATATTCATAAACGATGTCGGCTGCCGAAAGCCCAAACTGGGGGCGGTGGCTGCGGGGCAGATTTTCCACTTTGATAAGCAGTGGACGGCGCTCTAGCAGGGCGGGGTTATCTACCTCCATGCCGGTAAGGGGGTTGACGTTGGGGGCAAAGCCCGTGGGTCCGCGCCCCTCTGGGGGGTAGTTGGGTGTGGGGGTGGGGGAGGGCGTTTCGGTGGGGACGGCGGTTGGGGTATCGGTAGCAGTGGGCGGGACGGTGGGGGTAGCAATCGCCGCCTGGGTGGGGACGGCGGTCGTCGGGTTATCCACCGCCTGGGCAGCGCCGGGTCCACAGGCAGAAATCATCAAGGCCAGGAATAAGAACAGAAACGTTTTTTTGCTCATAAGAGAATACCTCCAACAGGGAATCATACCGCAAGAGGCGGTTTTGTGCTTGATTTATGGACGCAAATGCCTCTATAATGTTCCCATGTCAAACAATATTGCTCACCGTTTGTCCAGGTGGCTGGTTCCTGCTGCCGCCATCATCGTTTTTTCTGGCTGGTTCATGTTTGCGCCGCCCGGTTTGCTGGGCAAAGCAGATGCGGTTGGTTATGCGGTGTGCCACCGCATTGATGAGCGCTCTTTTCAGTTACCTGCTGACCCGCATGATGATGACCATGCGGATGGCCGCCAAACGCCGCTGTGCGCGCGCTGTTCGGGCATGTACCTGGGCGCAGTTCTGGGGCTGGCCTACCAAACGTTCACTGCGCCCCGGCGCGGGGGCATGCCGGGCAAGTGGGCCGTTTTGCCTTTACTGGCATTGGCTGGCGCGTTTGCGTTGGATGGCGCAAATTCGTACCTTTACCTGCTCAAGAGCACTTACCCTGGCTTTTTACCGCAACTGCCCAATTTATACGTTCCTAACAACACCCTGCGTCTGTTCACAGGGGCCGGCATGGGGCTGGGGATTGCCGCCGCGCTGTACCCATCGTTC
>FWPV01010054.1_pt1 | contig 15680 bp, 11 predicted proteins | sample 2228371 | NCBI WGS metagenome assembly FWPV01 (sample SAMEA103939776, study PRJEB20133) | metagenome | reverse complement strand
CTCGGCGTGCAGGTAGAGGATGCGCGCGTCGGGCTTGTCGCGCAGCAGCGCGTTGCCCACGGCGTGGATGAGGTGCGTCTTGCCGAGGCCCACGCCGCCGTAGATGAACAGCGGGTTGTACATGACCCCCGGCGCGCCGGCCACGTGCAGCGCGGCGGTGCGCGCCATCTGGTTGGCGCGGCCCGGCACCAGGGTGTCGAAGGTCAGGGCGGTGTTGAGCCGGTGCGGCGGCGTCGGCGCGCTTGCCTGCGTGTAGGCGCCAGCGTTCGACGACGAGGGGGCGCCGGCGCAGCGGCGCATCGGACCATGTCTGTCGCCGCAACACCAGCACCAGCAGCAGTCCGCCCAGCCCGACCGCGGCAGGCAGGCCGTAGGCCGCGCTGCCGCCGTGCCAGGTACCGACCACGGCAGCAAACATCAGGGCGAGCGTCCACGCGGAAAACAGATACAGGGCCATCGTGATTCGTTTCCTTTCAGGCGCCGGCAGGCGCTACCCGCTGTATACCGGATTGACGGCCATGCTGGCCGGCTGCGCGCTGTGCGCGGCGCTGGCCTTCTGGGGCAGTGTTGAAACTGAGCGGCAGTTTTCGCAGGTATTCGGCCGCATGGTCGCACTGTGTGCCGCGCCGGCGGCGGCCGAGGGCGCGCTGTGCGAGGTGGTGGCCGGCGTCGAGCGTGCGTTGCTCGAACGGGTGGCCGTCATGCTGCTGCTGCAGGGGCTGTGCGTGCTCGCGATCGTCGTCGGTTGCGCGCTGATCGCGCACCGGGCGTATCGCCTGCTCGTCTGCCGCAGCGAGGCCGCACTGAGCCTGATGCCCGAAAGCAGCCGCGCGCGCGGGCGAGACGAGATCGAACGGCTGGTCGAAAGTCTGGCCGAACTGACGGCGCGCCAGGCCGGGCTCGAGGCGGAAGTGCGCTGGCGCCAGCAGGTCACGGCCGAACAGTTGCGGCGCAAGGCGCTGGAATTGCAGACGCTGCATCAGGTGGCGCGCACCTTCACCAACAGCGAAGTGTCGGCGTTCAGCCTGCTGGGCGGCCTTGCCCAGCTCGAATCGGCGCTCGGTGCGCGCACCGTCGCGCTCAGTCTGGGTGCGGTCGCGCGGCAGGCCCTGGGTGCCGACGCCGTACTGGCGACCCATGGCGAGCCGGCCATCCTGGCGCAGCTGGCCGGCCAGCCGGCGGCGCGCGAAATCACCGCGCGTGTCGTGCCGCCGGGTGCAACCGGGCCGACCTGTTCGCTGGTGCTGCCGGTGTGCCGCGGCGATCTGGCGCTCGGCACGCTGGTGGCCGAATTTCCCGAGCATGCGCGGGTCGATGACCCGCAGGTCAAGCTGGCCGAAAGCTTCGCCCATCTCGCCGCGCTGGCGCTGTCCGGCGTCAGCCGCAGCCAGGAGGAAAGGCGGGTGGCATTGATGGAGGAACGCACGGCGATCGCCGGCGAACTGCACGATTCGCTGGCGCAGTCGCTGGCCTACATGAAGATCCAGGTGGCCCGGCTGCAGCGCGGTCTCGACCGCGAAAAGCACCCGGCCGATGTGGCGCAGGCGGCGCGCGAACTGCGCGAGGGGCTGTCGGCCGCCTACCGCGAGGTGCGCGACCTGATCGCCGCCTTCCGCGTGCGCATGGGCCCCGGCGGGCTGCTGTCGTCGGTGCAGGCGACGGTCGACGAGTTCGCGCAGCGCAGCGGCCTCGACATCAGTTTCGTGCACGATCTGGGTCGCTGCCAGCTCGGCGTGAACGAGGAGTTCCATGTCATGCAGGTGATCCGCGAAGCGGTGTCGAACACGGTGCGTCACGCACGGGCCTACCATATCTGGATCAGCATGCATTACGGTCCCGGCCATCTGCTCACCGCCATCGTGGATGATGACGGTCGCGGCCTGACCAATCCCTACGCAGAAACGAACCATTACGGCCTGTCCATCATGCGCGAGCGCGCCAGCTCGCTCGGTGGCGAGGTTTCGGTGGTCCACCGGCCGGGCGGCGGCACCCGGGTGCAGCTCGCCTTTGCGCCGCAGAAGCTGCCGGCCGACAATCTTTCCGAAGTGACGACATGAGCATACGCATACTGCTGATCGACGATCATCCGCTGTTCCGCAAGGGCGTGGCCCAGCTGGTGCGTGCCGATGACGAACTCGAACTGGCCGGCGAAGCCAGCGACGGTGTGAGCGGTCTCGCGCTGGCCGCAGAAACCGACCCGGACCTGATCCTGATCGACCTCAACATGAAGTCGGTGAATGGCATCGAAACACTGCGCCGGCTCAAGGCGGCAGGCGTGCGCGGCCGCTGCGTCATGCTGACCGTGTCCGACGATGAACGCGACGTGCTGGATGCGATGAAGGCCGGCGCTGATGGTTATCTGCTGAAGGACATGGAACCGGAAGAGCTGTGCCAGCGCATCAAGCAGTCGGTGGCCGGCACGATGGTGCTCGACGGCAGTGTCGCCGGTCTGCTCGCCCATGCGCTGAACGCGCCGCCCGCGGCAACCCACACCGATCTCACCGAACGCGAGCGCGAAATTCTGGGCCTGCTGTCGGACGGGCGCAGCAACAAGGAAATTGCACGCGTGCTCGGCATTTCCGATGCGACGGTGAAGGTGCATATCAAGCACGTACTCAGCAAGCTCAACATGAAAAGCCGCCTCGAGGCGGCCGTGTGGGCGCTGCAGAACCCGCAGTTCCGGCGGGTGGCCGCCCACGACTGAGGTGCGTGGCGTCGTCTCGCGCCGGCCGGACACTGAAAGGAAAACCGGCAGACGACAGCCCATGGGCTGCCGCTGCCGGCTGTTCAGCACAACCGCTGGCGAGTACTCAATACACGGCCAGGCTGTGCGACACCACCACGACCACGACACCCGCTGCCAGCGTCACATACGGCAGCATCCCGGCGCGCTTGCCGCCTGACGGCAGCTGGTCGTTCAGGTGCATGTCCTCGATCATCGCATCCGGGAACTGCCCCTTGTCCTGCACGTAATGGCGATACAGGAATACCGGGATGATCAGCGACGCGAACACCAGACCGGCCGTCAGCGTGCCGGCGCCGTAGATGTCGGCACCCAGACCCATCAGCGCGAGATTGACGAACGCAAGTACCACGCCGATGCCCAGGATGATGTTCGGTGCCTTGAACGGACGCTCCCAGTCCGGGCGGTCGATGCGATGGATCCAGCCGGAGTTCAGGTTCAGGAAGTTGAAGATGATGTAGCCGACGTTCGAGCAGGCCAGCACGAACACGTAGTCCGACAGCATCAGCAGGATCAGGTTGAAGCCGAGGTCGGTCCACATCGCACGCGTCGGTGCGCCATGTTCATTGACGTGCGACAGGTAGCGCGGCAGCCAGCCATCGACCGACGCCTGGTACAGCGTGCGCGAAGAACCCGCCATCGACGTCATGATCGACAGCAGCACCGCCAGCACCAGCATGACCACCAGCACGTTCGCCACCACTTCGCCGCCGCCCACCATGTGCGACATCACACTGGCCACGCCCATGCCGCTGTACACGTCGGGCGCGAGCATGCCGCTGTAGACCGCCGGCGAGGACACCGTGCCATCCGCCTCGACCACCGGCGGCGTCACGACCTCACCCAGACCGAGGTGACCCTGGAAAGCCAGCGGCACCAGCGTGAACACGACGATGCACAGCAGACCGGAGAACAGGATCGCCTTGAAGGTGTCCTTCTTCGGGTCCTTGAACTCGCGGGTGTAACAGACCGCGGTCTCGAAGCCGTAGGTCGACCACGCGGCGATGAACAGGCCGCCGGCCATCAGCGTGATGCCCGCCATATTCCATGATCCATCGACCACCAGACCGTTTTCCCACGCGATGGGCACCATCGGCGAGAAGTGGGTTGACGGCATGTCGCCGGACAGCAGCGGCACCAGCGCGATCAGCATCAGCGGGATCAGCGCCGTGATGCCGAGCACCATGGTCGTGCGCGCAGAGCGCAGGATGCCGCCGTGCTGGATGCCGAACACCGCCAGCAGCAGCACGACACCGACCAGGAAGGTCGCGTTGATGCGCAGCTCGAGGCCGGACTTGATGAATCCGAGATCGACCAGCGTCAGCTGCCAGGTGTTGATCGCCGCATCGGCCGGGAACAGCGCGCCAAGAATGTAGCCCGCCGCCAGCCCGGAACCGATGGCCAGCACCGGCGACCAGGCGAACCAGTTGCACCACACCGAGACCGGCGCAATGATCTTGCTGTAACGCACCCAGGCCACTGCACCGTACACCGACGCACCGCCCGACTTGTGCGGAAACAGGCCGGCGATTTCGGCATAGGTGAAGGCCTGGATGAAGCCGAAGCCGATCGACAGCGCCCATATCATCCACGATGGCTTGCCTACCGTTGCCGCGATGGCGCCGATGGAAAACAGCACCAGCGCCGGCACGCCGCTGGCCACCCAGAACGCACCGGTCCAGTCGATCTTCCGGTGCAGTGAAGCACTTTCGGCACGGCTGGCCGATCGTACCGGCGCCGCTCCGATCACATCCGCATTGCTGCTCATGTCATATCCCCTTTAGCGAAAAGGGCTGCATCGCGGCAGCCCTTCGGTCATCAGAATGTGCGCTTGACGTACAGCAGCCACTTGCTGTCGCCGGTGTCCTTGCAGCGCGTTGCCGCGCCGCCGACGTTGTCGCAGATGGTGTAGAAGTTCTTGTCGGCGTTGGTGTCGACATAGGCCACGGCGGCCTGCCAGCCCCCGTCGAAGTTCTTCGTGATGCCGACCTTCCAGTCGGTGAAGTCGTAGTCGTCGTAATTCTTCACCTTCTGGTGACCGACGTGCAGGTTGGCGATCCAGCCCGGCAGGAACTCGTAGTTCGCGTTCGCTTCCAGATAGTCGGAGCCGTCCGAGTCGGCGCCGAACGCCTTTTCGCTGAAGCCGAAGTAGTCGGTGACGGCGTAGGAATACTTCAGCTGGATGAACTTCCAGGTCACCGCGGCATTCAGTTCCAGCGTGTTCAGGCTTTCACCGGACGGATCGTACTTGCCGCCCGGGAAGATGAACTGCAGGAAGCCGACATCGAACAGGAAGTCGCCCACCGTCTTCGCATAGCCGCCATACACGTCGATCTCGCCGGTCGCATTCGACAGCGCCAGATCGCTGACATTGGTCCCCCACACACCGAGGTAGAGCCCGCTCTCGTGCGCGAGATCGAAGCCGCCCTGCACGGCCGGCTTTTCCTGCGTGTAGCTGATGCCGCGGAAGATGTACTGCGAGAACACGCCCACGTTGGCGCTGATCGTGTACGACGGCGCCGGCGCCTCTTCCGCCTGTGCCGCGAGCGGTGCGACGAGCAGGCCCAGCAGCAGCGCGCTTAGGGTCTTGTGACGAAAACGTTCATGCATGGTGCTCTCCTGTGATCCACGGTTGTCGGGCGATCTGTACGACGGATGACGGGCCCAACGTCGTCCGCCTGTTCTGCGTCACGACAGCCGGCGTCGAATCCGGAGGCCGTGCATTGATGCTCGGGAATGAGGGTGCTGCGGGGTGACGCACCGGCCGCGCCAGTGCGCCCGGAGGTCTTGATGTGGGACCGATTATTGAAACGTCGCTGCCGTGCGAACAATTCTCACAAGGGATTACCCACTAATGGGTAAGGCGCGACGGCAGCAAGAGATTCGCGACGCTGCTCGCCTGCCGCAGGAGCGGACCCTGTCCGCGATACGTGCCTTGATCTCGTGACGTCAGCCGGGTTGGCGCACCCATTCGCCTCCGCGGCACGCTCGATGGCGATGTGTGCCGGCGCCTACCCCCTAATGGGTAACTCCTCTTGAGAATTGTCCGCACCGGTCGCGCTTCGCATCATTCGCCGCACCTGACGTTCGGCGCGAAGCCGGACGTCCGGCGGGCGACCCGGCGGATGCGGCGGCGTCGCAGCCGTATCCCGAACGGAACTGACAAGAGGAATCCACAGCATGAAAAAGCGTGTTGCCATCATCGGTGCCGGCCCCAGCGGGCTGGCCCAGCTGCGTGCCTTCCAGTCTGCTGCGGCCAAGGGCGCAGACATTCCCGAACTGGTGTGTTTCGAGAAGCAGTCGGACTGGGGTGGCATGTGGAACTACACCTGGCGTACCGGGCTGGACGAGCACGGCGAGCCGGTGCACGGCAGCATGTACCGCTATCTGTGGTCGAACGGCCCGAAGGAATGTCTGGAGTTCGCCGACTACACCTTCGACGAACACTTCGGCCGTCCGATGGGTTCCTACCCGCCGCGCGAAGTGCTGTGGGACTACATCAAGGGTCGAGTCGAGAAGGCCGGCGTGCGCAAGCACATCCGCTTCAACACCTCGGTGCGCAACGTGACCTGGGACGACGCGACCCGGCTGTTCACGGTCACCGTGCACAACTACGAGCAGGATCTCACCTACTCGGAAACCTTCGACTTCGTGGTGGTGGCCAGCGGCCACTTCTCGACGCCCAACGTGCCGTACTTTCCGGGCTTCGAAACCTTCGGCGGTCGCGTGCTGCATGCCCACGACTTCCGCGATGCACTCGAATTCAAGGGCAAGGACGTGCTCATCGTCGGCGCCAGCTACTCGGCCGAGGACATCGGCTCGCAGTGCTACAAGTACGGTGCGCGCTCCATCACCAGCTGTTACCGCACCAACCCGATGGGCTACAAGTGGCCCGACAACTGGGACGAAAAGCCGCAGCTGCTGCGTGTCGACGGCCACATGGCCCATTTCGCCGACGGCAGCAGCAAGCACATCGACGCAGTCATCCTGTGCACCGGCTACAAGCACCACTTCCCCTTCCTGCCGGAAGAGCTGCGCCTGAAGACCGACAACCGCCTGTGGCCGCTGAATCTCTACAAGGGCGTGTTCTGGGAAGAGAACCCGGCGCTGATCTATCTCGGCATGCAGGACCAGTGGTACAGCTTCAACATGTTCGACGCCCAGGCCTGGTACGCACGCGACGTCATCCTCGGCCGCATCCCGCTGCCGTCGCCGGAAGCCATGCACGCCGAAGACATGGCCTGGCGCGAGGAGGAACTGACGCTGGAAACGGCGCAGGAAATGTTCGAATTCCAGGGCAAGTACATCGGCCAGCTGATCGACGCGACCGACTACCCGAGCTTCGACATCGCCGCGGTCAACAAGACCTTCCTCGAGTGGAAGAACGACAAGTACGAGGACATCATGGGCTACCGGAACAAGTGCTACGCTTCCCTGATGACCGGCACCATGGCGACGCCGCACCACACGTCATGGCTCGACGCGCTCGACGATTCGCTCGAGGCCTACCTGAACGAACCGGCCGACCAGGAACACGCCTGACCTGCTGCAGCGTGCGGGCGGCATCAACGCAGATGAGCCCGCATCCGATGAACCCCGTTGCGGTCCGTCGCGCCCCTGCAGCATGGCGCCGGACTGCGGGTGACCGCATCTGATGAACACGATAGTCGAACCTTCTTTCAACCCGTCGATCGCCGCCCGTCCGCGTCCGGCGCATGTCCGCCATGTCGCACCCGGCGGTGCCACGGTCGCGTTCGACCTGGCAGCCGGCGACCGGGTCACGCTGATCGATCCCGAAGGCCTGCAGCCCGGCGACCTCTACCTTGCCGGGCCGGCCGGCCTCGCGGCCGCCATGCTGCCGGGCACGGCACTCGACGCGCTCGATGCCGCCGGCACACCGGCTGCTGCGCTGATGCACGGCGCGCCCGCCGGCTGGCGTCTGTTGCGCGCCCGCCTGTTCGGCGCCGACAGCCTGCCCGGCGCGCGGTGCGACTTCACCGCCCCGGGCGCCGTGCGCTGCCTGCTGCACGCGCCGGGCAGCGACATGGCGCCCGATGCGCAGGACGCGCCGACCGAACTGATCGCCGACATCCTCCGCGCCGAGCCGCTCAGTGGTCAGGCGCCGCCGCCACTGGCCGAACCGGTGCTCGACCTGCGCGTCGCGGCCGGCACGGCGCACGCCTACCGCGTGAAGGCGGGCGACTACATCCAGGTGATCGACGTCGATGGCCGGCAGTGCTCCGACTTCCTCGCCTTCGACGCGGCGGCGCTGGCGCGCGGTCAGGAATACGACCTCGACCCGACCACCACGCGCACGCTGACCGGCACCGCCAATCCCGGTCCGGGCCTGCTGTCGAAGTACTACGACGAGCGGCAGGTGGCACTGGTCGAAGTGGTGCGCGATACGGTCGGCCGGCACGATACCTTCATGCTCGCCTGCAGCGCCAAATACTACGACGACATGGGCTACCCCGGTCACGCCAACTGCAGCGACAACTTCAACAACGCGCTCGAACCGCTGGGTATCGCGCGCCGGGCCGGCTGGCCGGCGATCAACTTCTTCTACAACACCATCGTCAATCACGACGACAGCATCGGTCTCGACGAGCCGTGGTCGCGTGCCGGCGATTACGTGCTGATGCGCGCACTGACCGATCTGGTCTGCGCCTCGTCGTCCTGCCCCGATGACATCGATCCGGCCAATGGCTGGTATCCGACCGACATCCACGTGCGGGTGTATGACGCCTCGAACAACTTTTCCAAAGGGATCGCACACCGCATGACGCCCGACGCCACCCCCAGACTGACGCGCGAATCCGGCTTCCACGCCCGCACGTCCGCGCTCACCCGCAACATGGTCGAGTACCGCGGCTTCTGGCTGCAGACCTCGTTCGCCGCCAACGGCCCGATCGACGAGTACTGGGCCTGCCGCGAGCGCGCCGCGATGATCGATCTGTCGGCGCTGCGCAAGTTCGAAATCACCGGCCCGGACGCCGAAGCGCTGCTGCAGCGGGCCACCACGCGCAACATCCGCAAGCTGGCGGTCGGCCAGATCGTCTATGCCGCGCTGTGCCATGAGCACGGCGGCATGATCGACGACTGCACCGTGTTCCGCCTGGCGCAGAACAACTTCCGCCTGGTGTGCGGCGACGACTGGTGCGGCGTGTGGCTGCGCGAACTGGCGGCGCAGCACGGCCTGCGCGCCTGGGTGCGTTCATCCACCGACCAGCTGCACAACCTGTCGGTGCAGGGGCCGAAGTCGCGCGACATCCTGCGCGACATCGTGGTCACGCCGCCGGCCAGCGCCTCGATGGACGAACTGAAGTGGTTCCGCTTCTCGGTCGGCAAGATCGATGGCTGCCCGGTCGTCGTGTCGCGCACCGGCTACACCGGCGAACTGGGCTACGAGGTGTGGTGCCATCCCAAGCACGCCGTGCAGGTGTGGGACGCGGTGGCCCGCGCCGGCGAGCCCCACGGCATCGCGCCGATGGGTCTGGCTGCGCTCGACATGCTGCGCATCGAAGCCGGGCTGATGTTCGCCGAGTACGACTTCTGCGACCAGACCGATCCGTTCGAAGCCGGCATCGGCTTCGCCGTGGCGGCCGACAAGGAAGACGACTACGTCGGCAAGGCCGCGCTGGAGCGCCGCAAGGCCCACCCGGCGCGCGTCATGGTCGGGCTGGACATCGACGGCAGCGAGCTGGTGGCGCACGGCGCGCGTGAAGTTCACATAGTCCTTCGGCCAGATCACCAGCACGACCCGTTCGCCCATCCTTGGCAAGACGATCGCGCTGGCACGGCTCGACGTGTCGGCCGTCGAGCTCGGCGCCACGGTCGAGATCGGCAAGCTCGACGGCCACCAGAAACGCATCCAGGCGAAGCAGGTGCGTTTCTCGCACTACGACCCGGAGAAGGCGCGCGTTCGGGCTTGACGGCAGAATCGAGATGCAAGATGCAAGATGCAAGGTTCAAGGTTCAAGGTGCAAGGGGAGCGTTGATCGCGCTGTCGGCGTGACTTGAGTATCGATTCAGGGCGCTGCAGGGACAACGGGGATGCGGGCATCGGGCCTGCGTCCCCGTTCTTTGGTCGTGCGGTGCAGGGGGGGCTCGACGTGCTTCGTTCGGGCAAATGCTTCTACCTCCAAGTAGGTAACCCCTCGTGAGAATTGTCCCGCACCCACCCGGACAACAGAATCAATCCCGGATCGACCGCGTTGCGCGGCGACATGTCAGACAGGGAGACACCGGGAAATGCAGAGGAATTCGATTCTGAACGAGCGGCACCGCCAGCTCGGCTCCAAGCTCGACGGCGATACGTGGAACTTCATGCCCATCCCGTGGAGCTACAGCAGCTGTCCGCACGACGAAGTCGTCGCCACGCGCACGCGCGCCGGGCTGTACGACGTGTCGGCGCTGAACATCGTCAACGTGACCGGGCCGGACGCCGAAGCCGTCATCGACCGCCTGGTCACCATCGACGTCACGAAGCTGAAGCCGGGTACGGCCCGTCTCGGCGGCGAAGTGAACGAAGCCGGCGCCCTGGTCGACGACATCATGATCATCCGCGACGCCGCCGACCGGTTCCGCATTTCGCATGGCAGCGGCGCCACGCCGAAGACGCTGGCCGCGCTGGCTGCGGGCAGGAATGTGACCATCACCTCCGATCAGGACGTGCACATCCTGTCGCTGCAGGGTCCGGTTTCGCTCGATGTGCTGAAGCCGCACACGCCAGCCGACCTGGCTGCGCTGCCCTACTTCAACCACGTCGAAACCACACTGTTCGGCAAGAAGGTGACGCTGGGCCGTGGCGGCTACTCCGGCGAGCGCGGCTACGAGGTGTACTGCAGCGCGGCCGACGCCGTGTTCCTGTGGGACACGATTCTCGAAGCGGGCAAGCCGAAGGGCGTCATCCCGTGTTCGTGGACCGCGCTCGATCTGACGCGCGTCGAAGGCGCGCTGCTGTTCTTCCCGTTCGAAATGCCGGAAGGTGACACCACGCCGTGGGAAGTGAACATGGACTGGGCGGTCGACCTCGACAAGGCGGGCGACTACATCGGCAAGGCTGCGGTGCTGCACCTGAAGGGGCGCGAGCGCGTGAAGCAGGCCGGCATGACGGTGCTGCACCACGCAGCGGTCGAAGCCGGTGCGAAGGTCTATGACGGCGACACCGAAGTCGGCGTAGTTACGTCGGCCTCCTACAGCCGCCTGCTGATGCAGTCGCTGGCCATGGTGCACCTGAAGCCGGCGAAGTCGTCGATCGGCACCCGTCTGACGATTCGCAGCGAGGCCGGCAATCTGGCGGCGCTGGTGGTGACGACGCCGTTCTACGACCCGCTGCGCCAGGGTACCCATCCCGACAGGAAGCGCTGATCGCGCATCGACGCCAGCCCGCTGCGCCCAGGCGCGCGGCGGGTCGGCGAGCTCTCTCCTCTTGCCACGAGACGCCGCATGTCCACCCCTGCCATAAAAAGCCAGCCGGTTTACACCGCGCTCGAATGGGACCGCGCCGGCACCCATCACGTGCTGTTCGTCGCAGCCGATGAGTCGGCGCTGGCGAGCCGACTGTGGGCGCAACCGCCCGCCGGCCCGATCACGCTGATCCTCCAGCACGCCGACGGCGCGCCGATGGCTGGCTGGCTCGCCGAGCGGCCCGCCAGCGTGCACACGATTGTCGCGACCACGTTCGACCTCGCATTGAAAGCGCTCGGCGACACGCTGCGCGCCGCGCAGATGGGCACCCGGCTGTATCTGGTCGGACCGGAAGATGCCATCTGGCAGGCGGCGCGCCTGGCGGACGGCCTGGGCATGAGCCGCGACGAAATGCGCCTGATGCAGGCGGGCACGCGTGCCCGACCGGTGTTCTGCGTGCATTGCCGCACCATCACGCGCGGCGTGCACACCCACATCGTTCCGTGCAGCGGCTGTGGGCGTGCGCTGTTCGTGCGCGACCATTTTTCGCGTCGTCTGGGCGCCTACATGGGCTTCCAGATCGACGCCGAAGCGCCGGGCGACATCCCGGCCGCGGAGGTGATCTACCCATGAGCCACGCATCCTTGAACGTCGAAATCGGTCGCATCCGCGACCTGGCGCCCGGCATCCGGGAGTTCAGTCTCCGGCGCAGCGACGGCGCCGATTTCCCGGTCTTCTCCGGCGGCAGCCATACCGTGCTGTCGCTGCCGCTGGGCGATCGCCTGCACCGCAACCCGTATTCGCTGCTGGGCGACCCGTCGGTGCGTGACACCTGGCGCATCGCGGTGCGCCTGCAGGAGGCGTCACGCGGCGGCTCGCGCTGGCTGCACGAGGACGCGCGCGAAGGCATGCGTCTCGACATTTCGGCACCGGTCAATCTGTTCGCGCTGAACCGCACGGGTCGGCGCCACATCCTGGTCGCCGGCGGCATCGGCATCACGCCGATACTTTCGCAGGCGCGCGAACTGGCGCGCCTGGGCGCCGATTTCGAAGTGCATTACGCCTACCGCGCGCCGGAGTTCGGCGTGTTCGCCGACGAACTCGAAGCGCTGGCGCCCGGCCGCATCCATCACTACGTGCAGTCGCGCCGCGAACAGATCGAGTTCGCCTCGCTGCTGGCCGGCCGCCCGCTCGGCACCCACTTCTACATCTGCGGCCCGGCCGGCATGGTGGCCGCCAGCCTGAATGCCGGCAAGTCGCTGGGCTGGCCGGACAGTCATCTGCACAGCGAACAGTTCCTCGCGCCGAGCGGCGGCGAGCCGTTCGACGTGAAGCTCGCGCTCAGCGGCCACCGCTTCAGCGTGCCGAGCGACCTGTCGCTGCTCGAAGCGATCGAACAGCAGGGCGTCGACGCGCCCTACCTGTGTCGTGGTGGCGCCTGCGGCCAGTGCGAACTGGAGGTGCTCGGCGCCGACGGCGAGCTGATCCATCACGACCTGTATCTGAGCGCCGACGAGCGCGCGTCGGGCACGAAAATCATGCCCTGCGTGTCGCGCCTGAAGGGCGGCTGCCTGACCCTGAACCTGTGAGGACGACGACATGACCCTAGCCTTCAAGCCGGACGAAACCTTCCGCGACGACTACACCTATCGCAACTCGCCGGCCGCCATCCGCCGCTTCCCCTTCCCGTTCCATCAGGACCAGTACATGTACTCGGTCAACATGGAGCCGCACGCGGGCGGGCCGGCCGGCTCGGTGTACGAGCACGCGTTCGACATCGACGAGCACTACATCGCAGAAATGCGCGACCGCGCGATCACGCTGGAGCGCGACCCCGGCCGCTGCGTGTCGCTGCCGCACATGATGGACGCCGAGTGGGACACGCTCGAACTGCTGATGGAATCGCTGGCGCGCGACTACCCCGATCTGTTCGTGCTGAACAAGGACGGCGAGCGCTGGCACTGGGTGAACAGGCCGCTGGGCATCGACCAGTCCTTCACCTTCGGCGATGCCGCCACCTTGCCGTGCCCGCCGTTCGAATACATCACGCGCCAGACCCAGGGCGATTTCGTCATCATGGATCAGCGCGACAACGACCTGTTCGCCGATGCCGGCATGATCACCTCGCAGGCCGACTGGTCGCTCACCTTCGACGTCGGCATGAGCTTCATGGAATGGCACGGCCCGGTGCCGCTGGCGCACGAGCTGGGCGTGTTCGAGCGCGCGCTCAAATACCTGCTGATGCTGCAGCAGGGCCGCCCGGTGCGCCGCCTGAACTGGACCATGACGATCAATCCGCGCCTCGATACCGCGCCCGAAACCTATCCCGAATGGGGTCAGGACCGTGCCAGCGTCACGCCGGACAATGTCGGCCCCAAGGTGCATCTGCGGGTGGAACTGCAGACCCTGTTCCGCCTGCCGCGCAGCAACGGCATGCTGTTCTCGATCCGCGGCTACCTTGCCAGCATGGAAGAACTGGCCACCTACCCGCGCTGGGCCAGTCGCCTCAACCGCGTGCTCGGCTCGCTGCCGAACGAACTGGCCGAATACAAGGGCCTGGTCCGCTACCGCCAGACCACCCTTGATTGGCTGGCTCGCCACGACGACGGCGCCCCGCTCGCGGTGGGTACGCATCCGGAATAGCGGCGGCCATCGCGGTCACTCGTCCGGCGCGTCTCCGGCAATCGACTCCGCCTTCTCGATCGCCGCCTCCAGTGCGGCGTCGGGATGGCCGGTCGGCAGGCGGGGGGCGCTCGAACTGCGCCGGTAGTCGGCGTCGGTCGTTACCGAATCGCCGGCCGCGCGCTGCGCCGACCCCAGATTGGCCGTGACCAGTTGCGGCACGGCCAGCACCAGCGCGACCATGACGATCTGGATGCCGACGAAGGGCACGGCGCCCCAGTAGATGTCGCGTGTCGGCAGGGTTTTCGGGGCGACCGAGCGCAGGTAGAACAGCGCGAAGCCGAACGGCGGGTGCATGAATGAGGTCTGCATGTTCACCGCCAGCAGCACGCCGAACCACACCAGATCGATGCCCAGCTTGTCAGCCACCGGGGCGAGCAGCGGCACGACGATGAAGGCCAGTTCGAAGAAGTCGAGGAAGAAGGCGAGCACGAATACCAGTGCCATGACGACGATCAGGAAGCCGGTTTCGCCGCCGGGCAGGCCGAGCAGCAGGTGTTCGACCCACAGGTGGCCGTCGATGCCGTAGAAGGTGAGCGAAAAGACGCGCGAACCGATCAGGATGAACAGCACGAAGGTGGTCAGCCGGACCGTACGGTCGAGCGCCTGCTGTAGCAGGTCGCGGTTCAGGCGCCGGCGTGCGGCGGCCATCAGCAGCGCGCCGGTGGCGCCCATCGCGCCGCCTTCGGTCGGTGTCGCGAGGCCGAGGTAGATGGTGCCGAGCACGAGGAAGATGAGTGCCAGCGGCGGCATCAGCACGAAGGCCACGCGGCGCGCCAGGTCGGGCAGCAGGTTCATGCGCAGCAGGCGGTCAGCCACGGCGATCAGCCAGGCGACGCTGCCGCCGGCGGTGACCGCGAACAGCGCGCGCGCGTCGGCGGTGTGCGCCTGCAGCGCCGGCAACTGGCTGGCGGCGATGCCGGCCAGCACCGCCACGACGAACAGCGCCCATACGCCGCGTCGTTCGGCCGCGTTGTGGTCGTCGGCTTCCGGATGTGCGGGCGCCTTGTGCGGGCGCAGCCAGGCGATGGCCAGCACATAGATCAGATAGAGGCCGGTCAGCACCAGTCCGGGCAGCAGCGCGCCCCGATACATGTCGCCGACCGGGCGGCCGAGCTGGTCGGCCAGCACGATGAGCACGAGCGATGGAGGAATGATCTGCGCCAGCGTGCCCGAGGCGCAGATGACGCCGCTGGCCAGCCGCGCGTCGTAGCCCGCGCGCAGCATGATGGGCAGCGAAATCAGGCCCATCGAAATGACCGACGCGGCCACCACGCCGGTCGTTGCGGCGAGCAGTGCGCCGACCAGCACCACCGCCACCGCGAGCCCGCCGCGCAGCGTGCCGAACAGCCGGCCGACCGTGTCGAGCAGGTCTTCGGCCATGCCGGAACGTTCCAGCACCAGACCCATGAAGGTGAAGAAGGGGATGGCGAGCAGGGTGTCGTTGCTCATGACACCCCACACGCGGTCGGGCATGGCCTGCACCAGCGACGCCGACAGCAGCCCGAGTTCAATGCCGATCAACCCGAACACGATGCCGCAGGCGGCCAGCGCGAACGCCACCGGCACGCCGGACAGCAGGAACAGCACCATCGCGGCGAACATGACCGGCGCGAGGTTGGCGGCCAGCCAGGCGCTCATTCCGGTCGCTCCGACAGTGCGGCGATGCGGCGGATCAGCAGCGCGACGGCCTGGGCGGCGAGCAGCGCGAAGCCGACCGGCACCAGCAGGCGCGCCGGCCACAGCGGCAGGCCGCCGGCGCTGGCCGAAACTTCGTGGCTGGTCCAGGAAGCGATGAACCAGGGCCAGGACAGCCACAGCATCAGCAGTGCGACCGGCAGCACCA
>FWPV01010051.1_pt1 | contig 15684 bp, 10 predicted proteins | sample 2228371 | NCBI WGS metagenome assembly FWPV01 (sample SAMEA103939776, study PRJEB20133) | metagenome | reverse complement strand
ATGGCAACTCCTCTAAATAGCCACCGAGGACACAGCATCCACAGAGAAAAAACCCTGAGTGCTCTGCGCTCTCTGTGGCCTAAATTTCAGTTCTTGTTGGCGTGGAATTCCACCCAGGGATTCAAAAAAAGTCCCATTCTCGTAAATGGGACTTTCATTTTCAAGGCAATTCTGGAGCTTACGCGACCGCGTCGAACGTTGGCTTGAGCGCGGGATACAGGCCCCGGTACAGCGGGTACAGGTCGTTGTAGACCTTCACCTGCGCCGGTTGTGGCGATGTGGCGCTCACGACCTTGATCGTCGCGCGGCAGGCTTCCGGCACGGTCTTCCACACGCCCGCGCCGACCGCCGCCAGCAGCGCCGCGCCGAACGCGCCGCCCTCGGTGGTGTTCACCGTCACCAACTCGCTGCCGATGACGTCCGCCAGAATCTGCCGCCACAACGGACTCTTCGCCCCACCGCCGGAGACGCGAATCTGCTTGATCTCGCCCAGGCCGGCGCCCTTCACCAGCTCCATGCTGTCGCGCAGGCCGAACGCCACGCCTTCCAGCACGGCGCGCGTCATGTGCGGCAGCGCGTGGCGCAACGTCAGCCCGATGAAGCCCGCGCGCGCCAGTGGATCGGGGTAAGGGGTGCGCTCGCCGGTGAGGTACGGCAGGAAGAAGAGGCCCTCCGCGCCCGCCGGAACGTCCGCCGCCGGCGCGAGCAGGTCGTCGAAGCCGACGCCGGGCGCGAGCGTGTCGCGGTGCCATTGCAGGCTGCCCGCCGCCGAGAGCATCACGCCCATCAGGTGCCACGCGCCGGGGACGGCGTGACAGAAGGCGTGCAGCAGTCCGTCCTTCTCGATGTACGGCGCATCCGTGGAAGCGAACACCACGCCCGACGTGCCGAGCACCAGACCCACAATGCCCGACTCGACCGCGCCGACGCCCACCGCGCCCGCCGCCTGGTCGCCGCCGCCGCCCACCACGGGCGTGCCGGCTTTCAGGCCGGTCAGGGCCGCCGCTTCCGCGCTGATCACGCCGGTCACTTCCGGGCCTTCGTAGGTGGGAGGGAGCCACTCGCGCGGGATTTCCAGCTTTTCCAGCACCTCGTCCGACCAGTCGCGCGCCTTGATGTCGAACAGAATCGTGCCCGCGCTGTCGGCTTTGTCGGCGGCGTAGTCGCCGGTGAGTTTGTAGCGGACGTAGTCCTTGGGCAGCAACACGTGCGCGCCTTTGGCGTAAACTTCCGGCTCATTTTCGCGCACCCACAGAATCTTGGGCGCGGTAAAGCCGGTGAGCGCGTCGTTGCCGGTGATCTGGATGAAGCGCGCCTTGCCCACACGCGCGCGGATTTCGTCACACTGCGCGCCGGTGCGCTGGTCGTTCCAGAGGATGGCGGGGCGCAGCACTTCGCCGTTTTTGTCGAGCAGCGTCAGGCCGTGCATCTGCCCGGTGAGGCCAACGGCGGTCACGTCGTCGCCGGTCGCGCCGGCCTGCTTGAGCGCCTGCTGGATGCTCTTGACGATGCCGTTCCACCAATCGTGCGGGTCCTGCTCGGACCACAGCGGCTTGGGGGTGGAGAGAGACAGGGCGGTCGTGGCGGTCGTCACGACGGCGCCGGTCGCGTCCATGAGCAGCGCTTTCGCGCCGGTGGTGGAAATGTCGATGCCGAGAAACAGATTTTTGGTCATTGAAATCCTCCTGGTTGAATGATAAGGCCGTGATGTACAAAACGTAATGGAATACGGTTTACGTCTATTGAGATTTGGTTGTCAGCTAGACAAACACTGCCGCTGGCATTTTGAAGCGTGTGCTCAGTGCTCTGATTTGGCGCAAGTTTAAAGCCCGCTTACCGCTCAGGATTTCGGAGACAACGCCTTGGCTGCCCAACTCCGGGAGATCTTTCTGTTTCAGATTGTGTTCTTCCATTAAGAACTTCAGCACACCAATAGGGTCCGGAGGCGGTTCAGGAATTGTTTGGGTTTCGTAAGTCTCGATCAAAACGCCCAAAACATCCATAAGATTGGCCAAAGGGTGTGCCTCATCGTCTCGCACAATATCAATCAGATCATCCAATAACTTGATGAGTCGGTCGCACTCGGCGTCGTTTGTAGGGACGAAAAGATACTGCGCCGCTTGTTCCAGTGATTGAATAGTTTGTGCCTGTAGCATCGTTATTGCCTCCACTTACCTTTGTCATACTCCGCGTGGGTGAGAATCTCTCGGATAAACACTTTCTTGCGATTGAAATGTATGGCCGCGATCAGCCTGTATTTGTTGCCGCTTATATTAAAAACGACGAGATTGTTGACATAATCTGCGCTGGCGAAATGACGTTTCAGTTCGTTGAACGAGTTGTAATCCGTATGCGCCATGATCCGGTACCAACTATCAAGAGAAGCCTGGCTATCCGGGTGTTGAGCGACAAACTCTTGAATGCGTTTACGGGTAATGACGTGCATACTTCGATTGTATCTCAAAAAGCGATAATGGCAAGCGGAGCATTGCGCTACGGATTCATCAACGCCGCGATTTCATCCAGGCTCGGCGGTTCGAGAATGGAGGGGAAGCGGGTGCAGGTGACGGCGGCAGCGGCGGCGGCAAAGCGGACGGTGGCCTCGGCGGGCATCCCTTTGACCACGCCATAGACGACGCCTGCGCGGAAAGTATCGCCGGCGGCGAGGGTATCTTGCACGGTCACGGGGTAGGTGGGCAATGTGGCGGGATGGGCCATATCCGGCGCGATGTACAGCATCTCTTGACTGCCGAAGGTGAAAATGACCAACCCGCGGCAGGCGCGGCGGTACTGTTCCAGCAAATAACCATAGTCCACGCCGGGGTATTCGCGCTCCAGAAATTCTTTGGAGCAGATAATGGCTCTGGCGTTTTGCGCGATGACATCATCCAGATGACAATCAATGGTCACGTAATCGGTGTGATACTTGAGGCAAAGTTCCGCCACGCGCGCCGACGCACCACGGAAGAAGGGGTCGAGTGCTACACAAGAGGCAGCAGCGATAGAGGCTTCGCACGGTTCTGTCCACAGCGTACGGTCGCCGAACAGATTTTTGCGGAACCAGCCGAAGACCGTGCGGTGCCGGCCATCGCAGAAGACAATGTCCCGCCAGCCCTCGAAGCCGGGAAGCACGGACATAAGCGAGCAGTCCACGCCGTAGCGGGCGAAGTACGCCTGCAGCGGTTCGGCGGTTGCTTCGCCGAAGAAGCAGCCGTCCAGTTGCGTTTTCAGGCCCCAGTAGCTCAAGACAATCGCCGCGTTGCCGGCCTCACCGCCGGGCATCACATAGGTTGCGGTGATTTCCTGATAGGTATCCACCGGCGGGAAGGGGCCTTCCAGACGGTGGATGGTGGAAAGGACGGTCATGCCGTAGACGTAGACATCGAGGGGTTGGGTCATTGTTGGCTCCATTGTTTTAAGTTTAGTACACGGATGCAACGGATCAGACGGATTTTTCTCTGTTTTTATCCGTGAAATCCGTGTTCATCCGTGTACTATGGATAATGGCGTTTTGTGAAGATAGCGATGCAGCGCAGCACGCTTTGCGCGCCGCCGCTGATGTCGGGATCGGCGTGCTGCACGAGCGCTTCCACCGTCGCCTTGAGGGGGACGATTTCCGGCAGTCTGTCGCCATCATTGGCGAATTTGCGCAGGAAGAACAGCGCGCCTTTGACGATCTCTGGATCGGGATGCGCCAGATATCCGGCTACAAGTGGCATTTCCCGGCGTTCCAGGTGATGGGAGACCAGGCACTTGGCGGCGTAACGGCGCGTCAAGGGCTGCGCGTCTGTCAGACCCGCACGGGCCTGTTGCATCAAGAACTCGCAGGTGGCTTCGTCCATCAAGTCTCTGGCCTGGGCAGGCGTCAGACGGATCAACTCTTCTTCGTCCTCGCTGCCGTTGACGAAGTACGTGTAACTCAGGCGATATTCGTAGAAAATGCCGCATACCGGACAGCGTTTGATGTGATGCCATTCGGCATCATAGGCGTCGAGCGACCGGTACTGCTCCAGATACGCCGCCACCATGGGGAGCGGGCGGCCCATGTCTTCGCAGCCGTATTTGCAGAAGGACGTTTCCACTTCGTCGAGCATGCTGCAGATTTCGCAATTGGCGATGGGGATGTAGTTGATAGGCTCGGATGGTTCTGCAGGTGTCATTATGTCAGGTTAAAAGCTCGATAGAAACGGAAGGCGAATTGGCAATTCGCCCATTCATTCTCTATAGTGCGCCAATCGAGATTCGGACGCAGATTCACCCAGATATTTTTCCGATCTGCGAAAATCAGCGTGAATCTGCGGCCGGTACCATGTTCAGGCTTATCCAAGAACGGGTTTCTTGCATTATTGACGGAAGGCGAATTGCCAATTCGCCCAACATTCATTCTCTATAGTGCGCCAATCGAGATTCGGACGCAGAGTTTCGCAGATTCACGCAGATATTTTTCCGATCTGCGAAAATCAGCGTGAATCTGCGTCCGGTACTATGTTCAGGTTTATCCAAGAACGGGTTTCTTGCATTATTGACGGAAGGCGAATTGCCAATTCGCCCAACATTCATTCTCTATAGTGACGTTTCTATTGCCGTCGCGCCGCTCTTTTCCAGGCTAAACGTCGCCGTCGCGCCGTCGCACGTCACCTCGTACTCGCCTAAGAATCCTGTCACCTGCACCTTCCCCTCGCCGTCCGTCGTCATCTTTGTCGGCGGGAGCCACCACTCGCCCTTGATGAGGTCGCGCAGGGCGTAGAAAGCGGGCTTGGGATAGCCGTCCGCCGTCAGGAAGCCGCCGGGCGCCTTGAGCCAGCCGCCGTCGGTCATCCCCCAGTAGGTGATGCCCTGAACCAGCGGGTGGGCGAACAAAGTCTTGTAATGGGTGACGACTTCTTCGGCCTGGCGTGCCTCGCCCTCGGGGGTGGAGGGCCACTCGTCCACCTGCCAGTCGTTGAGGTCAACGATGTGCGCCGGCATGAGGTCGCCGGAGACGATCGTGGTCTCGGTGAAGTGGATCGGCAGGCCGAAGCGCTCGAAGTTCGCCAGCACCCACTGCGTCTTTTCCACGCCCCAGTAGCCCTGGTGCATGTGCGATTGGATGCCGATGACGTCAATCTTGATACCCGCTTCCAGACAGCCTTCCACCAGGATATCGAACGCGGACGAGACATCGAAGTCGTTGAGCAGCAGGATGGCGCCGGGATTGGCCTCGCGCGCCGCGTTGAACATCGTGCGCACCATCTTGATGCGGCCCAGTTCCTTGCAGAGGCGCGTGATGCCGTTGTCGTACTTGTCGAACACGGGCATAATGACGACTTCGTTGAGCACGTCCCACATATCCACCAGCCCGGCGAAGTCCGCCACGTCGCGGTGGATGCGGGCGATTTGCGCTTCCAGGATTTCGGCGTTGCTCAGTTCCAGCAGCCACGGCGCGGTGACGGTGTGCCAGCACAGCGGATGCCCCTTGAGCACAATGCCACGCTCGACCAACCACTGTGCGCCCTGGCGCATAAACGCCGTAGCCGGCTTGCCGCGCTCCGGCTCGAAGCGCCCCCAGTAGAAGGGCAGTGTGGCGAAGTTGAAAAGGTCGAGGAAGGCGTCGGTGATGCGCTCGGCGCGCTCTTTCGCCGCGCCTTCGAGGATGCCGTTCGCCAGCGCGAGGCTGTCCCAGGCGGTGTTGCCGAAGAGGAACTTATGCTTGCGCTGCGCCACCGTTACTTCCTGATGCGCCAGCGGCGTCCCATCCGGCTTGCGCACGGTCACGGTAGCCTCCGCAGTTCGATGCGCAAATGATTGCGGTATCTTGTTCATAATTTTCTCCCTATGCCCAATTCCTGATTACCAACCCCCAATTCCTGATTACCAATCCCTACTCCCCAATCCGCCACCGGTCGAGCACGTCCCGCACCCTCGCCACCTGCACGGCCACTTCGGTGTACTCGTTCTTGCCGGTGTGGTGTTCGACGCCGTAATAGCCGTCGTAGCCCAGGTCGCGCAGGAGCGCCATGCATTCGGTCAAATTGCCCTCGGTGATTTGCCAGGAGAAGTGGGTGTGCATGGCCCACGGGGCCATCGTGGCGTTGTCTTCCATTGCACCTTTGAAGTGCAGGAGCACGCCGAACGCGGGGTGGTTCACGGCCTCGCAGAGCTTCTTCATATTCTGCGCGTTCATCTCCGCGCCCCAGTGATTCTCCGGGCCGACTTTGTAGCCGTTGTCGTAAGCGCGCTGCGCGAATTCCCGATAGCGCTTGACGATGAAGTCAAACTGCTCGTCCGTCCACGTCTCGCCGCGCCCACCGGCATCAATGCGCACGGTCAGCGCGCCGAGCACCTCGCCGGCGTGGAGCGCCGCCAGCCCGTTCTGGTAGTGTTGCTCGCGCACGGCGGGATCGTCTTCCCAGAGATGCGCGCCGTCCACACAGAGGTTCGCCAGCACCAGGCCGCGTTCATCGAGCGCATCCTTCACCTTCGCCAGGTAATCATCATCCGTGGAGAGCAGCATGCCGTTCCAGATGTCGGCAGCGTCCAGGTGATAACGATATTTGCAGCTTTCGAGGTAGCCGAACAGGTCCATTTTCCCCTCACGCAGCAGGCCGTGAAAGGCATACGAGGCAATCGAAATCTTGTACACGTTTTCGTCTCCTACAGGACTTACACAAGCTCCTTGAATTTTATCGCTGAGAACGCAAAGGGCGCAGAGATTTTACAATTTCTCAGCGTCCTCTGCGGTAAAAAACAGCCGCGTTTGCATCAGTTCTACTATAAAATAGTCGGTAGTCTTGGTGTGAAAGCAGTGGATTGTCACACGGCAGTGTGCTGTACATTTGTGATTGTGATGTATTGTGCCGTGGCTTTATCTCACACCTAGCAGTAGCTCGTTCACCAATTGATCCAGCTTCTCGTATTGCAAGCCGCGCGCACCAAGTCCGACGCGGTCGAAGGTATACGCTTTGAGCGCGGCGGCTTTGGCGGCGGTGTACGCCCCCTTGAAGGCATCCATGCTGCCGTCATCGGCGTTGATTTCTGCCAGCAGGCCCTGGATCTCCGCATCGGCGTTGAAACGGGCAGCCTTCTCTTTGAGGATGAGATAGGTGCGCATGCAGCCGCGGGCGAAATCCTTGACGCCTGCATAATCCTCGGTGCGGTAAGCGTGGGCGTCGAAGTGACGGCTGCCGGCATAGCCCACATCCTCCAGGAACTTGACCAGGAAGAAGGCTTGTTTGAGGTTCTGTGCGCCGAAGCGCCAGTCCTGGTCAAAGCGTGCATAGTTCTGATCGTTCAGGTCAATGTGGAAGAGCTTGCCCGCTTCCCATGCCTGGGCCACGGCATGCATGAAATTCAATCCCGCCATGTGCTCATGCGCCACTTCGGGGTTCAACCCCACCATCTCCGGATGGTCAAGGGTGTTGATAAATCCCAGGTACGCGCCGGAAGTGGGGAAGAAGATGTCGCCACGCGGCTCGTTGGGCTTAGCTTCCAGGGCAAATTTGAGGTTGTAGCCCTGATCAATGACATATTCGCACAAGAAATTGAGAGCTTCACGGAAACGGCGGATACAGACAACCGGATCCTTGGAGGCATCCACCTCGACCCCCTCGCGCCCACCCCAGAAGACGTAGACTTCCGCCCCCAACTCGACGCCCAGATCAATGGCATGCATTGTCTTGTGGAGGGCGTAGGCACGCACACGCGCGTCGTTGGAGGTGAAGGCGCCATCTTTGAAGACGGGATCGCCGAACAGATTGGTCGTCGCCATCGGCACTTTGAGGCCGGTATCGGCCAGCGCCTTCTTGAACGCCTTGAGGATGCTTTCGCGCTCGGCAGGCGTCGCGTTGATGGGGATCAGGTCGTTGTCGTGGAAGTTGACGCCATACGCGCCCACCTCGCCGAGCAGATAGACCAGGTCGGCGGGCGAGAGCTTGGGCCGCACGGCCTCACCGAACGCATCCGCGCCGGGATTCCCGACAGTCCATAGGCCAAAGGTAAACTTATGTTCCGGTTTAGGTTGATATGAGTCTGACATGCCTTGCTCCTTAATATAGAGTTGCGAGTTGCGAGTTAAGAGTTACGAATTCCAATTCCTCATGACCGGTTACTCATTACCCATTACCCATTACCCATTACTCATTACCCATTACCCATTACCGACTCTTTTCAAGGTCGAGCGCATCGTAGAATCCCTTCATCTGGTTGATCTTGACGCGCAGCACCTGTTTTGCCATATCAACGGACTCGTGAATATAGCGTCTCAGATCGCTTTCCTGGCTCTTGGTGTCACTGCGGTCGCGGTTGTACCACTGTACCGTCACTTCCTTGATCCGATAGCCACATCTTTCCAAGAGGTACAGCAATTCAACATCATAGGCCGTCACCTTCCAGCCCTGCGGTCGCTCGGTCTGTTTGAAAAATTGCAAATGGGGGAAGACTTTTAACGCCGCTTCACGGGCGCACAATTTGAAACCGCATTGGGTATCGGCGATATCGCGGAGCAAGAAAAGTTGCCGCATAGTACGAAAAACTGCGCTGCCCAACTTCCTCAGCAACGAGAATCCCTCGCGGCTAAAACCCCGTGAGCCGATAACAACCTCATAGCCCTGGCCATACCACGGCAGCAGTTTGGCCACCTCTTCGAGTGGCGTGGATTGATCCATATCGGTAAAGAGCACAACTTCACCCCGTGCCTGCCGGATACCGGCCCATACGGCCGCCGGCTTGCCGCCGTGAGGGATATCAATCAGGGCAAAACGCGGTTTATCGGCAATAGAACGTTCGATCAAGGTCCGGCTGTTATCTGTGGCTCCATCGTTGACGATCAGCACTTCCCAGACGTAATCCTGTTGGACAAGATAACGGTTCACCTCATCCAAAACGCCGGCCGCAAGATTTTTCTCCTCGTTGTAACAAGGGATAATCACCGAAAGAAAAGGTTGTTGATTTTCTGGCATAAAAGTCCCTTTAGAAATCGTCATTTGGAAGAAGGAGAGACGCGATTATGCTTTCTGGCTCCTACCCTCCATCGCCTATCATCATATCTTATTCCTTGAATTAAGTCAACCGGGCTTGCCACTTTTATTGCCCGGATATACAATAAAGCAACCATTCAAAAAAGGAGGTAACAATGTCCAACAAAACCGAAGCACCCGTAACATACACCCCTTTCTCCGCTAAACTTACCGGTTCACTCAACCAGATCAGCAAAATGATCGAAGAAAATGCCAAGATGATCGACATGATCCAGGAAGTGGCATTAGAATTGACGAATTCCATCGGTACACTGCACACCCTGGCCGTCAAATATGCCGGCATCGCCAATGCCATCCTGGATGCCCTTCTGCCGATTGCCCGTGGCTTGCCGATCATCCCCAAGAACGTCATGGAGATGCTGGTCAATCTGGAAAGCGTCACGCAGAAGATCATTGATAGCCAGGCCAGAACGAACAAGACCATTAGCGACGTACAAACCGGCCTGCGCACGGCGGACGTGAGCAAACTGCACGATCACGCGGATGAGCTTCGTGATTTGACGCAGAATCTGAGGACCATCCTGCCGAAGTAAGCCAGGCAAGCGGAGAGCCACCGCTATGCAGGCTATTGGCACCGAGCCAAGAGTTTACGCCCGGATGCTTTCTATCACCCCGTTTCGGCGACAGCCCTTGAGAGACAGAGTTGTCCTTCAGCAGAAGGGGCGCACTTGATTTTTTAAGTGCGCCCCTTCTGACTTGTCCTCAGCGTCCCCCTGAATTGCGCAGCACCAGCGGCAAGTAAAGGTGATGGGAGGAGGGCACGCTCCCAACCGTATTGATATCCACAAAGTAGTTGTTGAGGATGTTGATCTCAACCGCCGTTTCCGCAGTCGTATAGCCGATCTCCACCATGTTGGTGATTAACGTGACCGTATCCGGCAGAGAGGTCCCCACCTGCACGACAAACTGCGCCTGGCCTGAGGCCCCAGCGGCGAGTTGCCCGATCTGCCGAATGTAACGTCCGCCCCCCAACGCCGTCCACTCCGCGCTGTTGAGCAGCGTCACGGCCGTAGCGGGGACGATGGTTTCGGTCAGTACCACCGTCTGGAGAGGCAAAGCAGAGGCCACCGCGTTCGTGTAATGAATCGTATACGTCACCACATCGCCGGGCAGCACCGTCGTCCTGCCGTCGCTCTTGCTCACCTGGGCATCTACGCTCTTCAGCGGTGACAGCACATTAACGCATGCCAGCCCGCCGACCGGTAATTGTACGGTTTCCCCACGCTGCACCTGAACGGTATTACAGTAGCGTCCCAGCGGCGCTGCCGACGCGATCTGGGCTAAGAAAATCAACGGTTGAGTCGCCTGCGGGGTAATGTTCGTTTCCCATACCACCAACTGCCGCCCGTCCTTCCACATGCTGGTGAAACCGGTAGCGGGATATATCGGCGCGGCAAAGGTGAAGCTGATCGGCAACGTGTCGGTAACGCGCAAGGCGTGAGAACTCGATGAATTGTTGAGCAAGCTGATCGTATAGGTTACAGTGCTGCCGGTCGGCGTAGGATCGGCGGGGACAACAACCGATTTGGTAGCAATGATGTTGGCCGGATCAAGCTGTAGCACATCAATATCCTCGGCGATATTGTTGGCCGGGTCCACTTCCACCGTCGGTTCAAGGGTTGTGTAGCCGATCTCCACTTGATTGCGCACTGCCGTGATGGTCGGCGGGATGGCGCTGCTGAGGCGCAAAGAGAAAAGGGTCTCCCCGGTCTGCCCGGGTTGTAAGCCGGGGAGTGTGATCCGATACCGGCCGTTCCCCAAGCTCTGCCAGCCGGCACTGAGGATGTTGCCGATCACCTCCGGAGGGGTTATCGTTTCGGTAAGCACAACCGTCGCCAGTGCAGCTTGCGATGAGGCCGCATTGCCGTAGTGGATGAAGTAGTTCAACACGTCATTCGGCTTTGCCCAGGTGACACCGTCATCCTTAACGATATGCGCATCCACACGCCCTAAGGAAGTGACGTCAACGCAAGCCTGCGGTTCTGTCGGCGGTAAAACGATCCCGTCTTCGCGTTGTACCTGAACCACGTTGCAGGCCGTCATGGCCGTGGCCGCCGGATCAACCTGTGCCCGGAAAATGATATAGGCAAACTGCTGCGGCGGGACAACAATCCCGTTCCAGACAACCTGCTGCTGACCGCCCACAAAACGGGTCAGGGACACGGCAGGTGGCGAAACCGGCATGCTCAAAGTGAACGATAACGGCAAAGTATCGGTCAATCGCACGGTGTGCGCTACAGCGGTAGCATTGAACAGCGCAATCGTATAGGTGACCTCTTGACCGGCACGCAGCATCGCGCCGGCATATGCGGCTTGCTTGTGCGCCACAATGGATTCACCACCGCTGATCAAGTCCACGTCGTCGGCGCGGTTATCTTCGGGAGTTGCCTCCAGCGTTGGTTCGGCGGTCGTATAGCCGATCTCGACCTGATTATGCAGCACGTGGAAATCGGGCGGGATGTCGGAGGCCAGCTTGACGGCAAAGTACACCCTGTCAGACGCACGGGCATTGAGCGGCCCCGGGATTTCCATGCGGAAACGTCCATTGCCCAGCGGCGTCCAATCCGTGCCCAGCAAGGTCACGTAGGTAAACGGCGTGATGGTTTCGGTGAGCACAACGCTCTGGAAAGACAGCGCCGCCGAGGCATTGGTGTAGGCAATCGTGTAGCTGATGGTATCTCCCTTCCTGGCAACCGAACTGCCATCGGTTTTGCTGACTTTGGCATCCGTGCGCGGCAATTCCACCACCCACACGTGGGCAGTCGGTAGAGAGGGCGGCAGAACGAACTCGCCGATCTGGAGTTGGACGACATTGCTATAGCGCCCTGGAGTAAGATTAGCATCTACCTTCGCCTTAAAGGTAAAAGTCAACCAGGCTTGTGCCCCAATAGGCACATCGCGCCAGACTATCTGCTGTTGGTTTCCCAACCAGGAGGTGATAACCGGGGTTGAGGTGATCAATTGCCCGAGGGTGAAGCCGGTCGGCAACGTATCGGTAATCTGTAACACACGCGCCTCAGACGATTGGTTATGGAGAGTGATCTGATAGAGCACATCGCGCCCCTGGGCCACGGTTTGCGGCGTGGCCATCTTCACCATTTCCACCGTCGGCAAACCTGTCACGTAAACGGGGGCCGTTAAGCCGGTTGGCGGCACTTCGATCGCTTCAACGGTATCGGCCCTTTTCGCCGAAGCTACCACATCGTTGTAGTATTTGCCGGTAAACATCCCCTGGGCCGCCGTCGCCGTACGCGCGCGGAAGATGATCTCATACACACCGCCGTTCTTACCGATCTTTGTATTGGAGGGTAACGTCCATACCAGGCGGCGGCCATTGATCACCGGTTGTAAAGCGGGTGAAACCATCCCCTCAAAGGAAAAACCAAACGGCAAGGTATCGGTCACGATAATAGAAGTCACGTCATATTGCGCGCCGTTGTAGAACTTGATCGTGTAGGTCACTGCCTCGCCCGCCTGAACGGCTTCCGGCGCCACAACCTTGTAGAAGCCGATGCCGGAAACAACCATCACTGCCAGGTGGTTGGTATAAGCCGTGTTGTAGCCGACATTGATCGGCGCGCTACCCTTCAACTGATTTAATGCCAGGCCCAGCCATGAAGCCGCGCGCGTCTTGATGGTAATGCGCTCCTCACTCAGGGCATTAATCGCACCGATGTTCCAATAGAGGGGGGCTTCACCATGAGGCTCCATACCACTGACCGTTTCCAGGTACTCCCAACTGCTGCTCCCCAGGAAAGGAAGGATGTCGGTAATGACGATGGAACGAACCGGTGCACCGGTCAGATTCTTCACGATCAGCGTGTATTCGACCGCCCCATACGGACCGATTTCGGTCGGTTTGGCCGTTTTGTCCAGCTCAAGGCCCTGATTGACGGTCAACGAAACGTAATCTTCATCACCATAGCCCGGAATGGGGCCCGGCAATCCCAGCCGGTGATCCGGCCCAACGGCCCCTGACCTCGACTTGACAAAGCCGGTGGATTTCGGGATGCAGATACTCATATCATCCAGCGCATTAACCTGCGCCGTCGAGTTATAGGAGCTGCTCCAGCCATCCTGTTTGCGCCAGGGAGCGCGCACGTGGATAAGGAAAACCCGCTCCCCCCCTACCGGCACGGAGACATTGTTCCAAAACACACTGGTTGCCGTGCCGCTGTCGGTGATGGGGTTTGTATCGAGCAGTGTAAAGCCGCTCGGCGCGGTCCATTGAAGATGGATCCCCGTCACCGGCGTGAGCGGATCGCTGCGGTTATCGCGCAGGGTTAAGACCACCGTCACCAGTTGTCCAATGGCCACCGGATTAGGATATGCTTGTTGATACAGTGAAACGTGAGGCAACACGTATAGGGGGGCAAGCGCTTTCGTATTGGCCATGGTCGTATCGCTGACGATGAATTGGACATAGCCTACCCGCTGTTCGATCTTGGCGTTCGTTAAACGCTCCTTATCATTACACCAGGCGTGGTTTGTGCCAAAACCTCGCATGGTTGCCGTAAAGGGGTGCGTCCACATTCCATCGGGATACAAAGGATACCCCGGCGCCGGGAAAGTGTAGGTATACTCTAAACTGCGATTGATCGGATTGATCAGACCGGTGCGATCTGCGGCCCCCAGCTTAGTGTCATCCAATATGTCCCTAAAGGACGTCAGGGTGTAAACGGTGCGCGGGGCAATATTGCGGATGGAAGCGGTGTAGGTCAGTGAGTCTCCTTGCCGCACCAACGGATACGCCGTAGAGCCGTACCAAACCAGCTCGCCCGTCCAAGACTCGGCGCTCTTGTCAATCACAAACGGCGAGAGGATCGTCACCTCGGCACCTTCAATGCGGCAGGGCGCGGTCTGGTCCGCATAGGCTATGACCTTGTTCTTCAATCTGTCTCCTGCATTCCCATCCACTTCGGCCCGAAATGAGAAGATAAACGTACCTCCGCCGGAGATGGTGGGGATATCGTTCCACACCAACACGTTGCCGATGACGAGTGGCTCACCCGGCGGCGGATCACTCTCCATCCCCTTGTAAATAAAAGCAGGCGGCAACGTATCCGTAACGACGAGGGGACCGATGAGTGGCTTATTGCCCGCGTTCTCCAAGCGGATTGTATAGATCACATTTTGGCCGGGGAATTGGCTCGTTGGGGCAACCGACTTGGTGACTTTCAACTGCGGGTCTACCCTCACGGGGGCAAGCCTGTTCGCGTTGTGGCCGACATAAGCCGCGACCGGGAACAGACTCGACGTTGCCGTGACGGCATTTGGATACGTCATCGAGCCGCAGCTCGATCCGCCGGGGTTCAGCGGCGTCTGAGCCGTCACGGTGACCACAAACGTTGCGCTGATCACGCCGTATCCGGGTGCAGAGACATCCCTCCACACCAACTGCGAGCCGTTGACCTGCGGCGTGGGCAAATCGCCGCCGGCCATATGCGAGAAGGTAAAGGTGTCGTACATCTTATCTTCGAGCGTTATGGCCGCCGTCCTGCTGATCGGGCTGAAGAAGGTAAGGGTGTAGGTGATCGGGCGATTGGGGAAGGTGGCATCCGGCGCCGTAGGTGGTGAGGTGGTTTTGACCACCTTATCAAAGGGGCCGAGAATCCGCACGCTGTGATCCGATCGAAGCGTGGGGTCACGGAAAGGCATCAACGCGGCATGCGCCCACAAGTCCACCGTGTTTACGCGGGTGTAAATATATTTCCAGGGCGGATTATAAGCCAGGTCTGCCGGTACCCGCACGGTGTACGTCACATAGACACTTTCCCCGCGCGTCAGGACGAAGGTGGGGTCGAACCGCCAGACCAGCATGCCTGTAGCGGCGGCATAGGTCCAGGCTACGTCAGGCCGACCGGCGGTAGCGGTGATGAATCCCGCCCGCAACTCCACAGGCAATCGCTCGGTGATGACCAGATTGGTTGCCGGCCAGCCATCCGGGCGTGTAATCGAATCCTTCAAAACGTTTTCCAGCTTGATTGTGTAGGTCAGCAATCGCCCTACCCGACACTCGTTCGGAGGGGCCCACTCGCCGACGGCGGTTTGTGTCAATAACAACAGGGGGGCTACAACCGAGGCGGTGGAAAGCTCCGCCGGAAAGATTTCCTGTCCCACACTGGCAAAAACCGAGTTTTCTATCGTGGAGGGGCCAAGCCGTCGGAGGCCCGAAGGAAGAGGGGTGGCGATATAGTTGTCCAATGTGGGCTGCAAAGTGATCGGCACCGTCACCGTGAAGACGATCTCCACGCTATCGCCGGGGACAAGGGGATTCAACCACCATGTTGCTTCCCCGCGTTTGAAAACGTTGTTGACCCGCTGGGTAAATGTCGTCACCGCGTCCGCTGGCTGAACGCGGTAGGTTCCGAAGAGCGGCAGTATGCCATACGGCCATACCTGATTGATGTCCTGCAAGGTATTCGCCACCCAGGTATCCGTAATGACAATCCCGTTGACGGTACTGCTACCCTGATTTTTTATCACCACGCTATAGCTGATCTGATCACCGGCGAACATGCGCTGTGGGCCGGTTTGGCTGACCCGCAAGTTTGCCATCCCCACTGCCGGGACGGATTCGGCCAAAACGGCGCGTGGTGAGCCGTCCTGCGATGATAGCAGAGGCAACAAGAAACCACCCAATGCCAGAACGGCAATGACCCAGGGAAGC
>FWPV01010047.1_pt1 | contig 15687 bp, 10 predicted proteins | sample 2228371 | NCBI WGS metagenome assembly FWPV01 (sample SAMEA103939776, study PRJEB20133) | metagenome | reverse complement strand
CAAGGTTGAAATTACGCAGTCTTTCCTCTTCGTTTCCGACAAGATTTCTCGTTGACTTCTCGATCTGAATTTTAGGCTTTGTTCAAAAAATGCGGTGTCATATCCCTCATAAAAGAGATACGGGGACATTGGGCAGTGGGCATTGAGTAGATCTCTTTACTTCCCATGACAATCCGAAGGGCAATGCGGATACGCAGCGGGTGATGAGGACGATCAAGGAGGAAATCATGCGGCCCAATAAGTTTTCTTCTCTCGAGGAGGCGAAGAAAAAGATAGGCCACTGGGTTGAAGCGGATTATAACAAGTTATACGTTCACTCGGAGGTTGGATACATCTCGCCGCAGGAGTTCGAATCCGCCCGAGGCGGATCCGACTCTGTTGGGCAAAGGTATTGGAGTCAGAGAAAATGATTGAGCCTCACAACCAAGGGTTAAACCATGAGAGGGAATCCCATTCTCTGTGTCCTATCCTCTTTGCCCCCTCTCCCTCAGAATCTCCTCGTGCAGTTCTTTAAAATCCTTGGGTGGAAGGGCCTCGGACTTCCGAATCAGCCTCACCGCTCCAGAGGGACAGGGTCCAGCACAGACGCCGCAACCGATACACCACTCCTTATCTATCACCGGAAAGTCTCCTTCCATTCTGATCGCATTGACTGGACAGATCTCAACGCACTTTCCACATCCCGTGCACTTCTCCTCGTCCATTTCCCTAAGAAAGTAGGTGGCCATCAGGACATCCCTCGGAATCCTCCTTCTTCGGATTGTCCCAACGGACCAACAACAACACCCGCAACAGTTACAGGTATGTTTAATCCCTTCCCTTGCATTGTCAACGAGGTGGACCAGGCCTGCTTCTTCAGCCTTTCGGAGGATATCGAGGGCCTCCCTCTTGGAGATTTCCCTGCCGATCTCCTTCTCAATCAGATATTCTGCAAGTTCATCATACTTCATACAATTCTCAATCGGGTGGTCGCATCCCTTTCCAAGGAGCCTGGCGGTCACACGACAGGGGCAGTGGGCCAGGGCAATCCGCTGAACCCTGTGGATGACTTCCTCCATCATTTCGAAAGGGAAAACAGCATGCTGTTCAGGGTCAATCGCAGGTGAAGCGGGGACATAACGGAAGGCTTTCGTTTGGGTCTTCCCATAAGCCTCGTAGAGTTGATCCCTCTTCGAGTATTTTGCAATCAATTCAGCCATCCTCTTTGCATGGGGAGTATTCACCCCTTTCCAGAAGAAGGTTTGAGGAAACCCATAGCCGAACTGCTGCAGGGCATATCCAGTTTGCCCGTCCTCCATCTTCCTAGAGAAGAGAAGTCCCCTCTGTGCTAAGTTGGATAGTATCAATTCCAATTCCCTCCTTTTAATGTTTATTCGGGGCTCAATTTCTGAAATTGGCACAGGCTCCAAAGGAATGACTCTGGTCGGGATGGCCAAAGCGACCTCGGCCTCCAGGTGGGTAAAGTTCTCTTTAAGAATCTCTATGAGTTCCTCTTTCTCGGGATAACCCATGCCTAAGGAGGATAAGTGCTTTGCCAATTTGACATAGACATTCTCTGACATCCTATTCCCCCAATACCGTATTGAAGTTACGAAATATTAACTTGTCCTAAATCAGGATTCCAATATTCCATGACTCCTCCATCCTCCGTCATATCGCACTCAGGAGAGCAATCAAACCAAATCCTGTGATGATAGCCCCTGAGATTCTGTTGACCCATTGCAATCTGCGGCGATTGAACTTCTCCCGAAATAACGCGACACCACCGCTCAGAATGAACCACCACAGGGCTGAGCCAATGAAAACGCCCAAGACCAAAATTCCTGCTGACACGTAGTTCCCACTTGTGCTTGCCAAACCCAAGCCAGCAAATATGGCCGCGAAGGAAACGATTGTCATCGGATTTGTCAGCGTCAGAAAAAAGGTTGAAGCATAGGCACCAACGAGACCATTTCCTTTGGCGAACGCTGCTCGTTCTGCGGGTTTTGCCAACAGGGTCTTGAGACCCAGATAGCAAAGAAACACGCCACCGACGAGGCGTAGCCATACTTGCTGACTGAGCAAAAAGTTTGAAATGAAGGTCAAACCGAATCCAGCGATACATCCATAGATTGCGTCTGCAGAGGCAGCGCCCAATCCAGAGAAGAAGCCAGAGGCATGTCCTTCATTCAATGTGCGACGTATGCATAACACACCGATTGGTCCAACAGAAGCAGCAATTGAAAAACCGATGGCGAGCCCCCTGAGCAAAAAAGTGATTTCCATTAATTCTCTCGTAACGAATGCTGTGATAGGAGGGTGGGCGAATATTAATTTTCAGGCTTTGCGAAATAGGGACACATACCGTTCTAAGGTTTTAAGCCCAGAGGTCTACTCCCTGTTTCCAATCTCTCTTCGAATAGCTTCCTTTTCCGAGGTCTCCCTTTAGTAATGGTAGAATAGCATCTCCATTCCCAAAGCCGACGAGACCTCCGTTGGGCGATTCCTTGCGTCATCTTCGGAAGATCCTCCCGGGTTCCCGGTTTTACAAGCAAGTGGATAGGATTAGGCACGAGATGATAGCCAGGAAAGAAACTTCTTTCTTCTCCGAGTATTCGAGAAGAAGGGAAAGGTATTTCTTTGTAGCCCCCTCGGTTCCTAAAGACTCTTCCCCTGTTATTCTCTCGTTGAATGATCTCATCAGAATAAACAGCTCCAATTGTCCTGGCAATGTGTGGCACATCGTGTCGTATATTCTTTACAAGACTCATTGTCAAGAAAATGGTGTGCCCCCCGTAATCGCTCAGTCTACCAGGGGAATTCAACGGAATCGGACAGGGATGTCGGAGAAAATCTTATAGCGGCCTCAGCCTGTCCCCGGGCTCGAACAATCCAGTTAGAAATTGGGAGGACTCTCCTGTCATGGGCGAAGCGACCTTTGCCGAATGATCATTTCGGATCGTCCGCTTGGTAAGATTTTCGAAGATATCCCTGTCCGATGACCCGGTCTTCCTTACGCTTCAGTGACGTATTTACTGCGTCCCTATTTTAAAAGAAGGTGCCGATGCGGCCATGAGGTCGTCAACCCGAAGATCGATTTTGGCTGGGCCGAGTGGTGTCCTTACGGAGATAGCTGCATCGAAGGGCTGCCCGAGGAGATGAGAGCCAAGACCAAAGAAGAAAAGAATATTCGGTTGAAGGATCCCCGGTTTAGTTTCTCGTTAAAAGTACGGAAAGAGGGGGTTGCTCAAGGTGAGCCGCCCCCTCCCCTTTATTCTATGGCTGGGGGACGAGGATTCGAACCTCGATTCGCGGAGTCAGAGTCCGGCGTCCTACCATTGAACGATCCCCCATTTCCAAAATCAAGGACTGTGTCGGCAATTCGTCTCCGTGATTTCAACCGTATATTACCACAAAAATTTCTTTTTTCAATACGATAAAATCACCAAATCAATCCTTTGGTCTCGTACAAACCATCTTCCCTTTGAGTATATCCGTAACGTCGGCCAGGGGGATTTCTTCCTGGAATTTCGTCTTCATGTTTCTTAAGATTGCCCTCCCCCTTTGGAGTTCTTCTTCTCCCAGGATCAGGACGTAGTCTGCCTTCAGTTTGTCGGCGCGCCGCATTTGGCTCTTCAGGCTTTTCCCCTCATAATCGAGCTCGGCACGAATCCCTTCGATATGGAGCCGATTTACCAGCTGGTAAGCCCTCTTGCAAGCCGACTCCCCCAGGGCGGCGATAAAGAGCAACGGAGGCTGATCGAACGACCTCCCTTTGGGCAGGAGCGAGATCAACCTCTCCATCCCGATCGCAAACCCGATTCCCGGAATATCGAGACCTCCGATATCTTGGAAGAGATTATCGTATCGTCCGCCTCCCGTGACGGCATTCTGAGAACCCAGATGATAAGAGACCACCTCAAAGGCCGTCCGCGTATAATAGTCAAGCCCCCTCACCATTCGGGGGTTCAACACGTAGGGAACCTCAGATTCCTCAAGGTATTCCTTCACTTTTCGAAAATGATCGCTGCACTCCCGGTCTATGAAATCGATCACCTTTGGAGCGTTCGCAATCGATGCTTGACAGGTTTCCACCTTGCAGTCAAAAATCCGAAGGGGATTTGTTTGAAGCCTCCTTTGGCAATCCTCACAGAGCTGAAACGATTTTCTCTCAAAGAATTTTTTCAGTTCATCTCTATAGCGAGGCCGACAGTTTCGGCAGCCGAGCGTGTTGATCTGGAGCTCCAGGTTCTCGAGCCCCACCCTCCTCAGAAAATGGAGAAGCATGAGCATCACCTCGGCATCCACCATGGGGTGATCCACACCAAAGACTTCCGCATCGATCTGATAGAATTGACGATAACGCCCCTTTTGGGGCCTCTCGTACCGGAACATGGGACCGATGCAATAGAGCTTTGCCACGCGGTCAATGTTATAAAGCTGATGTTCCAAATAGGCACGTGCCATCGAGGCGGTTGCCTCAGGACGAAGCGTCAGCGAATTCCCGCTTCGGTCTGTGAAGGTATACATCTCCTTTTCGACGATGTCGGTCGATTCCCCAATGCTTCTGGCAAAAAGCTCCGTCCGTTCCACGATAGGAATACGGATCTCCGAGAAGCCGAACCCCTCAAAAACCTCTCGAGCCGTCTTTTCCACAAACTGCCATTTTCTTATCTCATCTGGAAGAATGTCATTGAAGCCACGGATCGCTCTGATTTCCAAGGAATATGCCTCCGAGGGGATGGCCATAATTTATCCCATTGGGTCACAAATGTCAAAACGAAATGGGGTTGATTCGACAGGAGATTTAGGGTAACGTTACGTTGGTAAGGCAGGAGGGAGGTTTGAGAAGTCAAAGGAGTCCATGCGCCGCCCCCTCCACCCTGTACCCTTTCTGCTAAGGTGAAGAAAATGAAGATCAATCCGCAGATTTATCGAGAGTACGACATCCGAGGAGTCGTTGACAAGGACCTGACGCCAGAAATTGTGAAGAGATTGGCCCAAGGCTTTGGGACCTATATGGCCAGATTGGGTCGAAAAGATCTGGTCGTCGGCAGGGACGGGAGGCTTAGCTCTCCCCACTACGGAGAAGCCGTCATTGAAGGCCTCCTCTCCACAGGATGCAATGTCTTCGACATCGGCACCTGCCCTACCCCGGTCTACTATTTCTCTATCTTTCACCTTGATAAGGATGGGGGGATGATGGTGACGGGGAGTCACAATCCCCCTGAATTCAATGGATTCAAGGTCTCCGTCGGAAAGACCACCATATTCGGTGACGAAATTCAAAGACTGAGGCATCTGGTGGAGGAGGGAAAATTCGCCTCCGGCAAGGGAAGTTTGACCCGTGTGGAAGTCATCCAATCCTATCAGGACTATATTAAAGGGAACGTCAAGCTTGAGAGGAAGGTGAAGGTGGCGATCGATGCAGGAAACGGAACTGCAGGGATTGTCGCGGGGCCGCTTTTGAGAGATTTGGGATGTGAGGTGGAAGAACTCTATTGCGAGATCGACGGGAGATTCCCAAATCACTTCCCCGATCCAACGATCCCTGCCAATCTGAAGGACCTGATCGACCGAACGAAAACCATAAAGGCTGACGTGGGCATCGGCTACGACGGCGATGCCGATCGCATCGGGGTGGTCGACGACCAGGGGGAGATCATCTGGGGCGATCAGCTGATGATCCTCTTCTCGAGAGAAATACTGAAAGAAAGAAAAGGAGCGACCTTCGTCGCAGAGGTGAAATGCTCTCAGAATCTGTTCACCGATATCGAGAACCATGGCGGACGCGCCATCATGTGGAAAACGGGCCATTCGCTCATCAAGGAAAAGATGAGAAAGGAAAAGGCGGTGCTTGGGGGAGAGATGAGCGGCCATATCTTCTTTGCAGACCGATACTTCGGTTTCGACGATGCGATTTATGCATCGTGCCGCTTGGTCGAACTTCTCTCAAAGACGGACCAAAAACTGTCGTGGCTCCTGCGCGACGTCCCGAAAACATTTATTACCCCGGAGATCCGAGTCGATTGTCCAGACCAGATCAAGTTTGAGGTGGTCGAGAGGGTAAAGGAATCGCTGAAACAGCATTATCCGATCATCGATGTGGATGGGGTGAGGGTTCAGTTCGGGGACGGTTGGGGATTGGTGAGGGCTTCGAACACTCAACCGGTATTGGTCTTGAGGTTCGAGGCTATGACCGAGAATAGACTTCAGGCCATCAAGGGGCTCGTGGAAGAGAGGGTTCAGGAGGCGGTCTCTGCATTACTCGGACGAACATAGATTCCGTAACCCAAAAGGCGCGATTCGAAATCGTCCCAAATCGATTTCGGAGGCATAAGAGAAGGAGGAACCCAATTTCCTTATCCCAGGCTATCTTTTTAGGAATCGTTCAAGGCCTGACGGAATTCTTGCCCATCAGCAGTTCCGGTCATCTCGTTTTCTTCCAATCCTTCTTCGGCCTCAGCGAGCCCCCTATCTTCTTCGATGTGATGCTTCACCTTGGAACCCTTTTCGCTGTGGTGGTCTATTTTCGGAAAGATCTGGTCGAGATCCTAAGAGGGATTCAAGGGGCGTTCGAAGGGAGGGGAAAAGAGCAGGAGGGGATGAGGATCCTGCTCTGGATCATTGTTGCCAGCATCCCCACCGGCCTCATGGGTCTTATCTTCGAGGATTGGCTGGAATCCTTCTTCTCCCGGCCAAGATATGCGGGGGCGATGCTTCTCGTCACCGGGTTCTTTCTCTGGCTCACCCGCTGGACAAGAGGAGAGGGAAGAAAAATTATGGAGATGGGATGGTTCGATTCCCTCCTCATTGGAATCGCTCAGGGTGTGGCCATCATTCCTGGGATTTCCCGATCCGGAGCAACCATTTCAACAGCACTCTTTTGCGGATTGGACCGCGATCTCTCCGCCAGGTTCTCCTTTCTTATCTCCATCCCAGCCATTCTGGGAGCAACGATTGTGGAGGCTCGGCAGCTCGAGCTCTCTCAGCAACTTTGGAACACCGTGGCGGGGACGGGGGTCGCCTTCGCGGCGGGAATCCTATCCTTGGTTTTCCTCATGAAAATCAATAGAATGGGAAAGATATCAAATTTCTCCTACTACTGCTGGATTGTTGGGCTTGCGATAATTATCTTAAGGTAGGAAACCGAAGGGAGTTGGGTTTGGACAAATCCAGCTGATCGCTATCTGTCCGTTTTTATAGCGAAATCCATTATGGGGAGGGATGTCTATGAGAGTGAGAGATCTGATGACGAAAAATCCGATCACGGTCGATCCAGAAACTCTGGTCTTGGATGCCCAAAAGATCATGAGGGAAAAAAATATCCGCAGGCTGCCCGTCGTTGACAGAGGGAAACTCGTAGGGATTGTCACAAAGCATGATCTCCTGGAGGCTTCGCCTTCTCCCGCTACGTCCCTTAGCGTCTATGAGCTCAATTACCTTCTCTCAAAGATGAAAGTGAAAGAGATCATGAAGAGGAACCCTATTACCCTTAGCCCTGATACGCCCTTTGAGGAAGCCCTCAAGATCGGACAGGAAAAGAAGGTGGGTTCCTTCCCTGTCATCGAGAATGGAAAACTGGTCGGCATCGCCACGGAGTCGGATATCGTGAGGTTCATGACCCGAGCCCTGGGCATTCGAGAAGAGGGAGCGAGAATCACCATCGAAGGTCTGGGCGCCAGTCTCACAGAACTCGAGAGGATTGTCTCGATCCTCAATCAGCATCAAACGATCATGCTCAGCATGATCTCCTTGCCAAGACCAGAAAAGAAGGACTGGATGATCGTTCTCCGTTTGAAGACGACCAATCCAGATCCGATTGTGGCCGACTTCAAAAAGGCCGGTTTTAATGTGACCTATGTCTCTTGGTACCGTTGCGAAGCGGGTCAAGTGACCGCACAGGCGTGAACCAAGCATGAAGCCGAAAAGGGAAGGGAGAAGGCGACGAACCAGGGAAAACTAATTGTCCTTCTCCCTAAGGCGGTTGTAGACCTCGAGGGCCAAAGCCGAATTCATCTTCGGTGCCTTCGCGAGTTCGCTCAGACTGGCCCGTTTGACGCCCTCCAGGCTGCCAAAGTGCTTGAGCAGCTCATGCTCTCTCACCTTCCCGATGCCAGGGATCTCTCTTAAGAGGGAGCTTATCGTCTCTCTACTCCTCACTTTCTTATGATAGGTGATCGCAAAACGGTGTGCTTCGTCTCGAATCCGGTCGAGAAGGTGAAGAACAGGGGATTGTCTTTCCAAGTGGAGCGCGTCCTTGTATTGAGGATGGAAGATTTTCTCCTCGGATCTGACCGACCCAGGTTCGCCGGTTTTCGAAACCCTCCTCTCCTTTGCTAGGCTGATGAGATCGATCTCCTTGATTCCGAGTTCCTTGAAGACCTCCTGAGCCACACTCAATTGGCCTCTCCCCCCGTCGAGCAAAACGAGATCCGGAAGGTCCTTTTCCTCCAGGCCCTTTTTGTACCGACGGAGGAGAACCTCATACATCATCCCGTAGTCGTCCACCCCTTCGACGGTCTTGATCTTGAATCGGCGGTATCTCTCCTTCACCGGCCTTCCTTCATGAAAGGTTACCATCGAACCGACTGCATATCTTCCTTGGAGGTTCGAGATATCGAAGGCCTCGATCCTATGGGGGATGTTTCTCAGATGAAGCCTTTCCCTCATGGCCTGCAGGAGCTTGTCCTGATCCTTCTCGACCTTCTCTTCCGAACGGAGAAACATCTGAGCATTCTCGCAGGCCATTGCAAGGAGGCGTTTCTTATCCCCTCTCGAGGGGACGAGGATCTCGACCTTTCTTCCCTTTAAATCTGCCAACCGCTCCTCCATGAGGTCCTGGTCCGGAAGAGCCATCGGAATTAGGATTCGGTCAGGGATGAATTTGCCTTCCCGATAGTATTGACGAAGGAAAGAAGAAAGCATCTCTTCCTCCGGAAGACCTGAGGAAGGGAAAGTAAACCCTTTCCCGCCGAGAAGCTTTCCGGCTCGGATAAAGAGAGGATGAATGACGATGGTATGATCCTGGCGGCTGAAGCCAATCACATCCTGATCACCGGAATCCTTCGACACGATCTTCTGTTTTTCAATCACCCTCTCGATATGCTGAATCTGATCCCGAATCTTTGCAGCCGCCTCGAAGTGGAGCCCCTCTGATTCCTCCTCCATCCTCTTCCGCAGCCTTTCCACCAGATCCCTGTTTTTCCCCTCGAGGAACATTCTCACCTGATGGACCACTTCCCGGTACTCCGCCGGATCGGTCTTGTCACAACAAGGCCCCAAGCACCGGCCCATTTCGTAATTGATGCAGGGTCTCAAGCGGTTTGCGAATTTCGTGTCGAGGCAAGTACGGATGGGAAAGAGTCTCCGAATCAACTTCAGTGTCTCCTTGAGAGAGGTGGCCGAGGGGTAGGGACCGAAGTAGAGGGATGAGTCTTTCTGAATCCGCCGTACGATACAAAGCGTGGGGTAGGCTTCTTCCACCGTAAGCTTCAGATAGGGATAGGTCTTGTCGTCCCTCAATTTCACATTATAACGTGGGCGATGCTCCTTGATCAGGTTATTTTCGAGGATGAGCGCCTCCTTTTCCGTATCCGTCACGATCGTATCAATCTCGGCCACTCTCTCCAACATGGCCAGGGTCTTTGCGTCTTTGCTCCCCACCTTCTGGAAATAGGAACTCACACGATGCTTGATGTTTCCTGCCTTCCCTATATAGAGAACCGTCCCCTTCTTGTCTTTGAAAAGATAGACCCCCGGGCTCGTAGGCAGATGCGCAATCTTTTGATCTAACCGGTCCAAATTCATTCTTAAACTTAATTATATCAGATTCTGTGAAAATTCAATCCGTTCGGCCCATATGCCGATCATGAAACCTAACCCGTCACTCTACCGGGGAAATTCCACGGAATCGGACAGGGATATCTTGAACAATCCTATTGGGGCATCCGGTGCGACCGTTTGGGCCGTGACGGATGACTCAGAGTGGTAGGTTCACTTGAGAGGTTCGGATTTGACTCTTTCCAAATTTCCAGCTTGGAGGGTTGCTTTATCCTTCGCTTTTTTGGCCTCCTGATTTTCAGGGTCGAAGCTAAGGATCTCCCCCCAGATCGAAATGGCCCGATTCAGATTCCCTGAACGATATTGCCTGAGACCCTCCTCAAATAGGATCTTCCGACAATTCTCAACTTTCCGATTCAGAAATCCAGCATCATAAGAGAGGAGCGGATGGAGAGGCCGAACCGAGGGATAGTTTTTCAAGAGAGTTCTGTAAATTCTTCCCGCCGAGGCAAAATCTTGACGTTCAAAGTCCACGTCTCCCTGTTCTTTGATCGATTCTAATAGGCTCGCAAAGCGGCTCCCCACCGCTTGGTCCCGTGGGTATTGCTGAGCGAGAACGCTATAGGCATCGATCGCCCTCTGCAGATCGCCTCCCCTAAGAAAGGACTGGGCTAGCTTCTCCGTTTGAAAAAGCCGGCTCATTTTGAGCCTCGTAGCCAAGAAGTTCCTTTTGAAAGAGAGCTGGTCGGCGAAGGTACTGAAGCGGGGGAAGTTTTTCAGGAGAAGGTCATACACCCCCTGGGCCTCTCGAAAGTTCTCTTTATCAAAGGCCTGATCGCCTCGCGCCTTTACCAACTCAATGGCCTCAATGTAGTTCTTCAGGACGGCAGGATCCTTGGGATACTTCTTGTACACCTTTTCGCACGTGTCCAATGCATCTTGAAACTCGCCCGATCGAAGCTTCTCTTGCGTCTGATCGAGGGCGGTCTTCACCTCGGTCTTCTTCACGTAGGCACAAGAGACGCATGAGAAAAGGAATAGGATGAAAAGAAGGCTCGATACTCGGCGCAAATTATTCATCCTCTCACCCCTACCGAATCCCACGAATACGAACCATCCGAGCCACAATGAATTTGGTTGAGCACAGTGGGATCGATCTACTGGACATGGATATGTACGGAATCTTCTTTATCCAGGACCTCCCTCACCTTTCTTGCCAACCCCTCCATCGTAAAAGGTTTTTGGATGTAATGGACACCCCGTTCAAGAATCCCGTGATGGACAATGGCATCATCCGTGTATCCCGACATATAGAGGATCTTTATCTCAGGGTAGCGCGGTTTGAGAAGTCTTCCTAACTCAGACCCACTCATTCCGGGCATCACGATATCGGCCAACATAAGATGGATAGAGTTTTTATACATTTCGCAGGCATGCAAAGCCTCGTCCCCATTAGGGCTCTCCAAAATCGTGTAACCCTGCTTCTCGAGAATTCTTGCTGCCAATTTTCGAACCTCCTCATCATCCTCCACGATTAAAATCGTCTCGTTCCCGCGGGGAAGTTGCTCCTCCACGGCTCGCTCAGTGATGGACTCGAGCGGTTCGTCCACTCTGGGAAGATAGATCTTGAACATCGTCCCCTTCCCTAACTCACTGTAAACCCAGATCTCCCCCCCGCTCTGCTTTACAATGCCATAGGTTGTCGAAAGACCCAAACCCGTCCCTTTTCCCTTCTCCTTCGTGGTGAAGAAGGGTTCGAAGATCCGCTCTCTGACCTCCGGACTCATTCCCACTCCTGTATCACTCACCGAAAGCATCACGTAGGGACCTGGTTTCACGTCCAGGTGACTGCGAGCATAAGATTCGTCGAGTTCGACGTTCGCTGTTTCGATCGTCAGTTTTCCTCCGGAGGGCATCGCGTCGCGGGCGTTCACCACCAGGTTCATAATCACCTGTTCAATCTGTCCCGCATCGGCCTTCACCCTACCCAGATCTTCCGAGAGCACGGTCACAAGTTCGATATCCTCCCCGATGACCCGTCTCAGCATTTTGTCTAAATCCCTCAAGAGGGTGTTCAGGTCGAGGACCTTCATCTCCATAATCTGGCGCCGGCTGAAAGCGAGAAGCTGTCGTGTCAGATTGGCTGCCCGTTCCGTCGCGCTTTGTATCTCTTCAATGTTTTGCCTCAAAGGGTGGTCTTCCGTCAGTTCCATCTTCGAGAGCTCACTATAGCCTTTGATCACGGTGAGAAGGTTATTGAAATCGTGAGCGATCCCCCCTGCCAAGCGACCGATCGCTTCGACCCTCTGCGATTGCAGCAGTTGCTCCTGAAGCAGTGCCTTTTCTTCCTCGGCTCGCTTGAGCTCGGTCATATCCTCACAGGCAACCAGGCTTTCTCCCGTCTCCAATACCACAGGGATGAAGTTGATGATTTTTTCTGTCCCATCCTTACATCTCACCTTAAAGGTCCGTGTCTCCCTCCGCCCCGGTTTGGCATCCTTCATGTCCTCCATCCAAGTTGAAATTACCTGATGTCGGTACGCTGGATCGGGGTACGCCCTCCTAAACCAGGTCCTACCGTCAGGAATATCCTCTAAGTCGTAACCAACCAATTCTTTGAACTTTGGGTTGATATACTTGAAGGTACCGTCTTTATCGATCATGACCATACCGAAGGGCGCATTCTCGGACAAGGCCTGCATTTGAAGCGTATATCTGGAAACTTCTTCCTGCTGTTCCTTGATGGTCTGGCTCATCCTGTTAAAGCTTTCCGTCAATTTTCCGAGTTCGTCCTTGGAGTAGACTCGAAGTGGCCTCCCCCATTTTCCTTGTTCCATTTCTCTCACCCCGGAGGCAAGCTCGTGGATCGATCTTGTCATCACAATGGAGATCCCAATCACACCGATCACGGCGACCAAGAGGGTGACCGCACAGAACCAGAGGATTCGTTCGCGAGCAAGACGCTGGGCCTTTTGGAGTACCGATTGGTTCACCCCTACGTAGACGCTCCCAAGCGATTTTCCTTTAAAAAGAATTGGAGCGGAGATCTCGAGAATCTTGTTACCCGAGAAAGTGATTTCTCTGACGACGGTTCCCTCTCCATCTTTTTTCAGGATGCGTCCGTCCGCCTCCTTGAGAAATTCCCCTCTCCTCTTAATCTCACTATGGGCCAGGATCTTCATTTTTCTATCGACAATGGCCATGTATTCGACATCCGTATTGGAACTCTTCCCTTTGAAGACGATGTGGTCCATCCCCAGGGTATCCCCGGAAGCAAGACTGTAGGCTGCGACAGCCGCCGCACTTTTGCATGACGTCTCGGCCCTTTTCATAATCTCATCGAGAACCGTCTGGTTCAGAATTTTGACAGTTACGAACGAGAATGCAAAGGTAGTCATAACCAGGAGGAGAATGACGAAGACCGAAAGCTTGACTCTAATGCTCCGAAACATAAAGAGGGCTCAAGAGAAAGTAAATCAGATCAAATCGGAGCAAGATTGATGCCAACGCAGACAATAGAATTTCGCAAAGATTTCGGTTAGTTAGAAAACGAAACCTTCTTCTTATAGCCAAATTTCGTCAAGAGAGGAAATTTTTGCACAGTCATTCGTCACTGAAGCGTGGGGAAGCTCGGGTCATCGGACAGGGATATCTCCGAAAATCTTACCAAGCGGACGATCTGAAATGATCATCTGGCAAAGGTCACTTCGCCCATGACAGAAGAATCCTTCCAATTTCTAATTGGATTCTTCGAGCTAGGGGACAAGCTGAGGTTTCCGCTGTAAGCTTTTCTCCGACACCCCTGTCGAATTCCATCGAATTTCCACGCTGAACCCAGGCATTATTACTTTGCACACTCATAAATCGGCCCTTTAAGCTACCGGTACGGCAATCCTGAGAATCGTTTCTTTGCAGAAACGACTCGCCGTTTCATTCAAAAAAGGGAGAAAAAGGTAGAGGAAAGAGTCACGAAGGGGAACTCAATTCCGTAGCAAGAAGGAGGGAAAGGAAATTGTTTTTCAACCCTTCCGAAAATGCCAAGATATGCCTTGAACTCGGCACGAGTCCGCCTATCTATCGACGTGGCTTCTGAGGATCACTTCATTCGCAATTCCATCTCTTCGAGCTCGTGGATCCTATCGCGAAGTTCCGCGGCCCGCTCAAATTCCAGTCGGCTAGCGGCTGCCTTCATCTCCTTCTTCAGCTTTTCGATCATTCTCGGAATCTCTTTGAGGGAGACGTATCCCTCCTCATGCTCCGAAACGGCGGGCACCGTAAAGTAGTCGGCTTCGTAAATGGATTCCAGGATATTTCGGACCGATTTTTTGATCGTCTGAGGCGTGATGCCGTGTGCCCGATTATACTCCTCCTGGATCCTTCTCCTTCGATTGGTCTCGAGGATCGCCTGATCCATGGAGCCTGTCATCTTGTCCGCATACAGGATCACCTCGCCATTCACATTTCGCGAAGCCCTCCCAAAGGTCTGAATCAGCGACCGTTCCGATCTAAGAAATCCTTCCTTGTCCGCATCCAGAATCGCAACCAGTGAAACTTCAGGGAGATCCAATCCCTCTCGGAGAAGGTTGATTCCCACCAGGACGTCGAATTTCCCCAAACGAAGGTCGCGAATGATCTCCACACGGTCAAGGGTATCGATATCCGAATGAAGATACTTTACGCGAAGACCCAAGTCGGCATAATATTCGGCAAGATCCTCGGCCATTCTTTTGGTCAACGTCGTGACGAGGACCCTCTCCTTTCTTTCGACCCGCTTCCTTATTTCGTGTAGAAGGTCATCCACCTGATTTTTGGCCGGCTTGACCACGACCAACGGATCGCTCAATCCTGTGGGTCGGATGATCTGTTCTACGATGTGGCCCTCACTCTTCTTGATTTCATAGTCCCCGGGCGTGGCCGAAACATAGATCACCTGGTTCACCCGCTCTTCGAACTCCTCGAATCGGAGGGGCCGGTTATCCAAAGCGGATGGGAGGCGGAATCCGTACTCCACGAGCGTCTCCTTCCGAGATCGGTCTCCGCGGTACATCCCGATCAATTGAGGAATCGTCACATGACTCTCATCGATGAAAAGGAGGTAATCCGCCGGATAATAGTCGAGAAGCGTTGGCGGAGGTTCCCCTGGCTTCCTCCCAGTGAGATGGCGAGAATAGTTCTCTATTCCCTGGCAGTAACCGAGCTCCTCAAGCATCTCTAGATCGAAGTTTGTCCTCTGTTCCAATCGCTGAGCCTCCAGATGTCGATTCTGGGACCTGAACCACTCCACCCGTTCTCTCAACTCCTGTCGAATATTGTCCAGGGCAATCTTCATTCGGTCTGGAAAAGTGACATAGTGGCTCCCGGGATAGATCGGGACTTTGTCGAGGGGTTGAAGAACCTTCCCTCTCAATGGATCAATTTCGGAAAGGGCCTCCACCTCATCTCCCAGGAGCTCAATCCGGACGGCCTTTTTCTCTTCATGGGCCGGGAAGACCTCAATCACGTCTCCTCGAACCCGAAACGTTCCTCGGTGGAAATCGAGATCATCCCGGAGATACTGGATCTCAACTAACTTGGAAAGAATCTCTTCCCTTGAAATCCTCATGCCCCTCTCAAGGAAGAGAAGCATTCCATGATAGGCCTCGGGAGAACCCAACCCATAGATGCAGGAGACACTGGCGACGATGATGACATCGTTCCTTTCAAGAAGCGACCGTGTTGCGGAATGACGCATCTTATCGATATCCTCATTGATCAGTGTATCCTTCTCGATATAGGTATCGGTAGAGGGGATATAGGCCTCCGGCTGGTAATAGTCGTAATAACTCACGAAGAATTCCACGGCGTTTTCTGGAAAAAGGGCCTTGAATTCACCATAGAGTTGAGCAGCCAGGGTCTTATTATGGGAGATGACCAATGTGGGCTTTT
>FWPV01004333.1_pt1 | contig 15687 bp, 15 predicted proteins | sample 2228371 | NCBI WGS metagenome assembly FWPV01 (sample SAMEA103939776, study PRJEB20133) | metagenome | reverse complement strand
TGGTAAACAATTTTTAATTCTGCTTTTATCTCGGGTGTTTTAAGCATACACGCAATCTGATCAGAAATTTCATCGTCAGTAAAAGGTTTATATATTTCTTTAACATGATTTACTATTTCTTCCTTGGGAAGGTTTTCCTGTTCTTTGGCCTTTCTGTATACATCATTGATTATATATTCTTTACCTGAGCTTTTCAGTAATTCAATTGCCGCCCTGAAAGCAATAAAATCGCCAAGTTTTGCCATATCAATACCATAGCAGTCGGGGTATCTTATCTGGGGTGATGATGAAACAATAACAATCCGTTTTGGCAGTAATCTGTCGAGGATTTTAATTATACTGTATTTAAGTGTTGTGCCTCTTACAATAGAGTCATCAATGATTACCAGATTATCAATGTTTTTACGTATTGTATCGTATGTTATATCATACACATGGCCTACAAGGTCGTCACGGCCTTTTTCCTGTGTAATGAAAGTTCGAAGTTTAATGTCTTTAATGGCAACTTTTTCAACCCTCGGACGTTTGAACAGTATTTCGTCAAGCTCGTTGTCACTGATATTGCTGCCGAGTTGACGTATTTTTCCCCTGCTTTCATGAATCATGTGGGTTTCAATACCCCTTATCATTCCATAAAAAGCTGTTTCTGCGGTATTCGGAATATACGAAAATACAGTATTTTCGAGATCTCCGTCCACTGCCTTTAGTATCTGAGGTGTCAGCAGTTCTCCGAGTTTTTTTCTTTCACGGTAGATGTCTGCATCGCTGCCTCTTGAGAAATATATCCGTTCAAATGAACAGGATTTTTTTTCGTATGGGCCGCGGATATTTTCAATTTTAATTATTCCGTTATTCTTGATAATTACAGCATCACCGGGTGGGATTTCTTTGACAGTGCCTGTACTTGTATTGAATACTGTCTGTATGGCAGGCCGTTCTGATGTTACAACAACAATTTCATCGTTTGAAAAATAAAAAGCCGGCCTGATACCCCAGGGGTCGCGCAATACAAATGCATCGCCATGCCCAAGCAGCCCGGCAATCACATATCCTCCGTCCCAACGCTTGCTGCCTTCCCTCAGCACATTTTCAACTTTAAGGTTTTCGGCAATTAAATGGGAAATCTCCTCATTTGAATATCCCATTTTTTTGAAATTATCAAACTCAAGCTGAACTTCCCTGTCGAGAAAATGTCCGAGGTTTTCAAGCATGGTAACGGTATCTGAAAAATCAACAGGATGTTGCCCCAGTTCAATCAGTATGTTAAAAAGCTCTTCAACATTAGTGAGATTAAAGTTCCCTGCAAGCACAAGGTTACGTGTTTTCCAGTTATTCTGGCGCAGCACAGGATGAACACTTTCAATATCATTATTACCGTAAGTGCCGTAACGTAAGTGTCCAAGCAGCAGTTCGCCGGCAAAAGGCAGATTGTTTTTACACCATTGAGGGTCGTTGAGCCTTTCTGGCAGCCGTTCCTCAATTTTACCGTAGGCTTTTGAAATTTTTTTAAAAATATCATCAATAGCCGATGTTTTTATTGAACGTTGGCGATCGATATATTGCCTGCCGGGAGGCAGATTGAGTTTGACACTCACAACCCCTGCGCCGTCCTGGCCCCGGTTATGCTGTTTTTCCATTAAGAGGTAAAGCTTTTGCAGGCCATACCTCCATGTGCCGTATTTCAGTTGATAATATTCAAGTGGCTTAAGCAGTCTGATCAGTGCAATTCCGCAATCATGCTTTATTTCATCAATCATATAATCAGTTATTGGAACATCTCAATTATCAGGGAATGCGATTATATCTTCCCTGATAAATGCATCGGGGTAATCATATTCAATTTGTTTGAGAAACCTAAGCGCTTCGCTTCTTGTACGAAAATCGCCGACATAAACCTTAAAATAAGGATATTCAAATTTTGTATAACATTTTACATTTTCATATTTTGAAACAAAACGGGCTCGTGTGAGTTCGGCCGTCTTTTTTGAATCCTGGCCTGAACCGAAATAAATTGAAATCCGATATCCGCGTAATCCGTTAAGTTTGACCTGACGGCTGAGATGAACATTAAACATCGACTGAATAGCTTTGTCCTGTTTGATTTCAATGCTGCCGCCGTTTGCAGGTGTTTGTATATAAGAAAAAACATCAGATACCGGCTGAGCGTGCAGCGAAATTGTCTGGTGAAGAGCAACCAATATGAATAATATCGTAAAACGTTTCAATTTCATAATTCTTTCTGTCAGCAAAGGTAAGAAAAAAAAGATACTTTTTAAAAACGCTAAAATCCGTTTACTTTGGGCACATCAACAACACGGGATTCATTAATGTTTATTCTTTTCAGAAATAAAAAGGTTTTTACTCTGGCATACCCCTGCATTTCAATTTTTACTTTGTCCATACGTGACAGGCGATATATGGTTGCACCCCCCGTGAATATATTTGCCAGTTTCAGATTCATCGGGACAATATAAAGAGAATCGGAATGCGGCAATACTTTTATTTCTTCTGTCCCGGTAAGGCGCCCCAGATAGTCGCCGTTTGCAACAACTCTCAGGTCGAACTCCTTCAGTCTGAAACTGACAGAAGATGGATTTACCACCTGTAATCCGGCCGAGAAGAATATATTGCCATTTTCAATACGATGTATTTTTACATTACTTACATTCTTCAGGTTAATATCATCAATATTTCCGCAAGAGCTGATCATCAGAAATAAAGGCAGCAGAGCGACATGCAGAAAAAATTTGTTTTTCATGTGTCTAAAATTGTTTATTAATGCTCAGATACAACTCGCCAAATAATCAAAGTTGTGCTTGTTAAACTAAAATTTAAATCACTAATTTGCAAATAAAAAATTATGATTGCCCGAAAACAGATGTAAAAATTTCCTCAACCTATGAAACAGATACTGCCGGATTTTCATGAAGCCCTTAAAGGTATTGGTTTAACCCTGATTACGCCTCTTTAATGCAAAATCTGGGTTAATCAATATTACTGCTTCCGTTTGATTAATTCGGGTTTAATTGTTATTTTATAAATAAATTTATTTTACATTAGCAATAACAAGAACTCTGCAACAAGAATATGACAACCAATGTACTACTGATTATTATTATTTTATTATTACTGGCCAATCTGCTTATTCTGTTATTAAAAAAGAATACAACAGTTGATTCGGAATTAAAGGAATTCCTCATAAGGTTTTCGGCTGATATCAGCCGTATTGACCCGCTGATTCGTGAAGAATTTGGCAGAAACCGTGAAGAAAACCTTAAGATGTCGAAAGAGGCACGTGAAGAGCTTGGCAATGCTTTTAAGGATAACAGGCAGGAACTGGCCGGTTCATTGAAATCGTTTGAAGATAAATTCAGTGCCAACGTTAAGGATTTTAATGAACTTCAGCGCCAGAAGTTTGATGAACTGGTGAACCGGCAGGAAAAACTGCGAAACGAAACCGAGGTTAAACTTGAAAAAATCAGGGAAACCGTAGAAAAGAAACTTGAGAGCCTGCAGCAGGAGAATGCCAAAAAGCTGGATGAAATGAGGGCTACGGTCGATGAAAAGCTGCAGAAGACACTGGAAAACAGGTTGAGTGAGTCATTCAGGCAGGTTAGTGAAAGGCTTGAGCAGGTGCATAAAGGATTAGGTGAAATGCAAAGTCTGGCTACCGGCGTGGGCGATCTGAAAAAGGTGTTATCAAATGTTAAGTCACGTGGTATTTTGGGAGAAATTCAACTGGGTAATATTCTTGAAAATATTATGTCGCCCGAGCAGTATGATAGGAACGTTGTAACCAAAAAAGGGTCGAGGGAAAATGTGGAGTATGCCATCAGGCTGCCCGGCAAGGATGAAGCAGGCAGCATTGTTTATCTTCCGGTCGATTCAAAATTTCCTATTGAAGCTTATCATGCCCTTATGGATGCTTATGAAGCCGGAAATCCTGAGATTATACGAAATCTTTCAAAAGACATAGAGAATGAAATAAAGCGTTGTGCAAAAGACATACGTGATAAATATATCAATCCGCCCGAAACTACCGATTTCGGCATATTGTTTTTGCCTTTTGAGGGATTATACGCCGAAGTTGTAAGACAAACCACACTGATTGAAACCCTTCAGCGCGATTACAAGATAATTGTAACCGGGCCTACAACCCTTGCCGCTTTGCTTAACAGCCTGCAGATGGGCTTCCGCACTCTGGCTATTGAAAAGCGTTCGAGTGAGGTATGGAGAATACTTGGCGCTGTGAAGACCGAATTCGGGAAATTCGGAGAGGTGTTGAAAAAAGCTCAGGATAAAATTGTTAAAGCAAGTGAAGATATTGACAATCTGGTTGGTACACGCACAAGAAAAATACAATCGAAATTAAGGACTATTGAAGGATTACCTGAATCAGAGTCGTCACTGATGCTTGAATCAAAGAATGAGGAAGAAGCCGGGGAGGAGGAGCAGGAATCAGATTAACCCTGATTTGTCAACAGGATTTGAAAAATTCTGTTGACAGGCGTGTTGGCATGCGGGCTTTATCCGGGTTAATCCCGACTTAGATTTTGTTGGGTTTTCTTGCTTTTATCGAAAAGAAGAAAACCTCAGAAAATATTAAACGCCCGGATATCGGGAAAAAACGCTGATGAATTTTTTGGGATAAACTAATAATTCACGAAATCCTTACAAAATTTTAGTCGCTAAAAGTCTAAAGACTTTTTGGGATTTGCAGCCACCTTCGGACGAATTCAATATCAGAAACATGGAAAGATTTTAAACACAGGCACTTTCAATTAATATCAGATATAAGGCAAATCTTTTTCTGGCCTCACATTGAGTCATTTAACAAAATGTTTATTACATGCAAGAAATAACCTACGTCAACCGGTTTCTGGATAAATTCGTTACATCCTGCCTTAAGGCATGTTTCCTTTAGTAATGCAGATGATGAGGCTGAAATGGCTATAATTCTAATGTTTTTATTCAGTTCGCTGATGGCTCTTATTACTTCTATACCGTTTACTGCAGGTAATACAATATCAATGATGGCAATTGCAATGTCAGGTTCATCAAGGCAGGCTTGTATGGCATCCCTTCCGTTTGATGTCTTTATGATCACGAAGGATAAAGGTGCAAGTATTTCTTCATAAAGAAGAGTGCATGGGCCGGAATCATCTGCTATCAGAATTTTTCTTTCTTTAGGGTTTGGTGATCTAATGGCCATTTCAGATTAACATTCTTAGAAATGCAAATTTAAAAAAAAGGCTTATAAGCCCTAAATAAATAACAAAAATTTCTTCATTATTGCAGCATGGGAGTGCACAGAAATAAGAAATACCTGAAAGCATTTGGCGAAAATCTCAGAAATTTACGCAAAAGCAAAGGTATAACCCAGGAATCGCTTGCATTTGATTCGGGCCTTAATATCAGCCAGATTGCCCGTATTGAGCGCGGCGTGGTTAATCCTACCGTATGCACTATTTTGCTGATTTCAAAAACATTAGGAGAGCCACCCCAGGCGTTATTCGACTTTCCTTTCAGTGAATAAAATGTTTTCTTGCTCATTTCATTAAATTTTTGTAAAGAATTTCCGGATATTGGTCAAGTATCTTGTCAATGGTTCTAAAATCAGTTTTATTCAGTATTTTTTCCATCTGCTGATGGTACATCCGGTGTATATGATCAGGCCTTTCCTTAGAGCCAGCAAGTTCAAGAATAATATCGCTGATGTTGATAATATAAAACGAACAGTCAAATCCGAGTTTTTCCAATGAATACATAAGGTATTTGTTTTTCAGTTCTTCCCTGATCAGCCTGATGATTAACCTTTTATCAGCTTTTACCCTGCCTTTAATATCTTTCTTTTTTTCTTGGAGTTTGGATTTTTTCATTGTACTTTCGTATAAGTTTATGACTAAAATAGTCATGAAAAATGACATTTACAATATATTTTGCCAAAAATATTAAACATTTAAGAAAAGTATGCGGTTACAGCCAGCAATATCTTGCCGGCAAACTTGGCGTTAAGAGAACCACAATAACAAATTACGAAAGCGGTTTATCATCACCTGATTATCAGGCGCTGATAAAAATTGCCACAATATTTGACGTCAGTATAGATGCTTTGCTGATGAAAGATTTATCTGCCGAAGGAGATGGCTTTGTTCGATATCATGCATCAGCGAATGCTGATGGCGACAAAAAGTATATCGTTCAGGAGGCAGATGAATCATATAAAATTAAAAGGGAATGTCAATTATGCAGGCAGAAGGACAAGACAATAGAAATATTACAGGAAAGCCTGCGCCATGCAAACCAGATGCTTGATAATTATGCAAAGTATCAGCAGCAGTTGATTGAGATGGTTGAGATGCTTAAAAAAAACAAGTCCTGACATGTTTTAAAACCTGTCAGGACCGGAATTAACCCTGCAAATGTTATTATAAATGCAATGCGATAGAGAGTATCAGACGTGTGATATTCAAACCATGCTATTATGAGATTAATGACGCCACATAGTCACCGACCTCAGTAGTACTCATTCCCATTTTTCCGGCAGCGAGACTTTTGATTTTACCCGATTCAAGCGCTTTACTTACAGCCTTGTCAATAGCCATAGCGGCCTGAGGTTCGCCAATAGTATCAAGCAGCATGCCTCCCGCACAAATAGCTGCAAGAGGATTAATTATATTTTGCCCTGTGTATTTGGGTGCTGAACCTCCCATGGGCTCAAACATAGAAACACCTCCCGGATTGATATTTCCGCCCGCAGCGATGCCTAATCCGCCCTGAATCATAGCGCCTAAATCAGTAATAATATCGCCGAACAGGTTTTCGGTGACAATCACGTCGTAAAATTCGGGCGATTTTACAAACCACATATTACATGCGTCAACGTGATTGTAATCCTGCTTAATATCCGGATAATCCTTATTTCCTATTTCCCTGAATACGCGGTTCCATAGGTCTCCGGCATAGGTGAGCACATTGGTTTTGTGCACAAGTGTCAGCTGTTTTCTTTTATTGCGTTTGCGCGTATAATCATATGCATAGCGTATGCACCTTTCCACAACCGTGCGCGAATATATCATTACCTGTGTTGCAATTTCATTGGGTGTTCCTACCTGCACGGCTCCTCCGACACCGGTGTAAATGCCCCCTGTGTTTTCACGGACTACAACAAAATCAATATCTTCGGGTTTTTTATCCTTAAGAGGAGTCTCAACGCCGGGATACAACTTAACCGGCCTGAGGTTAATGTATTGATCAAGCGCAAAACGCATTTTCAGAAGAATGCCTACTTCAAGTATTCCGGGTTTAACTTCGGGATGCCCTATTGCACCAAGAAAAATGGAGTCACATTTTTTTACTTCCTCAATCACCGATTCGGGGAGGGTTTCGCCTGTTTTCAGATAGCGTTCTCCACCCAGGTCATAAGTTATATAATTCAGTTTAAAATTAAAGGCCGATGCAGCCGCATTCAGCACTTTTACACCTTCCCTGAGCACTTCAGGCCCTGTTCCGTCACCCGGAATCAATGCAATATTATATGTTTTACTGTTCATGAAACGATAGTTTTTAAAGAGTTGATGTTTATGTTACAATGAATTATTTTCAATGATATTCAGCATTTTAATTGTTGCTTTAATGGCTGCGACGGTCTGGTCGCTGTCGAGCCCACGAGTGCGGAACTCCCTGCCCATTTTCCACGTTATTACGGTTTGCACCAGTGCGTCGGTTTTTCCGCCGGGCGGTATCGACACAGAATAGTCAATAAGAGCCGGCAATGCTTTTTCAAGTCTGCCATATATTTTGCGTAATGCTTTCATAAAGGCATCATATTGCCCGTCACCGTTAGCAGATTCTTCATAAATCTGGTCCTTAATCTTTATTTTCAGTGAAGCTACGGGCTTAAGGCCGTTGGCTGTGGACAACGAATAATTCAGTATTTCAATTTCCTCATGTGTCGCTTTATTTCTTAATACATCAGAAATAATGTACGGAAGGTCTTCCTGCGTAACGGTTTCTTTTTTATCGCCAAGTTCAATGATCCGTTGTGTAACCTTTTTCATTGAGGCAGCATCGAGTTCAATGCCCATTTCTTCAAGATTTTTCTTTATGTTGGCTTTACCCGACAATTTTCCGAGAGCATATATCCTTTTGCGACCGAATCTTTCAGGCAACAGATCGTTATAATACAACTGGCTTTTGTTATCACCGTCGGCATGTATGCCGCTTGTCTGCGTAAATACATTGTCGCCAATGACCGGCTTATTTGGCGGAATACGGATTCCTGAAAATGATTCAACCATCTTGCTCACCATGGTAAGCTTTTGCTCATTTACATTCATTTCATACTTAAAATGGTCTTTTACAATGGCAATTACACTCGATAACGGAACATTCCCTGCGCGTTCACCCAGTCCGTTTATCGTTGTATGAATACAACCAATTCCGGCTTTAACAGCTGAAAATACATTGGCAGCTGCCAGGTCATAATCATTATGTCCATGGAAATCGAATTCTTTTTCAGGATACCGGTCTTTCATTTCCCTGCAAAAAGCATAGGTTTCGTCGGGATTAAGAATACCCAGCGTGTCGGGCAACATAAAACGGTTGATTTTCAATTGCCTCAATGCATCCATCATATAAAAGACATAGTCTTTTGAATTACGCATACCGTTTGACCAGTCTTCCATATACAGATTTACCTTAATTCCTTTGCTTATAGCATAATCTACAACCTGTTTTATGTCAGCTGCATGCTGTTCAGGGGTCTTATGCAATTGTTCAGTTACATGCTTTAACGACCCTTTTGTTAAAAGGTTCATTACCCTGCAACCGGCTTCTTTAATCCAATCAACCGATATATTCCCGTCAACAAAGCCGAGTACTTCAATTTTATCAATCTGATTGTGTTTAATTGCCCATGACGTAATTTTCCTTACTGCCTCGTACTCTCCTTCTGAAACCCTTGCCGAAGCAATTTCAATACGGTCAACCCTGAGGTCATCAAGCAACATTTTTGCTATACTCAGTTTTTCCTCATCAGTAAAGGAAACTCCCGAGGTCTGTTCACCGTCGCGGAGCGTGGTGTCCATTACATATATTTTCATGTGTTTATAATTGTTTATTAATTGTCACATATCTTAGGGCATCGAACCAGCCATTCTATTCATCTGATTTTGTAAGAATTCTATTTCTCATGGCTCGTTTCATATTCTTCAATTTTCGGCTTAATACTTATTAAATAATCAATATCATCATACCCTTTTAACAGGCATGTTTTTTTGTAGGAATTGATATCAAATTTTTCTGATTCACCGGAATGCATAATAGTAATCAATTGATTTTCAAGGTCAACTTTTACTTCGGTACCGGCATTTTTATTAATTTCCTCAAAAAGCCTTGCCAGAAAGCGTTCACTGACCTGAACAGGTAATAAACCGATGTTTAGTGCATTGTTTCTGAAGATATCGGCAAAAAAGCTTGAGACAACAACCCTGAAACCGTAATCATATATAGCCCATGCGGCATGCTCGCGGCTTGACCCGCTGCCGAAATTTTTGCCGGCAACGAGGATTTTGCCTTTATATAAAGGATTATTTAATACAAAATCGGGTTTGGGATTGTTATTACTGTCATACCTCCAGTCTCTGAAAAGGTTGTCTCCGAACCCTTCACGCGAAGTGGCTTTTAAGTACCGCGCCGGAATTATCTGGTCGGTATCAACATTTTCAATAGGGAGCGGTACACAGGCGGATGTAAATTAGATAATTGACATTTAAAAAATTTCCGGATTATTATAAGAATTCCCTCGGGTCGGTTATCACTCCGGTAATAGCTGCTGCGGCAGCAGTAAGCGGACTGGCGAGGAATGTCCGGGCACCCGGCCCCTGACGTCCTTCGAAATTCCGGTTTGTGGTTGATACTGCATATTTCCCCTGAGGGATTTTATCATCATTCATTGCAAGGCACGCCGAACAACCCGGTTGCCTCAACTGAAAACCGGCTTCTTCAAGGATTTTTACAAGGCCTTCTTCATAGGCTTGTTTTTCCACTTGTTTTGACCCCGGCACAATCCATGCTGTAACATGTTCAGCCTTTTTCTTTCCCCTGACAAACCGTGCAAATTCCCTGAGGTCTTCAATCCGGCCGTTGGTGCATGAACCTACAAACACATAATCAACTTTATGTCCGAGCATTGTGGCCCCGGGTTGTAAATCCATGTAATGCAACGATTTAAAAAATGAAGGTTTTTCGCTTTCAGTAAGGGAAGAACCGTCGGGTATTTTTTCAGTGATTTTAATACCCATTCCCGGATTCGTTCCGTAGGTTATCATAGGCTCAATATCTTCAGCATCAAATCTGAGTTCAAGGTCGAAATTTGCGTCATCATCACTTCGTAATGTTTTCCAGTATTCCATTGCTTTGTCCCAGTCTTTTCCTTTGGGGGCATGTTCTCTGCCTTTAATGTAACCGAAAGTGATATCATCGGGAGCAATAAGTCCGCCTCTTGAACCGCATTCTATGCTCATATTGCAGATGGTCATCCGTGCTTCCATACTAAGGCTGCGGATTGCCGATCCGGCATATTCAATAAAATATCCCGTACCACCCGAGGCAGATATTTTTGAAATGATATAAAGAATAATGTCTTTAGCAGTGACTCCTTTTTTCAGTGTTCCGTCAACAGTAATTCTCATCTTTTTTGGTTTTGGTTGCATAATGCACTGCGAAGCGAGAACCATTTCAATTTCGCTTGTTCCGATACCAAAGGATACACTGCCAAAAGCCCCGTGTGTGGCGGTATGGCTGTCACCGCATACAATTGTCATGCCCGGTAAGGTAAGCCCGAGCTCGGGCCCGATCACATGCACAATTCCCTGATAGGGGTGATTAAGACCAAAGAATGTAATTCCATGCCGGGTACAGTTTTCCGTAAGTTTATCAACCTGTGACCTCGATAGCATATCGCGGATGGGTAAATGCTGATCCATGGTCGGAACATTATGGTCAACTGTTGCAACGGTACGCTGGGGCCTGAACACTTTCAGACCACGCTTTTCAAGTCCTGCAAAGGCTACCGGACTGGTAACCTCGTGAATCAAATGGCGGTCGATGTACAATACACTGGGGCCATTTTCAATCTGTTCAACTACATGACTATCCCATACTTTGTCGAATAATGTTTTTCCTGCCAAGGTATTAAAGTTTTAAAAGGTTAAACAATTTTATTTAATGCATCAATAAGGGCTTCCACCGATGCCGTAACGATATCGGTATTGCCTGAAAACCCGTAATAGTATTTGCCTCTGTTTTCAATCTGGATATGCACTTTGCCGAGGTCGTCACTTCCACGGGTTATCGCTTGTACGAGGTATTCTTCGAGCTTGAATTTGTGGTGCACCAGTTCTTTTATGGCATTAAAGGCAGCATCAACAGGCCCTGTCCCGGGTGATGTCCGTGTATCGGTTTCTCCTTCAATACTGAGTGATACTGTTGCAACAGGTATGGTAGATGCTCCGCATAAAACCTGCAAATGTTCGAGTTTAATCCGCTTTTTGTCGCGGTTTTCACTAATCCCTACCAGTACTTCAAGGTCATCATCTTTAATATCTTTTTTCTTATCAGCAAGTTCGAGGAATTTATTATACACTTCGTCAAGCTGTTCCTGATTAAGGTCATATCCGAGTATAGCAAGGCGGTGCTTCAGGGCTGCTCTTCCGCTTCGTGCCGTTAATGCAATGGATGATTCGTCAATACCAACCTCAACGGGATCAATAATTTCATAATTTTCGCGGTTTTTCAGCACTCCGTCCTGGTGTATCCCCGATGAATGTGCAAAAGCGTTTCTGCCTACAATGGCTTTGTTTGGCTGAACAGGCATGTTCATGAGGCTTGATACCAGCCGGCTGGTTTTAAAAATATTGCGTGTGTTAATCCCTGTTTCAATGCCAAGATGCTTACGGCTTTTCATGATCATAACAACTTCCTCAAGAGAAGTATTACCTGCCCGTTCGCCAATTCCATTTATCGTTACTTCAGCCTGGCGGGCACCGTTAATAATGCCGCTAACCGTATTTGCAGTTGCCATGCCAAGGTCATTATGACAATGTGTTGAAATAACCGCTTTATGTATATTTTTTACATGTTCAACCAGATATCTGATTTTGGCGCCGTATTCTTCAGGCAGGCAATACCCCGTTGTATCGGGGATATTTACTACTGTTGCTCCGGCTGCAATAACGGCTTCAATTACTTTTGCGAGATATTCGTTTTCGGTGCGCCCGGCATCTTCAGCATAAAATTCAACGTCTTCAACATATTTTTTTGCATATTTTACCGCACGCACTGCACGCTCAATTATTTCTTCACGGTTGGAATTAAATTTATATCTGATGTGCACGTCAGATGTGCCAATTCCTGTATGAATCCGTTTGTTCTTAGCATATTTGAGCGCTTCAGCTGCAACGTCTATATCTTTTTCAACTGAACGAGTAAGCGCGCATATCGTCGGCCTGCTTACTGCTTTTGATATTTCCACAACCGACTGAAAGTCGCCGGGACTCGAAACAGGAAAACCTGCTTCAATTATATCGACACCCAAAAGTTCAAGGGCTTTGGCCACTTCAATCTTTTCAACTGTGTTTAACTGGCAGCCCGGAACCTGCTCTCCGTCACGGAGGGTTGTGTCGAAAATATACAACTTATTATTCATAAAACATCTGTTTTAAGATTTACAATATAAATGCGTAATGTCTGAAATATGATTAATATTATTCTGTGATTGATAATTCCTGTTGTTTCTTATTGATGCCAGTTCAATACCGTAAGCCAAAATCGCAGTCGGTTCATCCCCTTCATTTATTAATTTATCCGGTTGAAAAGGATTTCCGGTTAGTGCAAATCTTTTATTTATTTTTGCAACATACAGATAATGACTGTTTTGTAAACTTTTCTTATTCATTTTTCTTTTTAAACCGGACATTAATAAAAAAGCCATCCTCTTTTGTGAGAATGGCTCAATGCTTTATATTGCTACCGTACATACATAACCATTCTCACCCTGTCACCCTAAGGATGTCAAGAATAAGAATAAGGCTAAGTATGTTGCAGTTAATATTCATAGTGCAAATATATTGATAAAAATTAAATTTCAAAACATAATATCTTTTTTGATAAAAATAATTTCAGAATCATTTGTATATGGCCATTGCTGCGCCTTGTTTTTTAAGGAAAAACTGCTTAGGCCGTGCGCTGGGGTACGTTGTGCCTGAGGGTGTATGTTGCCTTGAAGATGGATGACTCGTCCTAAAAAAAGTTTACAAACAAATAACGTTTTTTAAAGATTCAATCCGGATGCTTTTATTTTCTAAGTTCCTGCTCCCTTGTCCACAAAGTTTCTCTGCCGATAAATTTCATTCCCAGTACATATCCCTTGATATGTAGTTGATTATCATTGCCTTCAAACCACATGTAACAGTCGTAGGTTTTGCCGTTTTCAGGGTCATAAATGGTTCCGCCCTCCCATTGTTTCTTTGATTCATTATAACTGAAACCTCTGAGTATGAGCATGCCCCATACCTTTTTCGATCTGAGTTTTTCATCGGGATTATTAACGTCGAGCCTGTCTTTGTTTTCTTCAAGCCATTCTATTTTGCCATAATATTTGCCGTCAGTTGCCTTAAAAATCCGAATCTGAGAGCCTTTTTTTTCTGTCAGCCAGATTCCGGTTACTTTATCAGCCTGGCAGAAAATCATCCCGGCTGAAATTATAAGTAATGCAATAGTAAGTAAATTTCTTTTCATATATAGATATTTATGATTTGTTACCTAAAGATAATTTTTTCTTTGAAAGGTTATAAACGAATAAATAAAATCATTTTGCATATCATTATTAACATCTTCTTTTTCAACTATATCCCATTCGGCTGAAGTAATTTCCGGAAAGAAAGTATCGGCATCGAATGATTTGAATACCCGTGTGATATAAAGTTTTTGAACAAATGGCATAAACTGGCGGTACACTGAAGCTCCGCCAATAACAAAATTTTCTTTATCATCATCACAAAATGTTATGGCTTCATCAACAGAATATGCCAAAATACAACCCGGAAACGAATCGGCAATATTATCAGTTATTACAATATTCCGACGGTCTTTCAATGGCCTGACAGGGAGTGAAAGGTATGTGTTTCGGCCCATAATTACCGTATGTCCTGTTGTCAGACGTTTAAAGCGTTTCAGGTCGGCCGAGATATGCCATAAAAGCCTGTTGTCTTTGCCAATGGCATTATTTTCAGCAATAGCAACAATTATGGATATTGGTTTCATGAGTACCATTCACACTGAGATTTCTCCTTTAATATGCGGGTGCGGGTCATAATTTTCAAGTTGAAAATCCTTATAGGAAAAATCAAAAATTGATTTTATGTCAGGGTTTATTTTCATAACAGGAAGTTTACGAGGTTCTCTGGTAAGTTGCAACTTTACCTGTTCTATATGGTTCATGTAAATATGTGCATCACCCAGGGTATGGACAAATTCAAAAGGTTTAAGCTCTGTAACCTGAGCCATCATCATAAGAAGCAATGAATAGGACGCTATATTAAACGGCACGCCGATAAAAATATCTGCACTACGCTGATATAACTGCAGAGATAATTTCCCCTGTGAAACATAAAACTGAAAAAGGACATGACAGGGCGGTAGTGCCATATTTTCAAGATCGGCCACATTCCATGCGCTGACTATATGGCGGCGAGAATCGGGATTATTCTTTATCGAATTTACTACACGCTCAATCTGGTCAATAAAACCCCCGTTATATGATGGCCACGACCGCCATTGATAACCGTAAATATGACCAAGGTCGCCATTTGAATCGGCCCATTCCTTCCATATTGTAACACCATTATCAGTAAGGAATTTAATATTTGTTTCTCCTTTAATAAACCACAAAAGCTCATAAATAATTGACTTCAGATGAAGTTTTTTAGTGGTCATTAGCGGAAATCCGTCTTCAAGGTTAAACCTCATCTGATATCCAAATATGCTTACAGTACCTGTTCCGGTACGGTCTTTTTTTTCCTGGCCGTTTTCCAATACATGTTTTAGCAAATCCAGGTAAGCCTTCATATTAAATGAAAATACTGATTTAACATGTAAAAATAACAAAGAACACTGAAAAACAATTACAGCGTTCGGGATAAAGTTATTTACAGATGTTAATTTCTTTTAAGTTATTAACAATACCCGCGGAGCATTTTTTATTATTTTCGCTGATATTTGACCATAATGAGCAAAACCGCGCGTTATATCTTTCTGATAATTGGCCTTGTGCTGGCAGTGTATCTGCTGTATTATTTCAGAAATATTGTCATTTATATTATACTTTCACTTGTTTTATCATTAGTCGGGCGTCCGGTTTTTGATGTACTCGGAATGTTAAAAATTAAAAAATTCAGACTTCCCCCTGCTTTACGGTCGCTGATAACACTTTTGATTTTGTTTGGGTTAATCTTTTTGTTTTTCAGCATTTTTATACCGTTAATCATTAATAAGGCTTATGAACTTTCAGCTATTGACCCTAAAAGGCTTGTTGAGGGGCTTAAGGAACCTTTGAATAAACTTGAAACATTTTTCAGCCGCTTTAAAATTTCTCCTGAGGGTAAGTTTTCGGTTGATAATATGGCG
>FWPV01010044.1_pt1 | contig 15690 bp, 9 predicted proteins | sample 2228371 | NCBI WGS metagenome assembly FWPV01 (sample SAMEA103939776, study PRJEB20133) | metagenome | reverse complement strand
CGGACCGCCGCCAACGCCGCCCGGAGCCGGGCCAGCGCCGGGCTCGCCGCGAGCTCGGGCCCGCCGAGAAGTGCCAGGATGCCGGTCGCCTCGCGCGAGCCGCGCGTCACCACCGGCTCGAGTTCCAGCCAGGCGAGGTCCGCAGCGCCCGCGGCGGTCTCCGTCCCCGCCAGGATCGGATAGCCGAGCTCCTTGGTGAGCGCCTCGAACCGGGCCGCGACGTTCACCGGACGGCCCAGGGCCGAATAGGCGAACCGCTGCTGGCTGCCCATGTTGCCGATGTGGCACCGGCCGGTGTTGAGACCGACGCCCACCCGCACGCTCGGCCAAGGCCCCTGACCGCGAGCCGTCTCCGCCCGCAGCTCGGCGTCCAGGCGCTCGACCGCCTCGACCACCTCGAGCGCGGCGAGACAGGCGTGGCGGCGGTGCTCGGGGTCGAGCACCGGCGCGTTCCAGAAGGCCATGACCGCGTCGCCGATGAATTTGTCGATCGTGCCGCCGCGCGCCTGGATCGCGTCGGCGATCGCGGTCAGCACCCGGTTGACGAGCTCCGTGAGCCGCTCGGGCGGCAGCTGCTCGCTGATCGCGGTGAAGCCGCGGATGTCGACGAACATGACGGTCGCCTCGCGCAGCTCGCCCCCCAGGCGTAGCGCGGAAGGATCCGCCAGTAGCCGATCGACCATGGCATCCGAGAGATAGCGGGCGAAGGCGTGGCGCACCGCCTTCCGGCCGGCCTCCTCGCGCACGTAGTTGGTGAAGACGAGAAAGAGGTAGAGGAGCAGGCCGGAGAGCGCCGGGAAGCTCGGGTCGAGGAGGACCCGCCGCTCGACGAACAGGTAGAAGGCGCCACCGACCAGGAGCACCGCCACCAGGGCGCCGAGCCCGAGGGTGGCGAACGCGCCCAGCCGCGGCACGAGTAGGACCACGAGGAGGCAGGTGGCGAGCGCCGCGGCCAGCTCGACGGCCAACGCCGCGGCCGGCCGGGTCGGATCGAGGGCGGCGAGGATCGATTCGAGGAGCTGGGCGTGCACCTCGCTACCGGGCATGGCGGCACTGATCGGCGTCGCTTTGATGTCGAGCAGGCCGGCCGCCGAACTGCCGACGATCACCAGCCGGTCGCGCAGCCGCGCGGCCATCGCCGGGTCGGCCAGGAGGTCGGCCGCGGCCAGCCTGCGGCGCGGGTCGGGGGGAGCGAAGTGGATCGCCTTCATCCCGTTGCGGTCGGTGGCGATGCGCCGCCGGCCGGCGGTCACCGCGGCGATCCCCGCGGCGTCGACCTGGACCAACAGGGTGGTCTCGCCGGCCGCCACGCGGAGCATCTCGACGGCCAGCGCCGGTACCAGACGCTCGCCGACGCGGACCAGGAGCGGCACCCGGCGGACCACGTTGTCGACCTCGGCCGGCAGGGCGATGCTGCCGCGCCCCGCCGCGGCGTCTTCGAGCTCGGCCAGATTGGCGAGCGCGTCCGGGAAGGCCAGCAGGTAGGGCTCGGGAGCCCCGCCCAGGACGGCGATCGAGGTGGCCGGCGGCGGTACCGGCCGGTCGGCCAGCCGCGTCGAGAGCGGCACCTGGGCGAGCACCACGGGTCGGCCGCGGATCGCGGCGGCGAGCGTGGCATCGGTCGACGGCAGACGCCGCAGCTGCTCGCTCACCTCGGGCGCGTGGTCGCGCAGGCGATCGGCGATCGCCGTCCAGGAGAGTCGGTCGGGCTCGGCGAACAGGACGTCGAAGGCCACCACCCGCGGGCCGCCCTCGAGGATCCGCTGGAGCAGCCGGGCGACCAGGTCGCGTGGCCAGGGCCACTGCCCGTGGGCCTGCAGGGCGGCGTCGTCGATGTCCACCACGACCGCCGGGAACGCGCGCTCGACGCGCGGAGCGGCGCGCTGGAAGGTGTCGAGCGTCTGCTGGCGGAGCACGACGAGGGGCACGGGATCGAGGACGCGGATCGCGACGAGCACGGCCACGAGGACGAGGGCGGCCAGCTCGACCACCCGCCGGCCTGCGCGCAACCGTGGGCCGACACCGGGCTTCGCCCCGGGGCGTCGACCGGTCGTGGAGTTGCTCGCCTTCACGCTCGTCTCCGTCGCGCCCGGCCGGTCCCCGCCAGACTAGACAATCGTCGCGGGTTCGCGCTAGTGTGGCACACTTCGGGGAGGTGACTGTTGGGCGACTCCGCCTCGTCGCGTGCCGCCGACGGATCCGCTGGCGGTCATGGGTCGGTCGTCCTCGCTCAGGCGACGCCCGGGGCGGCGGCACCGATCGCGGGCGCGCGCCCGATCGGCCGGGTCGAGGCGGTCGAGGGCGGTGTGCGCTCGGCGGCTACCGGCCACGCGGTGCTGCGCTCGGGATCACCGGTCCATCAGGGCGACGTGATCGAGACCGGGCCCGACGGGCGGCTGCTGATCCGCTTCGAGGACGGCACGACCCTCTCGACCGGGCCCGGCGCGCGGCTCGTGCTCGACGAGCTGGTCTACGATCCCGCCGCCGGGAAAGCCTCCTTCATCCTCACCGTCCTCAAGGGCACGTTCCTCTACGTCACCGGGCTCATCGCCGGCTCCCATCCGGAAGGCGTCGAAGTCCGCACCCCGGCCGGGACCATCGGCATCCGCGGCACCGCGTTCGGCTGCGTGGTCGACACGAGCACGAGCTGCGTGCTGCTCGAGGACCCGGACGGCAAGGTGGGGCGGATCGAGTTCCGCAACGCCGCCGGAAGGCGCACCATCGACCAGCTCTACGAGAGCATCGGTGCCAGGGACGCGCTCTCGCCGCCCTCCTACGCCCGGCTGAGCGCCGGCGAGGCGCGCGACCTCTTGCTCCCCGGCCTCGAGCGCAGCACGCCGATCGAGCCGGCGGGCGGCCCCGGCCCCGATCTGCGCACCGGCGGTGGCGCCGATTTCGCCAGCCTCGACGAAACCTCCGCCCCCGGCATCCTGGCGCGGGGCGTGTTGGGACCGCAGGACCCCACGGCCCTGCCGGAGAGGCTCGGCACCGACCCGTCTTACGCCGCGCCGCTCGTGAGCGTGCCGCGCCTCGCGCTCGCCGCGGCGCGCGACGTCACGCTACAGCAGCCGACCCTGGCACCGGCGGCGCACGACTTCGGCGCGACGGTCGCCCTGCCGCCGCTCGTCGACGGTGCCGACCTGTTCGCGAGCCCAGCCTTCGCGCAGCTGGGGCTCGCGGTGTTCGGCGACGCCGGCGCGCTCACCGTCGAGCATCGCCTTCCGCACGTCGATCTCGCCGTGGTCGGTGCCGGGGCAGCCTTCGAGAGCCTGCTCGGCGCCTACGTGGTGGGCGCCGACGGGCGGATCCTCGCGCCCATGGTGGTGGCGGCCGATGTCGGCACGGTTCCGATCGGCACGAGTGTGCGCATCGACCCGACCGGCGAGGGCCTGCGCCCCAGCCAGACACTCGGGCTGTTCCTGGTGGCCGATGGCTTCACGCGCAACCCGGTGCTCGCCGGCGTCGGCGACCCGGTCGTCGCGTTCCGGGAGCGCGTGCCGGGAGGGCTCCTCCCGGGCGTGGCCGATGTCGCCGACGACGACCTCGAGCTGGTCCTCCTCGACGGCAAGCGGGCCGTGCCGTTGGTCGGCGAGGTTTGGCACACGGTCGCGCACGTGGGCGGGCTCGTGCTCGGCGGCGGCACCGTGGTCACCCGTGGCCTCAACCGCGACGATCCCGGGCCGGACCTGCCGCGCGCGGCCGACGGCGGGCCCGTCACCCAACACCACCTGCTCGGCCTCGCCGGTCCCGACCGGATCAGGATCGCCTTCGAGGACACCCCGCTCGCCGACGGCGACCGTGACTTCCAGGACCTCGTGCTCGAACTGACCCTCCCGCCGGCCGTGACCGTCGTCGCCACCGAGGGTCCGTTCCGATTCGGCTTCGCCTTCGCGAGTCGGACCGGAACCCTCGAGGGCCTCACCGTGCGGCTCGCCGGGGACGGTCGTGGCGCCGGCCTGGCGCTCGGCCCCGGGCTCGCCCTCGATCCAGCCGGCGAGGTCCTCCTCGACGATGGGGCGACCGGCGTTCGGCTCGCCGCGGCGAGCGCCGGCGAGCTCCGCCTGGAGGCCGCGCAGCCGGTCGCGGCCGCCACCTTCGCGGCGATCGCCGACGGCCTCGCGCTCGGTGGCGGCGCCCTGCCGCTTCGGCCGGGCAACTACACGATCCTGCTCGAGGCGCGTGAGCCCGGCGGCGAGGTCGCGCGGCTGCCGGTCCGCTTCGTCGTACCCGAGGCGCCGCTCGTCGGCTCGGCCGAGCGCGACGACCGGATCCTGGGTGGGCCCGGCAACGACGTGATCTTCGGGCTGGGCGGCGACGACCTGCTGGAGGGTGGCCGGGGCGACGACGTGCTGGTCGGCGGACCCGGTCGCGACGTCCTGGTCGGCGGGCGCGGCGCCGATCTCGTGCGCGTCGGGGTGACGACCGCGCTCGATCGGCCGGGCCAGCCGGACGGGCCCGACCTGTTCCTCGACTTCCGCGCCAAGGACGGCGATCTCGTCGATCTGGCCCCGCCCCTGGAGGGGCTCGGCTTCGAGCGCGAGCGGGCGGACCGGTTCGTCCGCTTCGTCCCCGACGAGGCGCTCGGGGCGGTCGAGATCCAGATCGACCCGGCGGGGCTCGCCGGGGCCGGCGGCTGGCAGACCGTGCTCGTCGTGGCCGGCACGCTCGACGACGCGCTCGTCGCCTCGCGCACGCTCCTGGAGGCTTGAGGGGAACGCTCGGCAGCCTACTCGACGGTGACACTCTTGGCGAGGTTGCGCGGCTGGTCGACGTCCGTGCCCTTGGCCACCGCCGTGTGGTAGGCCAGCAGCTGAACCGGTAGGGCGTAGAGCAGCGGCGCCACGAACGGATCGACGCTCGGCAGCTCGATCGTGCGCCAGGCGTGATCGGCCAGCCGTGCGAGGCCGGCGCGGTCGGAGAGCAGCACGATGCGGCCACCGCGGGCCCGGACCTCCTGGAGGTTGGAGGCCGTCTTTTCGAACAGCTCGTCGCTCGGGCACACCACGATCACCGGGACGTCCTCGTCGACGAGCGCGATCGGCCCGTGTTTGAGCTCACCCGCGGCATAGCCCTCGGCGTGGATGTAGCTGATCTCCTTGAGCTTGAGGGCCCCTTCGAGGGCGATCGGGTACATGGGCCCGCGGGCGATGTAGAGCACGTCGCGGGCGCCGGCGATCTCCTGGGCGATGGCCTCGACGGCGGGTGCCCGTTCCAGGACCTGCAGCATCCGCGAGGGGATCTCGTCGAGGGCCTGGGCGAGCGCCGCTTCGCGGTCGGGCGGCAAAAGCCCCCTCGCGCGGGCCGTCCCGATCGCCAGGCAGGCCAACGTGGCGAGCTGGGTGGTGAACGCCTTGGTCGAGGCGACGCCGATCTCGGGGCCGGCCAGGGTGCGCAGCACCCCGTCGCTCTCGCGCGCGAGCGTGCTCTCCGGCACGTTGACGATGGCCAGCGTCGGATGACCCGCCGCCTTGACGTGACGCATCGCCGCCAGCGTGTCGGCGGTCTCGCCCGATTGCGAGACGAACAGCCCGGCCTGACCGGGCACGAGCGGCCAGTCGCGGTAGCGGAACTCGGAGGCGATGTCCCAGTCGACCGGCAGCCGGGCCAGCCGCTCGAACCAGTATTTGCCCACCAGGCCCGCATAAGCCGCGGTGCCGCAGGCGCAGATCAAGAGCCGCGGTACGCCCACCGGGTCGAAGGGCAGAGCGGGCAGAGCGATGCGATGAGTCGCGGGATCGGTGAAGGCGCGCAAGGTGTCGCCGATCACCGCCGGCTGCTCGAAGATCTCCTTCTCCATGAAATGGCGGTGGTTGCCCTTGCCGATCAGCGCGCCGGAGAGCGCGGTGAGCAGGATCGGCCGCTCCACCGGCCGGTCGTCGGGCCCGAAGATGCGCGCCCCGTCGGCGCGGATCACCGCCACGTCGCCGTCCTCGAGATACTGGATCCGGCGGGTGAGCGGGGCCAGCGCCAAGGCGTCCGAGCCCAGATACATCTCACCCTCGCCGTAGCCGATCGCCAAGGGTGCGCCGCGGCGGGCGGCCACGATCAGATCCTCGCGGCCGCGGAACAACAGAGCCAGGGCGAAGGCCCCGCCGAGCCGTCGCACAGCGGCCCGCGCCGCCTCCTCGGGGGGCAGCCCCCGCTCGATCAGCTCGCAGACCAGATGCGGAACCACCTCGGTGTCGGTCTGGCTCGTGAACCGGCGGCCTTTGGCGACGAGCTCGGCGCGCAGCTCGGCGAAGTTCTCGATGATCCCGTTGTGGACCACCGCCACCCCGTCGACCAGGTGGGGGTGGGCGTTGTCCTCGGTCGGCGCGCCGTGGGTCGCCCAGCGGGTGTGGCCGATGCCGGTGGTCCCGGCGAGCGGCTCGGCGGCGAGCCGTTCGGCCAGCCGGTCGAGCTTGCCCGAGGCGCGCCGTCGCTCGATCCGGCCGTCGACCAGGGTGGCGATGCCGGCGCTGTCGTAGCCGCGATATTCGAGCCGACGCAGCGCCTCCAGAAGCAGCGGCGCCGCCGGTCGGCGGCCGATCACCCCCACGATCCCACACATGCAGCCGCCGCTCCCCAAACGCCCACGAACGCCGCGGTCGAGGATAGCGAGCCGGGCTCGCCCGAGCCAGAGCGTGGCCGAGGCGTGTGTCGAGCCGACGCTGCGGGGTGCCGATCAGGCGTCCATATCGGGCGCGCCGGGTGGTAGGGACAGACGCACCGGCCCACCGGGTGCGCGCGGGTCCACGGGTCGGCCCCGGCGCGTGATCAGGAGCTCGCCCCGTTCCGCGAGCTCGGCCGCGACCGCCCGGACCACCGGCATCGATGCCCGCCAGGAGGACTCGTCGGGGGCGAGGGCGCGCGCCACCTCGGAGGGGCACAGGCTCGCCCCGGGGCGGCGGCGAGCCAGGAGGCTGCGGATGGCCGCGGCGATCCGCTCCCGATCGATGAGGGGTGCGGCATTGTCGGGACCCGCGGGCCTGCTATGGTCATCCGAGGGCATCGTGATGGTGGGTAGGCGGGCCGACATGAACCCGACCTCGGCGGTGGGCGGGATGCTTCTCGTCCTGGTGTTGGGTACGCTCTGGGTCAAGGCCAACGTGGCGGGCCTGTTGGCCCCGATCGCGCGGATGCTGCCCTGGTGAACGGCACGCGGCCGAGCGCGCGGCGCATCGGCGGGGCCGGGCCACCGCCCGTCGACCCGGGTCCGCGCCGGGCGTGGATCCCCAAGATCTTCGCGGCGCTGTTCCTGTGGCCGCTCCTGATCCGGCTGCTGGGCTTCGACGGCGGCCCGGCGGTGGCCCTGGTCGCCGGGATCGCGCTGCTCTATCTGGGCGCCAGTTGGATCGAGCGCGGCTTCGCGGTCGAAGCGGCGCTCGCCGGGCGCGCCCTGGGTTCGGCTCCCCGCTTGCCCTTCAAGCTGGTGGGCTCGCTCGCGGTGGGTGCCGGTGCGGCCCTGATCGGCCTGTTCGCCACCCCCGGCGGACCGGTGCTGGCCGCGGTCTACGGTCTGCTCGCCGCGGTGGGGTGCCGGCTCGCCTACGGACCCGATCCGCGGCGTGATCCTGATGCGCTGGCCCGGGCGGCCGAGCAGGCGGGGATGCGCCCCGCTCAGGTCCTCGCGGTGCTCGAGGAGGCGCACGGCAAGATCCGGGCGATCGAGCAGGCGGCCGGCGCTTTGCACTCGCGCGAGCTCGTCGAGCGGGTGGGCCGGATCGCCGAGCGGGCGCGCGCGGTTCTGGCCGAACTCGAGCGCGATCCGCGCGACATCGGCCGGGCCCGGCGGTTTCTCGCCACCTATCTCGACGGCACACGCGACGTGATCGCCAAGTTCGCCGAGCAACAGCAGGCCGTGGCGGACACCCCGCTCGCCGACAATTTCCGTCGGGTGCTGGACACTGTCGAACAGGTGTTCGCCGAGCAGGCGGAGCTCTTGCGCCGTGACGATCGGCTGGACCTCGAGGTCCGGCTCGAGGTGTTGGAGGCGCAGCTGCGGCGTGAAGGCGTCCATTGAGCCGGGTGCACGACCGCCCGGTCGATCGGCGGATGGGGAAGGGAACGAGGCGATGAGCGGGACCGATCAGCCTCTCTCGCAAGGGACACCGAGCCCGCTGCCGGCGGGAGCCGGCGAGGGCGGTGCGCCGGGGAGTGCGATCGCGACTTTGGGTGCGCAGCTCGAGCAGGATCTGCAGATCCGGCTCGACGGGCCGATCGAGGAGCAGATCCGCGCGGTCCTGGCCGAGCTCGATCTGTCGCGCACCGACTCCGTGATCTTCTTCGGCGCCAAGGCGCAGCAGCAGCTGGCCACCGTTTCCGAGCAGATGTTGGAGAAGGTGCGGGTCAAGGAAGTCGGCCCGGCCGGCGATCTGCTCCAGACCATGGTGCAGAGGCTCAAGGAGTTCGACGTCCCCGAGGTGGAGCCGGGGCAACGGCCCGGACTCCTCGCTCGTCTGTTCGGGGTCAAGAGCGAGATCGAGAAGTTCCTCGGTCAATACGACGACGTCAAGGGCAAGATCGAGTCCGTCGCGATCGAGCTCGAGCGGCACAAGACCAAGCTGCTCACCGATGTGACTTATCTCGACAAACTCTACGAGGCCAATCTGCAATATTTTCGGACGCTCGAAGTGTACATCGCGGCTGGCAGGGCCAAGCTGAAGGAGCTCGACGAGGTGGTGATCCCCGCCCTGGCCGCTCGGGTCGAGGCGAGTGGCGACCTCATCGAGGCCCAGAAGCTCCGCGACATCCGTAGCGCCCGCGACGATCTGGAGCGGCGTGTGCACGATCTTTTGCTCACCCGCCAGGTGACCATGCAGAGCCTGCCCTCGATCCGGCTCGTCCAGGAGAACGACAAGGCTCTCATCACCAAGATCAACTCGACCATCGCCAACACCTTGCCGCTGTGGAAGCAGCAGCTGGCCCAGGCGATCACGATTTACCGTTCGGGGAAGGCGGCCGAGGCCGTGAAGGCCGCCTCCGATCTGACCAACGAGCTGCTCCAGGCCAATGCCGACAACTTGCGCAAAGTCAACGCGCAGGTGCGCGAGCAGGTCGAGCGCGGCGTGTTCGATCTGGCGGCGGTCAAGCAGGCCCACGCCACCTTGATCGCCACGATCGAGGATTCCTTGCGGATCGCCGAGGAGGGCAAGAAGCGGCGGGCCGAGGCGGAGAAAGAGCTCCTCCAGCTGGAGCACGAACTGGAGCGCGCCCTGGCCGCGGCCGGGGCCCGGGCGCGGGGTGCCCCGGCCGGGCCCTCGCCGACGGCGGGCTGAGCGAGCGGCGAGCGCGGGAGCGGGCGGATGGTCTGGTCGAAGCTGCGCGGCGAGTTCGTCGACGTCATCGAGTGGCTCGACGATTCCGCGGACACGATGGTCTGGCGGTTCGAGCGCCACGGCAACGAGATCAAGCACGGTGCCAAGCTCACGGTCCGCGAAGGACAGATGGCGGTCTTCGTCAACGAAGGCGAGATCGCCGACGTCTTCGGCCCCGGCATGTACGAGCTCTACACCCGCAACCTGCCGATTCTTTCGACCTTGCAGGGCTGGCCACACGGTTTCCAGAGCCCGTTCAAGGCCGAGGTCTATTTCTGCTCCACGCGCGTCTTCACCAATCTCAAATGGGGCACGCGCAACCCGGTGATCCTGCGCGATCCCGAGTTCGGGCCGGTTCGCTTGCGGGCCTTCGGGACCTACGCCATCCGCATCGCCGATCCGGCCGTGTTCCTGCGCGAGGTCGTGGGGACCGACGGCCATTTCACCGTCGACGAGATCTCCGATCAGCTGCGTAACCTGATCGTCACCCGGTTCGGCGCCTTGGTAGCCGGCTGCGGCATCCCGGTCCTCGATCTGGCCGCCAGTACCGAGAAGCTCGCCAACTTCGTGGCCGGCAGGCTGGCTCCCGAGTTCGCCAATTACGGCCTCCAGCTCGTGACCTTGTTGATCGAGAACATCTCCTTGCCGCCCGAGGTCGAGCAGGCGCTCGATCGGCGTGCCGCCGCGGGCGTGGTGGGCGACCTCTCTCGCTACGCCCAGTACCAGGCGGCCGAGGCGATGCGGCTCGCGGCCCAGAACCCGGGTGCGACCGGGGCCGGCATCGGCTTGATGGTGGGCCAGGCCCTGGGTGGATCGGCCGTGGGGCCTTGGGGCGGCCGCCCGGCGGCCTTCGAGGCGCCGCCTCCACCACCACCCCCGCCACCGCCGGTGCGCAGCTGGCATCTGGCCGAGAACGGCCGAGCGGTCGGACCGTTCCCGATCGAGGAGCTGGCCCGACGCGCCGCTGCCGGCCGGCTCGGCCCCGAGACGCTCGTCTGGTCGCCCGGCATGAGCGACTGGCAGCCGGCCGGTCGGGTGGCCGAGCTCGCCGGTCTGTTCGAGGCGAAGCCGCCGCCGCTCCCCGGCGCCGCCTGACGCCGTGCGCCTCGGTCCCTGGGGCCGCCGCGCCCCGCCGGATGCCCCGATCGCGGGCGGCGCGCGGGTCGCCGATAACGGGCCCCGGACCTTCGCCTGCGAGCAGTGCGGCGCGGTGCTGGCCTTCGAGCCCGGCGAACAACAACTGGTCTGCCGCTATTGCGGCCACGTCAACCGGCTGGCCGAGCCGCCGGTGGGTGTGGTCGAGAACCGCCTCGACGCGCGGCTCGCCCGATTCGCGCACGAGCTACCGCCGGCACCGATCGCGCGCAAATGCGAGGCTTGCGGCTTCGAATTCACGCTACCGGCCGGTCGCCACGCCGGGGCCTGTCCGGCCTGCGCCAGCCCCGCCGTGCACGATCCGGCCACGGTGCGCGCGATCGCGCCCGATGGCGTGCTGCCCTTCGTGATCGCCGAGCCGGACGCTCGTCGGCTGGTCCGCGACTGGCTGCACGGCTTGTGGTTCGCGCCTTCGAGCCTGGCCCGCGAGGCCCGTACCGCGAGCCGGCTCGAGGGGCTCTACGTGCCGCACTGGACCTTCGATGCGCGCGCCGAAACCCGGTACGTGGGTCGCCGCGGCGACGTCCATTACGAGACCCGGATCGTCCAGGAGGTGGTCGGCGGCCGGCCGGTCCGGCGCGCCGTCCAGGTTCCCGTGATCCGCTGGACGCCGGTGCGCGGCCGGCTCGTGCGGCGTTTCGACGATCTGCTCGTGGCGGCCGGGGCCGAGCTGCCGTCCCGCCTGGTCGTCCGCCTCGAGCCCTGGGATCTGCAGGGCCTCGAAGCGTACGATCCGGCCTACATCGCCGGCTTCGCCGCCGAGCTCTACACGCTGCCGGTGGGGGCCGCCCACGAGCGGGCCAAGGAGGCGATGCGCGCCCGCATCGAACAGGACGTCAGGCTCGCCATCGGCGGCGATCAGCAGATCGTCGAGCGGCTCGACGTCACCCTCGACGAGGAGACCTACAAACTCGTCCTGCTACCGGTATGGATCGCCCGGTTCAAGTTCCTGGGCAAGGATTTCCGGGTGCTGGTCAACGGCCGCACCGGTGCGGTGCGCGGCGAGCGGCCGTGGAGCATCGCCAAGATCGCCACAGCCGTGCTCGTGGGCCTCCTGCTCCTGGCCGCCCTGGCCTGGCTCGCACGCTGAGCGACACGCGCCCCGCCGGCTCGAGGATCAGCCAGGCGGCCGATTGCGTGGCCGCCCCTCGATCTCGAGGCCGAGCAACGGGATCTTGACGCGCTGCGGCTCGTCGGCCGGTAGGCGCCACGACCTGGCCCGGTAGAGCACGAGCTCGCGATCCGGTAGCGGCCGGTAGGGCTCGGCGCGCACCGCGATCCGCTCGAGCTCGACGAACCGATCGGACGCGAGCACCCGCTCCAGTCGCGCCATGACCTCGAGGTCGGTCCAGAAGTCGACCTGGGCCACGACCAGGTCCACACCGGCCCGCTCCAGGCGTTCGGCGATGGCCGCCTCGTCGAGCGCCGCTTGGCGAACCCCCAAGGTGCGCCGGGCCGCCACCTCCAGCAGCAGCTTGTCGGCCCGCAGCACGGCCAGATCCGAGCGGCCGGAGGCCCGCAGCCAGAAGACCAGCGTGCCGTCGCGCTCGCCCGAAACGAGCACCGTCGAGCCCGGCCGTGCGAGCTCGGCGGCGCGTGCCGCGGCCTCCCGGTAACCGAGGACAGCCGGTGGCCGGGCGAGGATCAGCCCTTGGGCGAAGCCGACCAGGCCCAACAGGAGGGCGAGCCGCCCGGCCCAGGGTGCCGGCAGCGTGCGGGAGAGCGCGAGCGCTCCCGTGGCCACGAGAGGGGCCAGGAGGTGCAGCCCCTGACGATCCTCCTTGAGCGCGGTGAACGAGAAGAACAGCCAGGCGAGCACGAGCCAGCCCAGGAGCAGGGGCAGCTCGCGGGCCAGCGTCGCATCGCGGGCCAGCGTCGGCGCGCGCAAGAGCAGCAAGAGCGCGAGGATCGTGACGGCGAGCCCGCCCATGCGCGGCAGCTCGAGGGCGTACCAGATCCAGCTCGCGAGCTCGGTCGGCTGGAGCACGAGATCCTCGGCACCGGCGAGATTGGCCAGATTGTGCGCACCGAAGGCGAGCTGGTGGGGGATCCAGGGCAGCACCGCGAGCACGAGCGCACCGTGTGCGCGCCGCACCGATCGGTCGGCGATCGCTTGCGTGCCGAGCCGCAGCCAAGCGGCGAGCGGGAGGAGCGGCAACGCGTAGACCGCGGTGAGCTTGGTCCACACCCCGGCGGCGAGCGCCGCGGTCCCGGCCCGAAGCGCCGCCGGTCGCCCGTCCCTCAGCCAGGCCAACAGGCAGGCGGCGGCGACGGCCGGGTAGGCGGCCGAGGGAATCTCCAGCATGACCTGCCGGCCCCAGAACGCGATCGCCGGGGCGCCCAGGAACACGAGGGCGATCCCGGCGGCACCGAGCTCGCCCAGCTGGCGGCGCACGAGGGCCACCACGGCCCAGCCGGCCGCTGCCAGATGCAGCGCCACCGGCAACAGGCTCCAGCGCTCGTCGATCCCGAGGGCGAGCACGAAGGGTACGCTCACGATGGAGAAGAGCGGTGGGTAGAAGGCGAGCGTGAGCGCCGGCCAGGTGAGATAGTAATCGAAGGCCCATTGGATCGGATCGGTCAGCGGCAGCTCGCGCAACGCATCCGCCAGGGCCACGGCGTTCATCGCGTGGCGCGGCGCATCCGCCCACCAGAAGCCGTCGGGGGCCGGAGCGGTGAGCCACAGCGCCGCGGCCCCCACCGCGACCAGGATCGCGGCCCACGAAGCCGGCGGGCGCGAGCCGGCGCCGCTCACGAGGCCAACGAGTAGACGTCGGCGGGCTCGGCCACGAGATCCCAGCCGAGCCGCACGCACACTGCGAGCACGAGGAGCGCGAAGAGGACGCGCAGCTGCTCGCCGCGCAGCGCGCTACCGGCCCGGGCGCCCAACTGCGCGCCGATCACCCCGCCCACGATCAGCAGCACGGCGAGCACGATGTCGACGGTGCGGTTGTTGTAGGCGTGCAGGAAGGTGGTGAGCGCGGTCACGAAGCTCACCTGCAACAAGGAGGTGCCGACCACCACGCGAGTGGGCATGCCGATCAGATAGATCATGGCCGGGATCATGATGAACGCACCACCCACGCCCAGCACGGCGGCCATCACCCCGACCACCGCGCCCGCGGCGAGCGGCACCAGCGCGCTGATGTAGAGCCGCGATTCGGTGAAGCGCACGCGCAGCGGCAGCCGGTGGACGAGCCAGTGGCGATGCGCGCGCTGCGGCGGCCGCGGCACCGGGCGGCGCCGGGCGAGCAGGGCTCGACCGCTCTCGACCAGCATGAGCGCTCCCACCACCGCCAAGAGGAGAACGAAGCCGATGGCGATCACCGTCTCCACCTGGCCGATCGCCGCGAGCCAACGGAACAACGCCACGCCGGCGGCCGAGCCCAAGAAGCCGCCGGCGGTCAGCACCAGGCCCATCTTGATGTCGACCGCCCGACGCCGCAGATGGGCGAGCACGCCCGAGACCGAAGAGGCCAGCACCTGCGGTGCCGCGGTACCGACCGCCACGGCCGGCGGGATGCCGATGAAGATCAGGAGCGGGGTGATGAGGAACCCGCCGCCGACGCCGAAGATTCCGGAAAGAAATCCTACAGCCGCGCCGAGGCCCAAGAGCACGAGCAGGTTGGCCGACAGCTCGGCGACCGGGAGATAGATGTCCATCGAGCGGTTGGCCCGCGACGGCAGGTCGCCGCACTGACACGCACGCGGCACGGGCCTGTCAAGCCGAACCGCGCGCGTGCCCACCGATCGGCGGACCGCCGTGGCCTCCCGCTCACGCGCGGCGGGCCGGCGGCAGGTCACCCTCGCGGCGCAACCGGCGCACCGCGTCACGGAACGCCGCCACGGTGTGCTCGACCTCTTCGGGCCCGTGGGTCGCCGAGGCCAGCATGGCGAGCTGACCGCTCACGTCCACCCCGTTGACGAGCAGCGCCAGACGGATCCGCTGGCAGGCCTGCGCCGGCCGGCTCTTGAGCTCGGCGAAAGGCACGGAAGTCGGGTCGAAGGCCAGCGGGTCGAGCGGCCGGCCCGTGGGGTTCGGGAAGACGTGCACACCCGAGAAACTACCGTAGGCCGCCCACGGTACGCCTTCCTCGGCGAACAGGTGAGCGAGACGGGTGCGCAGCTCGGCCGCCGTGGCCTCGGCCCGGGCACAAGGCTCGCCCGTAGCGATCAGCCCCAGTGCGGCGATGCCGGCCGCCGCCGAGACGGGGTTGGCGTTGAAGGTTCCGGGATGAGCGATCTTCTCTTCGCCGCGCGCGCTCGTGCGGGCGAAGTCGAGCAGCTCGAGGATCTCGGCGCGGCCACCCACCGCTCCACCGGGCAGCCCGCCGGCCACGATCTTGGCGAACGTCACGAGATCGGCGCGCACACCGTAGAGCTGCTGCGCACCACCCGGGGCGACGCGAAAGCCCGTCACCACCTCGTCGAAGATCAACAGCACCCCGTACCGTTCGGTGAACGCGCGCAGCGCCTGCGGGAAACCCGGGGTGGTCGGCACCATGCCGAACGCGGCGCCGGTGGGCTCCAGGATGACGGCGGCGATCTCGCGATCGGTCTCGAGGACCGCCTGGACCGCGGCCAGGTCGTTCGGGTCGCACAGCACGACGTTCTCGGCCACGGCGTCGAGCACGCCGCGGGTGGCGCTGCCGTCCATGTGCAGCTGCCAGCCCGAGGTCATGTGGTCGTGCCAGCCGTGGAAGTGGGTGCGGAAGCGCAGGATCTTGCGCTTGCCGGTGAACGCCCGGGCGAGCCGCACGGCCATGAGCGTGGCCTCGGTGCCCGAGCTCGTGAAGCGGATCCGCTCGCAGCTCGGGACGAGCGCGCGGATCGCCTCCGCCCAGCGGATCTCGAGTTCGTGGTTGGCGCCCGGGTGGGTCATGGCGGCGAGCGTGCGGGCGGCCGCCTCGGTCACCACCGGATGGCAGTGACCCAGAAGGAGCGCGCCGTGACCGCCGAACCAGTCGACGTAGCGATTGCCGTCGACGTCCCATTTGTGCGGGCCCGACGCCCGCTCGACGTAGATGCCGTAGGGCTCGAGATATCGGCCGTCGTGGGTGACCCCGGAGGGAAAGAGCGCGCGGGCCCGCTCGGCCAGCCGCGCCGAGCGCGGGGTGCGGGCGCGATAGGCTTCCTCGATCGTCCGGTTGTCGTGGAGCGGCGACACCTGCGATCTCCGAGCGCTCACCCGCTCGGACCGTAGCACGCCCCGGCGGGGCGGGAAGCCGCCGCGTACGCA
>FWPV01003403.1_pt1 | contig 15692 bp, 11 predicted proteins | sample 2228371 | NCBI WGS metagenome assembly FWPV01 (sample SAMEA103939776, study PRJEB20133) | metagenome | reverse complement strand
GGTGTAGTGATAGCCAAACCGACCTTTATCGCAAATCCAGATTTCATTCACGCTTTCATTCTGGCGCGGCATCACGCGCTTGATCACCCATCGCCCACCAGCCTTTGCCTCCCGGCGGATGTTGAAGACGATGTTGCAACCCACCGGGCACTGGGCGCAGATCGAGGCGTCGGCGTTAAGCTCCCAGGGGCGCGCCCCAAAGCGAAAATCGGCGGTGGTAAGGGCGCCGACCGGGCAGATATCGCTGGTGTTGCCGGAGAAGATCGAATCGAACCCCGGTTCGGAGAAGGTGACGATCTCAAGCGAACGACCCCTTTGGTAGAAGCCGATCACCGGGTCGTCCACCACCGCCTCCTGGAAACGCACGCAACGAGCGCACTGGATGCACCGTTCTCGATCCAGGAAAATCAACTCCCCCAGCGGTACATGCTTTGCCAGGTGGATTTTATCGTCGTAGATGAATCGGCTCTGTCCCGGACCGAAGCCCATGGTCAGGTTCTGCAATGGGCACTCGCCGCCCTTATCGCAGATGGGGCAGTCGAGCGGATGGGAGGTCAGCAAGAACTCGAGGATCGCCCTGCGCCCCTCTTTCACCTTTTCGGACGCGCCAATCACCACCATCCCTTCAGCCACCGGTGTGGTGCAGGCGGTCTCCAGTTTGGGAGAAAATACCACTCGGGGCGAGCCATCTGGCTCACGCGCGACCTCGCCCGTGGCGCGGTCAATTGCCGGGCGACCGATCTCCACCAGGCACATACGACACATCCCCACCGGTTCCATCTTGGGATGGTAGCAGAATACGGGGATGTCAATCCCAATTCTCTTGGCGGCATCCACCACCAGGGTCCCCTCTGGGACGGTCACCGGTTTCCCATCTATCGTCAATGTAACCAACTTTGCCATCAATGACTCCGCTTAGCGCGTGTTCTACGCAGTGTGTTGTCCAGAAATGGTCGTTCCAGGATGTCAATCCGCCGGGATTGGAAGCCCCTCAGCCGTAGCCTGAGGCGCGCCGACCTGGGCTTCGAAATCGTCTCTAAAGCGTTCAATGCCCGATAGGACAGCCTCAATCGAAAATTCGCCTAAGGCGCAGAGGCACTTCCCTTTCATCTGACTGGCGACATCCTTGAGCAGTTCCACGTCTTCCCAGGTCGCCTTTCCGCCCATGATGCGATCGGTCAGGTGTAGCATCCAGTATGTGCCCTCCCGACAGGGGGTGCATTTTCCGCAGGACTCATGCTTGAAGAAGTGGATCGTCTTGTTGATCAGCCAGGGGATGCTCACCGTATCGTCAATGATAATCAGCGATGCCGACCCCAACGCTGCGCCCACACTGGGCACGCTTTCGTAATCCATGGGGGTATCTAACGCCTCTTCGGTGGCGACAATCAGGGAAGAAGACGCCCCTGCCGGCATGATGGCTTTGATCTGGCGTCCATCTGGGATGCCGCCGCCATGTTCGTAGATGAGTTCACGAAAAGTGGTTCCCAGCGGCAGCTCATAATTTCCGGGGCGGTTGACTCGACCTGAAAGGCAGAAGATTTTCGTCCCTGGGCTTTTTTCGGTGCCATATTGGCGATACCAGCTCGCCCCATTGGCAACAATCAGGGGCACGTTGGTCAGCGTCTCCACGTTATTGACCACGGTCGGTTTGCCGAAAAGCCCATACGAGGGGGGGAAGGGTGGGCGCAGGCGCGGCTGCCCGAGTTTACCTTCCAGCGATTCGAGCATGGCGGTCTCCTCGCCGCAGATGTACGCCCCCGCCCCCAGGTGGGTGTAGATTCTCAGCGAATAATCGGTGCCGAACAGCCGATCCCCCAGCAGACCGCTGGCATGCAGCTCAGCGATGCGCTGATCGAGCTGGTGCGCTATCTGCCAGAACTCGCCGCGCAGGTAAATGTAAGCGACGTTCGCCTGGACGGCATAAGCGGCGATGGCGACGCCTTCCAGGAACTGGAAGGGGTTGTTCTCCATTATCTCGCGATCTTTAAAGGTGCCTGGTTCGGACTCGTCGGCATTGGCGACCACGTAGTGAGGCCAGTTCTGTTTGTCCACGAACGCCCATTTCATCCCGGTGGGGAAACCGGCGCCTCCCCGCCCGCGCAAACCCGAGGCTTTGACCACCTCGATGACTTGGTCGGGCTGCATGGTGGTGACCGCTTTATGAAACGCCTGAAAACCGTCGTGCTGGCGATAAACTTCTAATTTGCCCAGGTTGGGTATTTCTCGATGTCGAAGGAGTAGATATTGACTCATTTTCTCATACCCGTGATGTATCTCCCGTTAGGGATGCCATCCAGATCCCTTGCCTGATCAACGCTCTCTCTTACGGAGCGTGTCAATGTATGATAGGGCGCTCTCGACGGTCTGGTTCTCGTGATACTCCAAGCCGGCGCCGGTCTGCACCTGGAAAAGAGGCGCCTTATCACAACCCGCCAGGCACATCACCTTCTCCACGGTTACCAAACCGTCGGGCGTGGTCTCGCCCACCCGGATGCCGAGGTTCTCACACAGCTTTTCCAGGAACTCCTCCGCGCCGCGCAAGGCGCAGGGCAGGTCGGTGCATACCTGGAGGCGATATTTGCCCCCCGGTTGATCGTAGTACAGGCTGTAGAATCCCACAATTGAAGCCACATCGGTGGGCGTGATTTCCAATATCTGGGCAATGTCATTCAGCGACTGCCGGGTGATATAGCCCGTCTCGCGTTGGGCAAGGTACAGGAGAGGCATCACTGCGGCGCGCTTTTGCTCCGCAGGGTATTTTGCCAGTATAGCCTGGATTTCTTCTGTGTATTTTTCTTCCAGTTGGTTCACCGGTCAACGTCTCCCAAAACGATATCAACTGTCCCAATCAGGGCTATCAGGTCTGCCACCAGGTGACCCTTAGATAACAAAGGCAAAATCTGCAGGTTCACGAAAGAGGGCGTGCGCCAGTATACGCGATAGGGTTTCGGTCCGCCATCTCCCTCCAGATAGACTCCCAGTTCGCCGCGGGGCGATTCGACAGCCACATACACCCCGCCCTTGGGGGCGGAGAAGCCCTCCGTCCACAGTTTGAAGTGGTGGATGACCGCTTCCATGCTGGTGCCCAACTCGGAGCGGGGCGGAGGGACAAATTTGCGGTTGTTGCTGCGCACCGGTCCATAAGGGAGCTTGTCCAGAGCCTGCTGGACGATGCGCAGCGACTGGCGCATCTCCTCAATCCGCACCAGATAGCGGGCGTAGGTGTCGCCCTCGGTCTGGGTGGGGATGTCAAAATCGTATTGCTCATAACCCGAGTAAGGTTGAGCTTTGCGCAGGTCGAACTTCACGTTGGAGGCGCGCAGCGAAGGTCCGGTCACGCCCCAGCGGATGGCGTCTTCTTTTGAGAGCACCCCAATCTTCACTGTGCGCTCTTTGAAGAGGGGGTTATTGGTGAGCAAAGCCTCGTATTCGTCTATCCGCGCCGGGAATATCTTCAGAAAGTTGCGCACGGCGTCCTCAAACTCCACCGGTACATCCCGCCACAAGCCGCCGGGACGGATAAAAGTCGCCATCATGCGCTGACCACCGCACATCTCGATAATGTCCAGGATCATCTCGCGCTCGCGGAAGCAGTAGAGGAAGACTGACATTGCCGCCAGGTCGAGAGCGTGCGTCCCCAGCCAGACCAGGTGCGAGGCGATACGTTGCAACTCGGTGAGGATAACCCGGATCGCCTGAGCGCGGGGCGGTACGTCTAAATCCACCAGCTTTTCGATCGCCAGACAGTACACCAGATTGTTCCCCACCGTGTTGAGGTAATCCAGGCGGTCGGTCATCACCGCCGCTTTCTCATAGGTCTTGGCTTCCATATTTTTCTCAATCCCGGTGTGCAGGAAGCCAATATCCGGGATGCAGTTGATCACCGTTTCGCCATCCAGCTCAAGCAGCAAGCGCAAGACGCCGTGGGTGCTGGGGTGCTGCGGACCCATATTGAGCAAGACCGTGTCGCCTTCCATTGCCCGGTCCGAAATCAGATGGCGGAGTTCGTCCAAAGTCACTTCGGTTTTTTCGAACATAGTTATCTCACAATTTGGCGTTGATACCGTTCAGATCTGGCTGGTCAACCTTGATCAGGACTGCGGGACTGCCCGGGGGTTCTCGGCGTTGTCCGTTTCATTCCCGCGCGTAGGGTTTGCGCCTGTCAATCTCATCATAATTGAAGCTGAACTGGACTTCTTCATATCCGAGCGGATAATCTTTCCGCAGGGGGTGCCCCTCCCAATCGTAAGGCATCAGGATGCGCCGCAGGTCGGGGTGACCTTCGAAACGGATGCCGAACATGTCCCATATTTCGCGTTCGTGCCAGTTGGCGTTGGGATAAACTGAGGTGATGCTGGGCAAAGAGGGTTGATCGCCGTTCACCGGAACGCGTAACCCCAGGCGCAAGTTGCGCGTCAGGGAATATAACTGGTAAATCACGTGAAAACGAGGCGTTTGTTCTGGCCAATAATCCACCGCGGTTTGCGCCGAAAGCATCTCAAACGAAAATTCATCTCTCAGGGTTGAGCAAATCTGGGTAATTTTCTCAGCCGGGACCAGCAGGCTGACCTGCTGGCGAAACTCCATCGGCTCAACTCCATAGCGGTCTACCAATGCCGAAACAATCGTCGAAAGATCATCGTTCATCGCATGCTCTTTGTTTTTGATATCATCCAGGGTCGGGAATCTCAATTGGCTGGACTCAAGCCCAATCCTTGATTTTTTCACCGCGCACCTTCTCATGCAGAGTCAGAATCCCGTGAATCAATGCCTCGGGGCGCGGCGGGCAACCGGCGACATACACATCCACCGGCACCACTTCATCCACGCCGGGCACAATGGCATAATTGTTGAACACCCCGCCGCAAGAGGCGCAATCGCCCATCGAGATGACCCACTTGGGGTCTGGCATCTGATCGTAGAGGCGGCGCAAGACCGGAGCCATTTTGCGTGAGACGCGCCCGGCGACGATCATCAAATCGGATTGGCGCGGGCTGGCGCGCATCAGTTCCATCCCAAAACGGCTCATGTCGTAGTTCGACGCCTGAGCCGACATCATCTCGATCGCGCAGCAAGCCAGTCCGAAGAGCATGGGCCACATGGCGTTGGTCCTGGACCAGTTCACCGCTTGTTCCAGCTTCAGCGTTACCACCCCCATATTGCCAAGCTTTTGTTCTATTCCCATTCCAGAGCTCCTTTCTTCCAGGCATAGACATAACCTACCACTAAAATAAAGACAAAAATTGCCATCTCAATCAAACCGAATAAACCCAGGCGCCGGAAGACAACAGCCCAAGGCAGGAAAAAGACCACCTCGATGTCGAAGAGGATAAATAAAACAGCCACCAGATAAAAACGAACTGGCATCCGTCGGGTGCCAGGTCCGAAGGGGGTCATCCCAGATTCGTATGGAGCTAATTTGCGTTTAGTGGGGCGGCGCGGTCCAAATAAATGCCCGATAATGACGACAAGCACCGCGAGACCTGTAGCGAGTACCAATAAAATTGCGATGGGCAGGTAGTCGGTCAGCATAAATCATCCTCGACGCGGGATATATTCAGAATGTAGACCTAAGTGGTAAGTTTATCACAAGCCTATCTGGGTGTCAAATTTCACAAATATCTAGCGCGCGGTGGCTAACCCAGGTAATCGCGCAGGTGCCGGCTGCGGGTGGGATGGCGCAGTTTGCGCAATGCCTTGGATTCTATCTGGCGGATGCGTTCACGGGTCACGTTGAAATACTGACCCACCTCTTCCAAAGTGTGATCCTTGCCGTCCACCAGACCAAAGCGCAGCTCCAACACCTGGCGCTCACGATCGGATAGCACCGCCAGAGCGTTTTTCACCGATTCGCGCAGCATCTCCCGCGCCGCCGCGTCCATCGGTTCCAGGGCGTCCTCATCCTCGATAAAGTCGCCAAGCTGGCTGCTATCTTCGCTGCCAACAGGACTCTCCAACGACATGGGCTCTTCGGCGGCGCGCAGGATGCGTCTCACTTTGGCGGCGCTGCGCGCCCAACGTCGGCGCACATCTGGCGGCAGAGGGGTGCCGTCTCTTTGGGAACGGGCGATCGCCCGCAAATCCTTCTCGTCCAGGTAACCCGCCTCAAGCGCCAGTTCTTCCGAAGCCGGTTCACGCCCCAGTTGTTGCACCAGGTTGCGCTGTATTCGCACCAGACGATTGATTGACTCAAATATATGCACCGGGATGCGAATTGTGCGCGCCTGGTCCGCGATCGAGCGACTGATAGACTGGCGGATCCACCAGGTGGCATAAGTGCTGAATTTATAGCCGCGCGTGGGGTCAAATTTGGATACCGCCCTCAGCAACCCAATGTTCCCCTCCTGAATCAAATCCAGGAAAGAACTGCCTCTTCCGATATAGCGCTTGGCGACGCTGACCACCAGGCGCAGGTTGGCGCGAATGATCGCCTGGCGGGCTTCAGCGCCTCGCTTGCGGATCGCCTCTAGCTCTGAATGGAGCACTTCAATATCGGGCCAGCAATGCTGGAGCGCCCCCTGACCTTTGGCGGTGTCATCCTCCTGGCGAGAGGGGATAAACTCATCAAGCGGCGGCAGATCGCCATGCTCCTGGATGTATTGAAGCAAGCAGGTTGCCATCTCTTCGGGCAACATGTACAGATACAGAAAGACGGTAAAGGAATTGCGGGCGACACCATCCCACAAGGGGTCTTTGCCCCATAAGCCATTATCCAGATAGGCTCTCAGGTAGGAAGGGGTATCAATGTTCCAGGTCTGACGGAGCATTTGCGCTTCGCTCAGGCTCAATGCCAGATCCGGGCAGGCGTAGCCCAGGCGAGCGGTATCCTCAAGCACCCGGCGCCAGGCGGTCTTTAATTCATCGTAAAGCGCTTCATAAACATAGCGCGCTGCCAGACTGTCTTCTGAGCCTTCAAAACCTCGCCGCGCCAGAGGGTGACTACGACTAAGCGTGTCTATCCGCCGGGCAGCCTCCAGGCGAGTGGAGAGCCAGAATTCTCGGTCTGTATCCAGCAGATCAATCCCGCCAATCTCCTTCAGGTAGAGCCGCACCGGATCTTCACTCAGCTCTGCCATCAAGCTGGGGTCTTCCAGTATATCGAGTGGCTCCTCTTTGACCAAACTTTCCAGGTCTTCCGCCTCTTGACTCAGCAATTCGATATCGGGTTCTTCAACCAGGGAGATATCGTCCTCAACGAAATCCAAACTTTCCTCCAGGTCTTCGACCAGATTCTCGTTCAGGGGCAGATCTTCGTCAAACTCAGCCCCCTGATCGTGTTTTTTGGGTGGGCTGCTTTTTTTATGAACTGAGTCAGTTGGCTGAGATTTTTTACGCATGAGTCACTGAAAAGGAGAACATGTTTAGCGATAGCGGCTGGATATGTTGTGGCTGGCGAAATAACCATGCGCCCGGTTCAGTTTTTCTAACATCTTGGTATGTTGTACCATAGTTTGCTGATACTGTGAGGCTTTCAGATCGCCCTGTTCCTGGCTATCTTCCATACAGTAGCGCAGATAATCAACGGACTGACGGACCGCCTCCAGCCGGATGGTGATCAGCCCTCGGAGCAAATCCTCCAACACCCGGTCATCGTTGGGGTCCAGATTGCCGGTGCGCGCCAGCAAATCGTCGGCAATTTCCATCATTTCCAGCGAAAGGTTGTTCATCACATAATTCAACGGCTCTGCCATATCCTGATCCACCGAGAGCAACAACAGGCGCAGAATTGCCTGGTGATCGGCATGCTGGAAATCAGCCGTGTCAAGCCGGTTGAGACCAAGCTCCTGCAAGAAACGGTCAACCCGGTAAATCAGGTCGGGGCGGCGCATCAGCACCCCCAGGATGTGGGCTTCGCGGCTGTAACTGCCCAGGGTAGAGGCGACAGAGGGCTGCGCCGGTCGAGCTGCTCCAGAGCGCCCAGGTGAGCGGCGTCGCGCCGGACGCGCTGCGCCGGTAGGCTCAAGTTGCAAGGTCTCCTCTTTCACGCGCAGCAAGCGCGCCAGTTGCTGGCGGTAGGTATCCCGCTCAATTGGGCTGGGGATGTCTCGAATCAGCGGCAACACCTGGCTGGCAATCTCGTCCTTGACCTTGGGGTCTTCCAGATTGCGTCCGGCTGCCAGGGTCTCCATCACGTGCAGGACAACCGGGCGCGCGGCAGCCACGATTTGCTCCCATTCCTTTGGATCGCGGTTGACGACTTCATCCGGGTCCATGCCTTCGGGCAGGGTGGTGACGCGGATATCCGCCTGCATCCGCGCCTCGAAACCGAGCAAACCGCGCGGGTCAAAGACCGGCTCCGCTTCATGGTCCATCGCCTGGCGGGCAATTTGCAAGCCGCGCAGAGTCGCCCGGCTGCCCGCTTCGTCCGGGTCGAGCGCCAACACGATCCGCCGCGAGAAGCGTTTGAGCAGATAGAGTTGATGCTCGCTCAGCGCAGTGCCCATGGGCGAGACCGTGTTGGCAAAACCCGCCTGGTGCAAGGCGATCACATCCAGATACCCTTCGACGATCACTGCCTGATCCTGGGCGCGAATCGCCTTGCGGGCGCGATCCAGCCCGTACAGCAATCGTCCCTTATCGAAGACGACCGTTTGCGGTGAGTTGATGAATTTCGGCAGGTCATCGGGGTTGAGGATGCGCGCCCCAAAACCTGCCATGCGCCCGCGCTCATCGCGGATGGGGAACATCAGACGGTTGCGGAAGCGGTCGTACACCCCCCCGCTGTCGCGCTCCGAAACCAGACCGGCTTGCAACAGGTCGTGTTCTCGATATTTCTTGGATTTGAAATAGGCGCTGAGAGCTTCCCATGAATCGGGAGCATAGCCCAGACCAAAAGCCTCGATCGTTTCGTCGGTCAAGCCGCGCCGGTGGAGGTAATCCAGGGCGGCTTTCCCGGCGGGGGTATTGAGCAGTTGGTGGCGATAGAAAGTGACCGCCTCTTCCAGCAGGGCGCGCACCGCTTCGTGTTCTTCAGCCGCCAACTGCTCTTGAGGCGAGGGCGGTTTCAACTCCACGCCAGCCTTATCCGCCAGGATACGTAACGCCTCGGCGAAATCCACCCCCTCTTTCTTCATCACGAATCCAAAGATATCGCCTCCCTCGTTGCATTGACCGAAACAGCGCCAGGTGCCGGTGTCGGCGAAGACGGCGAAAGCGGGGGTGCGCGTGTTACTGTGGAAGGGGCAAAATCCGGTGTAATTCTTCCCCGACCGGCGCAACTGCACCGTCTCTGAGATGAGGTCCACAATATCAATACGGGCTTTAATTTCGTCTATTACAGACATGGCTATCCGGCAGAGTAATCCATTGACTCGAGCTCATTCTCTGGTCTGGTGGAATTCCCTGCGGAATATAAATTATACCGTACTGGCGAAAGAGTGATTATAATCGAGCCCATGAGCACAAATACTCCCCCTGATGAGATCTATATTGTAGTTGATGTCGAGTCTGCCGGTCCGAACCCGAGCACTTACTCTTTGCTCACCATTGGAGCCTGCACCATTGCCGAGCCTCAGCAGACCTTTTATGTCGAGCTGCGCCCGGTGAACTCGAAGTTCGTCGCGGAGGCTCTGGCGGTCAGCAAACTCTCCATGGAGCGCCTGGCGGAACGCGGCGAATCGCCCAAGACAGCTCTGGTGCAATTCGAAAGCTGGATCAAAGCGCAGGCGCCAGAGGGGCAGACGCCGGTGTTCGTCGCCTTCAATGCGCCCTACGATTGGAGCTTTGTCAACGACTATTTCCATCGCTACCTGGGGCATAATCCTTTTGGGCACGCCGCCCTGGATATCAAATCGTACTATATGGCATTGGCGGGGGTGTCCTGGTCGGAGACATCCATGCGTTATGTGGGACCTCGCTACCTGACCGACCAACAACTCACCCACCATGCTCTGCGAGATGCCATGGACCAGGCGATTATCTTCCGCAAAATGCTCGCCGAAACCAGGAGATCGGCTCCCTCGGCATAGGGCGAATAACACCTCAGACGCATTGCGCGCTAAAATTACCGGTTTTTTTCAATTGGATGATCGGTAAGCAGGATTCATACAAGAAAGGAAAAATCATGGATAACCCACAGCCATCACCGCATTCGGAACAATTGAGTCACATCATCGAGTCTGCCCGGCGCCTGGGCGTTGAGATGGACGAAGAAGAAGCATTACAGTGGCTGACAGCCATTGCAGCCATCAAATCCAGAGAGCCTGAAATCGCTATGGATGAGAGGACTGGCGTGTTTGGGCACAAGGTGAGCATGCTCGATTTTGACCCGGCGGATCTGGAGCACTTTCGGGAGGTCGGGCGTCTGGTGGAATTTAAAGATGTCCCCGGGGTGGTCGAAACGGCGTTGGCGCTCTCTGGATCGGCTGCCCAGTCCAAAATTCAGACTTTCCCTGGGGATGCGGACTATTTCGAGCGGGTCAATATCATCGCCAACAGCCAGGAGGAGGTATGCCGCATTCTGGCTGACCTCATGCGCGAGAAAGCCCTGAGCACCCTGCGGGGACCAAGTTACCAGCTTATCGAAGTCAAGTTTGGATCATACCCGTTTGATGTGCTGCGCGGCGAACATGAGATCAAAGCCGGGTCGCCCATCTCCTGGAAGCCGGAGGAGATTGTCAACGGTCAAATCGAGGTCAATTTGCCAGATGGTTCTCCAACTGCGATTAGCTGGGATCAGGTCGCCGATAAACCCGGATGGTGCAAGCTGGATTGGGTGATCGCCGACCCGGTGCGCGACACACTTGCTAACGCCAGCAACATGCTGGACGTCACCTGGGAAGCGCCGGATGGCACCATCACTCCCCTGGATGGATACCTGGACCCCTACTTCCAGGAGGTGTACCTGGAAGCCGAGTCGATCCCGATCTTCTCCAAGCTGGCGCGGCACGTCTCTGCCGACGCGCTGGATAGCTACGTGGCGCAACTGGAGAAAGAGGTTAACAAATACCTGACCAAGGATATTAACTACGGCAAAGCCGCCAAGCGCATGTATAACGTCTTCCGCCTGACCGGGCGTTACGAGGAAGCAGCCTATTTGCGCGAACTGTTTGACGAACCCGCCACCCTGCTTTACCAGGTCTGGTCGCTGATCCGCACGATCGACGATTGTTGCAATCCCCAGTCCCCGGTCACGGTCGAGGAGATGCTGGCGCAGAATGACCGGCTGATCCTGGCAGTGGTGGATGTATTGGAAGGCGAACAAGAAGCCGAGATTGTGCGTCGCTTGCTGCGCCTGCGAGATGCGCTAAGCCATCAAAAGACCAACGAGGAGCTCATCCCCGAAGCAGAGATCGCCCGGGCTGAGGTGATCAACGTGGTCAACAACTTCTTCTACGAGAAGCTGACCGCTGTGCCCACAATCAAGGAGTATATGAGTAGATTTAATAACAACTAGCCCTGCTTTGCCTGCCGAATTCCTAAAAGACGATCATTTTGCTGTTTTTCAGGCATTTTTAAGGTCCACTCGCCAAAGTTGACGAGGCTACATATAAAGTAGTTGTACGGAGCCACTATGAAAAAATTTTTCAGCGCAAATATCGTCAGCCATTCATTAGTAATATCTGGTTCAATATTTATTTTCTTGTCTCTAGTTGCAGATCTATTTGGAATTGGTGGGGAAACAAGAACCTTTGGATATAAGCAAGCGACTGTAGTGATATTTGGCTTTCTACTTTTCATTTTAGGAATAATCATGCTGTGGAAGACTTCAGGTTCTGGGCTAATAAAGTTAGTTAAGGAATATTATTCAACCGTGGCTATCTACCTAGCAACCGCGCTTGGATTATTCTGGCTTCTTTATATATTCAAGGCTGGAATTAGGTTTTCACCAGATTCGGTTTCTTACCAGACTTTTGCGTTGAAAATGCATTACATGGCGGATTTTGACGTTGGAGCGACCTGGCCTCCGTTATATCCAATACTCATCCATCTAGCCATGTATTTTCAAAAATTTCCTGCCGAGGCTGCTGCAATTGTTTCTGGATTATCTATGTTCGGGGGGCTTGTTTTCTTTACATTAATTCTGTGTAAGTACAGTCGTAATAGTGCGCTAATTTTTCTTATTTTAGCAAATCTATTCTTTTGGGATAAGTATATAAATATCTATACGGCTGCATGGTCGGAAGCGCCTTTTACATTTGTATTAGTTCTGGCGTTATATTATGTGATCGCGCACCATGACAAACAACGCACCAGAGATTATATATTTGCAGCAGTCGTCGTTGCCTTAGCGCCCTTTATTAGGTATGTTGGTGTAGTACTCATCGCTTTATTTCTTGGATATACGCTTTATCATATTGTTATCGCATTTTGGGTGTCCAAAACTTTTACTATAGTTAAATACCTAGTACTTTCATCGATTGCATACATACCAATCGCTTTTTATTTTTATAAAAATTTAAGAACTACTGGAACACTTACTGGAGCGCGAGTTGCAGCAAATCTGACAATATTTGAAACTATGAATAGCACCCTGGATGTATTACTCAAGGATATTAATATTTATCTTCGCATTCTTATTTTGATATCAATAATAATTTATGTATTGATGATTTTAAATCATAAGCGATTCAAAGGAATTGGGAATACCCTTTTTCCAAGTTCATTTATCTTAATTTTCTTTACTTTTTACTGCGCCTTCATAGCATATATGACGGCACAATCTAAGGTTGATCCTATTAATACGCGTTATTTTTCTCCTTTGTATCCTTATATACTAATTTTTACTTTTATCAGTATAGAAACAATGGCTAGTTCAAAATTCCCAGAGCTTATCGATTTTGGCAATATTCAGCTACTCAAAATCGGAATATTTTCTTTGCTTTCTATCAGCTTAATAATTAATATCGTTGGTTTTAACTCTTGGATGAATAATATATCAAAAAAGAGATTTTTTGAATCGGCTCATACTGAAGCTGGTTTTAATTTGTCCCCATCATCATTCAAGCTAAATGAATATTTCACTGAAATACTTAACAAAGAAAAACAAATCGATGTGGTTGTTATTATGGATACTCAAGCAACATATAATCAATACTTTGGACCTGATATGTTTTACCGTAAGGGGATAATAAATTCATCAAAAACCAGTGAGTATACATTTGAGAATTTCAAGCAGGATAAAAACTACTACAATTTATTTAAAGATTTCACCCTATCATTGAAGATGGGTGGAATCCGTAAATATATTAACATCCATAAAGCGCCAAGATTAAGTAACGATCAACAAATGGCAAACTTTCTCATACAGATAACCGAGGAACATAATATTGACAATATATTTCTAGTGGTATACACCAAAAACTTACCATTAATGGGTGGAGATACCCTTTCTCCAAGAATTGAAGAGGAATTTGATATAGACTCGTTGGAAAGCATTGATCCATATAAGGTTTATCAATTATCCAGGAGCAATTAACGCTTGGATTGTTCAGAGTCTAGCCTTTTATAAAACGGAAAATTATTACGAGCTATAGAGAAGACTGTGACTGAAAAAACTTATACACAAGCCACTTTCAGCAGGTAATACACCAACAACCTCACCCCAAATCCCGTTGCCCCCTTGGGACAATAAGACAGGTCTTTATCTGTGGTTGCCACTCCCAGGATATCCAGGTGCGCCCAGGGGATTTCTGCCTGCACAAACTGCTTGAGAAAGACGCCACCCTTAAAACCCTTCCAGGCGACTCATATCGGCGACGCCGTCTGCCAGGGCGGCGATGCTCTGCAGCAATCCCAGGCGATTGTTACGCAAAACCTCGTCATCGGTCATCACCAACACTTGATCAAAAAAAGTGTTGATGGCGGGGATCATCGGCAGAAAAGCCTGCAGAAAATCGTTCACCGAGCCGGGTTTTCGTGGGCGCGCCTGGCTGGCGCGCAGGGCAGCGTGGAGCGCCTTTTCTGCCGGTTCGACGAACCTTTCTGGAGAGACCGGGAAAGTTTGCCTCTGGTCGCGGGTGATGCGCACACAGCGAGCGTACGCCGGTAAAATGGTGTTCCAATCCGGACGGGACACCCACTCAGAAAGCTCCTTGACCGCCATGGCAGCCCGCGCCGGGTTGGTACCCTGAGCTGCCAACACCGCGTCCACCACATCATAGCGCCAGCCCTGTTCCAGGAGCGCATTGCGCAGGCGTTCCACGATGAAGTTCAGAGCGGCTGCCTGGCTCTCGGGGGTGGCGGGGATGGGCAACTGCGCCGACGCCAGGTCTAACGCCTGACGCAGGTCAAAATCCAGTTGCCAGACCATCAGGTTTTGCACCAACCCCAGGGCAGCGCGGCGCTGAGCGAAGGGGTCTTTGTTGCCGGTGGGCGCCAATCCAGCCGCAAAAAGACCCGCCAGCGAATCGAGCCGATCGGCAATGCCCACCAGCAAACCGGGTAAAGTGCGCGGCGTATCGTCGCCGGCAAAGCGCGGCAGGTAATGCTCGTAAATGGCATCTGCCACAGCCGGCGATTCGCCCGAGTTCAAAGCATAATAGCGCCCCATGACCCCTTGCAAGGAGGTCATCTCAATCACCATATGGGTCGCCAGATCGGCTTTGGATAGCTCGGCGGCGCGCCGGGCGACCTGCAGTTGCGCCTCGTCCAGACCCAACATCGGCGCCAGATGCTCCACCAGGGCGCGCATGCGCTGCACCTTATCCAACATCGAACCCAGTTTAAGCTGGAAGGTGAGCGTCTTCAAACGGGGCAGATACGCCTCCAGCGGGCGCTTGATATCTTCGCGGACGAAATAGGCGGCGTCGGCAAAGCGGGCGCGGATGACATGCTCGTTCCCATCTCTGACCAGGTCCATGCCCTGTCCATCCCCATTACGTACGGCGATAAAGTGGGGCAGCAACCTGCCATCTTTGTGAATCGGGAAGTAGCGCTGGTGCTTTTTCATCACCGAGATCAGCACCTCTTCAGGCAGGCTCAAGTGGGAAGGGTCAAAAGCGCCGCGCAGAGGGTAGGGCGCCTCCACCAGGTTGGTCACCTCCTCCAGCAGAGCCGTGTCCGCGGCGACCTGTCCGCCAACCTCCGCCGCCAGGGCGTCTATCTGGCTGATGATTTCCTGCCGCCGGGCGTGGTTGTCCAGGATGATTCCCTGGGCAGAGAGGGCGGCGAAGTAGTCCTCGGGCTTTCGAATCGTAATCTCTTCAGGCTGGTGAAAACGCAGACCACGGGTGGTGTTTCCGGAAACCAAGCCGGCGAACTCAAAGGGTATCACCTGATCGCCGTAGAGCGCCAGTAGCCAGCGGATAGGGCGAGAGAAGAAGACATTGGTGCTGTTCCAGCGCATCGGCTTTTCGAAGCGTAGTGCGCCAATCAGACCAGGAAGGGCTTCTGCCAGGATATGGGGCGCCGGGCGACCCTGCTGGCGCACGATGGCGACGGCGTAGAGACCGCCGTCCACTTCGCGCACCTGCAGGTCGTGCAACGCCACACCTTTGCTGCGGGCGAATCCCTCAGCCGCTGGAGTCGGCGAACCATCCGGGTTGAAGGCTCGGCTGGCGGGCGGACCCTTGATCACCTGCTCCATATCTGGCTGGCGCGGCGAGAGATCTTTCACCCACACCACCAGACGGCGGGGCGTGCCCATCACTTGCACCTCGCCGTGCTCCAGGTGTAATTCCTCCAGCAAGAGGGGCACGCGCTGGCGGAGCTGCTCCAAGGCGGCGTTCAGGTCGCCCACGGGCAATTCC